>VFQM010000051.1_pt1 | contig 149642 bp, 129 predicted proteins | sample 3512391 | NCBI WGS metagenome assembly VFQM01 (sample SAMN10412369, study PRJNA504923) | tailings metagenome | isolation source: Replicate 1 from Balatoc abandoned mine | place: Philippines
TCGATGTCGTAGCGCGCCGCGCCGGCGTGCATCATCTCCACCGCGCAGCAGGCCAAGCCGAAGGTCATGGGCCACAGCGAGCCGGTCTTCGACCAGTTGATCAGCTTGTCCACCGAGGTGGTGACGAAGCCTTCCTTCAGAACACCTTCAATACCCATGTGATTGCCTCAAGGCGTGACGTGCCAGCCACGGCGGTCGAAGCCGCTGGTCCAGGCCAGGGTCCCTGCGCGGATCCGGCTTCGCCGGGCCGCAGCAGGAGCCCCTTCGGGGGGCAGCGACCGGTAGGGAGCGTGCGGGTCCATGTCCGTCATTCCCAGTCCAGGGCGCCCTTCTTCCACTCGTAGATGAAGCCCACCACGAGGATGCCGAGGAAGACCATCATGGCCCAGAAGCCTGACGCGCCGATGTCGTGCAGCGCCACCGCCCACGGGAAGAGGAAGGCGATCTCGAGGTCGAAGAGGATGAACAGGATGGCCACGAGGTAGTAGCGCACGTCGAACTTCATGCGCGCGTCCTCGAAGGCCTCGAAGCCGCACTCGTAGGGGCTGTTCTTCTCGGCGTCGGGGCGGTTGGGCCCGAAGATGAAGCCGATGACCTGGGGCGCCACGCCGACCGCAATGCCGACGAGGATGAACAGGATCACGGGCACGTACTGTTGCAGGTCCATCGTCGAGTCAGTTCAGCGTCAGGTCTCACCCGGTCGCAAAAAAGCGCGCCTTGTGGTGCACGTCTGGTGCCTCACGAAGAGCGCGCCCTGCTCCCCGGTTGTTCCCGGTGATGGTGCCGACGGCGAGACTCGAACTCGCACAGCTTTCGCCACTACCCCCTCAAGATAGCGTGTCTACCAATTTCACCACGTCGGCGGTTTTTTACGTCTGGCAGGACCGGGCCTGCCTGGCCGCATCGACCGGCTGGCATGAGGCATTGCTCGCCGGTCAACGCAGAGATTCTAGCCCGAAAACCCCGGGTTTCCCCAGTGTTTCGGGCCTGGAATCACTTCGGGATCTCGCCCGCGGGGGCCGAGGCCGCCGCGGCCGTGCCCGCAGGGGCCTGCGCCGGCGTGGCCGGGATGGCTGCCGGTGCGGCACCCGGGATCGCGGCGGGGGCGCTGGCCCCGCCGGCGGCCGGCACCAGCTGGTCGAGCACGGTGCTGCCCCCCTCGGCGCCGCGGCCGGCACCGGTGCTGCCGATGTAGGCCAGCGCCAGCGTGCAGATGAAGAACACCGTGGCCAGCGCGGCCGTGGAGCGCGAGAGGAAGTTCGCGCTGCCGGTGGCGCCGAAGAGGCTGCCCGAGGCGCCGCCACCGAAGCTGGCACCCATGTCCGCACCCTTGCCGTGCTGGATCAGCACCAGGCCGATCATCGCCAGCGCCGCCAGCAGCTGCACCACGAGGATCAGCGTCAACCAGACTTGCATCGTGAAACTCCGAGAGAAATGAGGGTCAGGCCGCGGCGCGGCAGATGGCGACGAAATCGGCCGCCTTCAGCGAGGCGCCGCCGATCAGCCCGCCGTCGATGTCGGGCATGGCGAAGAGCGTGGCCGCGTTGTCGGGCTTGACGCTGCCGCCGTAGAGGATCTTCATGCGCTGGGCATGGCCGGTGGCGGCCTGCAGCTGCGCGCGCAGCACCGCATGCACCGCCTGCGCCTGGTCGGGCGTGGCGGTGCGGCCGGTGCCGATGGCCCAGACCGGCTCGTAGGCGACCACGATCTCGCCAGCGCAGTGGGCCAGGGTGTGGATGACCGCGGCCAGCTGGCGCTTGACCACGGCTTCGGTCTGGCCGGCGTCGCGCTCGGCGAGCGTCTCGCCGACGCAGACGATGGGCGTGACGCCGCGCGACAGCAGCGCCTTGGCCTTGTCGGCCACCAGCTGGTCGCTTTCCTGGTGGTAGGCACGGCGCTCCGAGTGGCCCACCAGCGCGTAGCGGCAGCCGCACTCGGCGAGCATCGCGGCGGACACCTCGCCGGTGTAGGCGCCCTGCTCGTGCGGCGAACAGTCCTGGGCACCCCAGCGGATGTCGCTGGCCGCGAGCGTGGCGGCGGTCTCGACCAGGAAGGGGAAGGGCACGCACACCGCCACCTCGGCCGCGAACGGCCGCGCGGCCAGGATGCCGGCCAGCAGCTCGGCATTCGCCGGCCGGCTGCCGTGCATCTTCCAGTTGCCCACGACCAGCTTCTTGTTCATGGCCTTCACCACTGCAGGACGATCTTGCCCACGTGGGTGCTCGACTCCATCAGCGCGTGCGCTGCGGCGGCCTCGGCGGCCGGGAACACCTCGTGGATCACGGGTTTGACGAGGCCGCCCTCCAGCAGCGGCCAGACCTGCGCCCGCAGGGCCCGGGCCAGCTCGGTCTTGTAGGCCACCGGCCGCGGGCGCAGCGTGGAGCCGGTGATCGCCAGCCGCTTGCGCAGCACCAGGCCGGCGTCGATCTCGCTGCGGGTGCCGCCCTGCACGGCGATCAGCGCCAGGCGGCCGTCGTCGGCCATGCAGCGCAGCTCGCGGCCGATGTAGTCGCCGGCCACCATGTCGAGCACGACGTCCACGCCGCGCCCGCCGGTAATGGACAGCACCTCGGCCACGAAGTCCTGCGTGCGGTAGTTGATGCCGTGCTCGGCGCCCAGCGCGAGGCAGGCCGCCACCTTGTCGTCGCTGCCTGCGGTGACGATGACGCGGGCACCCCGCGCCCGGGCCAGCTGGATCGCGGTGACACCGATGCCGGAGCTGCCGCCCTGCACCAACAGCCACTCACCGGCCACCAGGCCGGCGATGTGGAAGACGTTCTGCCAGACGGTGAAGAAGGTCTCGGGCAGGCTGGCCGCCTGCACGTCCGTCAGGCCGGCCGGCACGGGCAGCACCTGACCCGCAGGCGCCACGCAGAGCTCGGCATAGCCGCCGCCGGCCACCAGCGCGCAGACACGGTCGCCCAGGGCCACCCCGGCCGCGGCCAGATCGTCCGGCGCACCAGCCACCACCGTGCCCGCGATCTCCAGGCCGGGCAGGTCGGACACGCCGGGCGGCATGGGGTAGAGCCCCTTGCGCTGCAGCACGTCGGGCCGGTTGACGCCCGAGGCCGCCACGCGGATCAGCAGTTCGCCGGCCGCGGGCGCCGGGTCGGGGCGCTGCGCCTCGCGCAGCACCTCGGGCGCACCGAAGGCCGTGATCTCGATCGCTCGCATCAGCGTGCCCCGCAGGCGTGGGTCACTCGCCCTGGGCCGGCGGGTTGGCCGGCTGGTCGGCGCCGCCGCCCTGCTCCGGCGACTCGCCGCGCGGCTCGCGGGGTTCACGCGGCTCGCGGTGCTCGCGCGGCTCGCGCTCGCGGCGCGGGCCACGGTCACCCCGGTCACCCCGGTCACCCCGGTCGCTGCGCTCGCGGCGCGGGCGCTCTTCCTCGACGTAGCCTTCGGGCTTGTCGAGCAGCGCCTTCATGCTCAGCTTGATGCGGCCCTTCTCGTCGGTCTCGAGCACCTTCACGCGCACGACATCGCCTTCCTTGACGAAGTCTTCCACGCGCTCCACGCGCTGGTGCGCGATCTGGCTGATGTGCAGCAGCCCGTCCTTGCCGGGCAGGATGTTGACCAGCGCGCCGAACTCCAGGATCTTGGTGACCGGGCCTTCGTAGACCTTGCCCACCTCGGCCTCGGCCGTGATCTCGGTGATGCGCTGCTTGGCGAACTCGGCCTTGGCCGCCTCGGTGCTGGCGATGGTGATCGTGCCGTCCTCGGCGATGTCGATCGTGCAGCCGGTTTCCTCGGTCAGGGCGCGGATGGTGGCACCCCCCTTGCCGATGACGTCGCGGATCTTCTCCGGGTTGATCTTCATCGTGTACAGGCGCGGGGCGAACTGCGAGACCTCGGTCTTCGCGCCGCCCATGGCCTCCACCATCACGCCCAGGATGTGCATGCGCGCTTCCTTGGCCTGCGCCAGCGCCACCTGCATGATCTCCTTGGTGATGCCCTGGATCTTGATGTCCATCTGCAGGGCGGTCACGCCGCCGGTGGTGCCGGCCACCTTGAAGTCCATGTCGCCGAGGTGGTCCTCGTCGCCGAGGATGTCGGTCAGCACGGCAAAGCGGTTGCCTTCCTTGATCAGGCCCATCGCGATGCCGGCCACGTGGGCCTTCATCGGCACGCCGGCGTCCATCAGCGCCAGGCAGCCGCCGCAGACGCTGGCCATCGACGACGAGCCGTTGGACTCGGTGATCTCCGACACCACGCGCAGCGTGTACGGGAACTCCTCCTTGCTGGGCAGGCAGGCCACCAGGGCGCGCTTGGCCAGGCGGCCGTGGCCGATTTCGCGCCGCTTGGGGCTGCCCACGCGACCCGTCTCGCCGGTGGCGAACGGGGGCATGTTGTAGTGCAGCATGAAGCGGTCCTCGAACTCGCCGGCCAGCGCGTCGATGCGCTGCGCGTCGCGCTCGGTGCCCAGCGTGGCGGCCACCAGCGCCTGCGTCTCGCCGCGCGTGAACAGCGCCGAGCCGTGGGTGCGGGGCAGCACGCTGGTGCGGATCTCGATCGGGCGCACGGTGCGGGTGTCGCGGCCGTCGATGCGCGGCTCGCCGGCCAGGATCTGGCCGCGCACGATGCGGCTCTCGATCTCGAACAGCAGGCCTTCGACCTTGACGCTGTCGAAGTCGATGCCGGCCTCCTTCAGGCCGGCCATCACGGCGGCGTAGGCCTCACGGCAGGCCTGGGTGCGCGCCTGCTTGCTGCGGATCTGGTAGGCCGCGCGCAGCTTCTCCTCGCCGAGCTCGGTGACCTTGGCGATGAAGGCCTCGTCCTTGGCCGGCGCCTGCCAGTTCCACTCGGGCTTGCCGGCCTCGCGCACCAGCTCGTTGATCGCGGCGATGGCGATCTTGCCCTGGTCGTGGCCGTAGACCACGGCGCCCAGCATCACTTCCTCGCTGAGCTGGTCGGCTTCGGACTCCACCATCAGCACGGCGGCCTCGGTGCCGGCAACCACCAGGTCGAGCTGGCTGAAGCCGAGCTCGGTCTTGCCCGGGTTGAGCACGTACTCGCCGTTGACGTAGCCGACGCGGGCGGCGCCGATCGGGCCGTTGAACGGGATGCCGCTGATGGCCAGCGCAGCGCTGGTGCCGATCATGGCCGGGATGTCGGCCGACACCTCCGGGTTCAGGCTCAGCACGTGCACGACGACCTGCACCTCGTTGAAGAAGCCGTCCGGGAACAGCGGGCGGATCGGACGGTCGATGAGGCGGCTGGTCAGCGTCTCGAGCTCGCTCGGGCGCCCCTCGCGCTTGAAGAAGCTGCCGGGGATCTTGCCGGCGGCGTAGGTCTTCTCGATGTAGTCGACGGTCAGCGGGAAGAAGTCCTGGCCGGCCTTGGCCTCGGACTTGGCGACCACGGTGGCCAGCACCACGGTGTCGTCCATGTTGACGACGACGGCGCCGGTGGACTGGCGGGCGATCTCGCCGGTCTCCAGCGTGACGGTGTGGTTGCCCCAGCGGAAGGACTTGGTGACCTTGTTGAACAGGCTCATGCGTTGGCTCCTGGAAGATGCGGGCTGCGCAATGCCTTTCCAGCGTCACCCGTGCCCAGGCACCGGTGGAAAGACACAGCAATGCGGCCCAACTGATGAAATGGACCGGGGCCGCCGGACGGCGGCCCCGAGGGACTGCTTACTTGCGCAGGCCGAGCTTGCCGATCAGCGCGGTGTAGCGCTCGGCGTCCTTGGCCTTCAGGTAGGACAGCAGGCGCTTGCGCTGGTTCACCAGCTTCAGCAGGCCACGGCGGCCGTGGTGGTCCTTCTTGTGCTGCTGGAAGTGCGGCGTCAGCTGGTTGATGCGCGTGGTCAGCAGCGCAACCTGGACTTCGGGGCTGCCGGTGTCGGCGGCGGCGCGGGCGTGCTGGGCAACGACCTCGGCCTTCTGGGCGGTGGACAGGCTCATGGGGTTCCTGCGGATTTCCTGGTGACGGAAAGTCGCCGCGGCAGCCCACGTTCTGGCCATGGGGAAGGCCTGGCGGTTTCCGGTTGAACTCGCGGACACCCGTGAAACCGACAGGTGCCGTGGACGAATGCCCGGCCATGAAAGCCGGACAGCCTTGCAGTATAGCCTAGGCCGGCCGGTGCTCCAGGGCCGCCGCCAGGCGCTGCACGCCCGCGTCCAGCCGCGCCAGGTCGGCCGACGCGAAGCACCAGCGCAGCCAGCCCTCCCCTTCCGGGCCGAAGGCCACGCCGGGCGCCAGGCCCAGGCCATGCTCGCGCACCAGGCGCTTGGCCAGCGCCAGCGAGTCGGCCTCGCCGTCGATGCGGAACCAGGCGTACATGCCGCCCAGCGGCCGCGCCGCGTGCACGCCGGGCAGGCGCGCCAGGCCGTCGTGCAGGCGGTCGCGCCCGGCGCGCAGGCGCTGCACCAGCCCGGGCACGAAGGCGTCGGCCAGGTCCAGCGCGGCCTGCGCGCCGCGCTGCACGAACACCGGCGCGCAGGAACTGTTGAACTCCAGCAGCTTGCCGGCGGCGTCGAGCTGCGCCGGCGGCAGCACCAGCCAGCCCAGGCGCCAACCCGTCATCAGGAAGCTCTTGCTGAAGCTGTGCACCACCACCAGGCGATCGCCGGGGTCGGCGATGTCCAGGAAGCTCGGCGCGCAGGCGCGCCCGTGCGGAGGCCGCTCGCCGGCCGGCGCGTCACCGAACCACACGCGTTCGTAGACCTCGTCGGCCACGATCCAGGTGCCGGTGCGCCGGCAATGGTCCAGCAGCGCCTGCTGCTCGGCCCGCGACAGCGTCCAGCCGGTGGGGTTGTTGGGGGCGTTGACCAGCAGCACCCGGGTGCGCGCGGTCACCGCGGCGAGCACGCGGTCCAGGTCCAGTGCCCAGGCACCGTCGGCCCGCGGGGCCAGCGGCACGCGCACCACCTGCGCGCCCAGGATCGCCGGCTGCGCGGTGAGGTTGGGCCACACCGGCACCACGGCCACCACCTCGTCGCCGGCGCCCGCCAGCATCTGCATCGCCACCATCAGCGCGCTCACGCCGGAGGACGTGACGGCGATGCGCTCCACGCCCACGGGCCGGTGCAGCGCGCTGGTGTAGTCGGCAATCGCCTGGCGCAGCTCGGGCAGGCCGAGGTTGTGGGAGTAGAAGGTCTCGCCGCGCTGCAGCGACGCGGCGGCGGCGTCGCGCACGGCCTGCGGCGTGACCTCGTCGCTCTCGCCGAACCAGAAGGCCAGCACGTCGTCGCGGCCGAGGCCGGCGTTGGCCACCTCGCGGATGCGCGAGGCCGGCAGGGCGTCGATGGCGGGGCGGGTCATGGGCGCGGCATTCTGCACTGGTGGGCCTGCTCGACCTCGGCCGCCGCCAGCCGGCGCACCGTGCGGAAGCCGTAGCCGGAGCCCTCGACCTCGCGCTCCGCACCCGGCGTGCCGGCACGCTCCATCACGCTGACGTAGAGCGGCTGCTGCAGCTGGTGGTCGGCGGCGCGCATCTCGGCCTCCCCCAGGCCGCCGAGCACGCGGTTGTCGAAGCGCGCCCCCTCCAGCGCACGCGACACGGCCAGCGCCTCGGTGCTGCCCGCGCGCTCGATGGCCGCGGCCAGCATCTCCACCATCACCTGCATGCGCAGGTGCAGGTAGTCGTCCTTCGGGTCGGGGAATCGCCGGCGGAACGCGGCGTGGAAGGCGTCCGACGCCGCACCGCCGGCGTTGGGGTGCCACTCGGCCACCGCGTGCACGGCGCCGATGCCGGCGTCGCCGATGGCCGCCGGGGCACCCAGCGCGTTGCCGTAGAAGGTGTACAGACGCAGCTGCGCACCCACTTCGCGCAGCGCACGCACCAGCAGGGTGAGGTCGTTGCCCCAGTTGCCGGTGAGCACCGCCTGCGCACCGCTGGCCTTGATCTTGGTGGCGTAGGGCAGGAAGTCCTTCACGCGGCCGATGGGGTGCAGGTCCTCGCCGACGATGGCCACGTCGGGACGCGCCTGCGCCAGCATCGCCCGCCCCTGGCGCAGCACATGCTGGCCGAAGCTGTAGTCCTGGCCGATCAGGTACAGGCGCTGCAGCCCGCGGTCGGCGCGCATCACGTCCACCAGCGCGGCCAGCCGCATATCGGCATGGGCGTCGAAGCGGAAGTGCCAGGGGCTGCAGCGCTCGTTGGTGAGCACCGGGTCCACGGCCGAGTAGTTGAGGAACAGGGCGCGCTGCTGCGGTTCACGGGCGTTGTGCTTGTCCAGCGCCTCCACCAGGCCCGCGGCCACCGCGGAGCTGTTGCCCTGGAAGACGAAGGCGCTGCCACGGCCCAGCGCCGCGCGCAGCAGGGTCTGCGCCTCGTCGAGCTGGCCCTTGCTGTCGTAGCGGTCCAGGGCCAGCGGGCGGGCGCCGCCGGGCAGGCGCACGCCACCGCGCGCGTTGATGCGCTCCACCGCCCACAGCAGGTTGCGATGCACCGCCTCGCCGGCGTTGCCGAACGGGCCCGACAGGCCCTCGATCAGGGACAGGCGGATGGGCTCCGCGGTTGCCGTGTTGGCCAGCACGGGCAGCGGAGAGGCCAGGGCGGCGGCCAGCAGCCGCCGTCGGGAGATCGGGAACATGGGCGTGCGGAGGAAGGAAGGGGTCAGGACTGGGAGACGGCCTCGAGCGGCCAGCGCGGCAGCACATCGAAGCGGGGCGGCGCCGGGTCGGCGGCAGGCAGACCGTGCTGCCAGCGCAGGGCAGCGGCCAGCGCGATCATCGCACCGTTGTCCGTGCACAGCGCCGGCGGCGGATAGTGCACGCGCGCGCCGATGCGTGCGGCACGCGCATCCAGCGTCTGCCGCAGCAGGGTGTTGGCACCCACGCCGCCAGCCACCACCAGGCGCCGGAGGCCGGTGTCCTGCAGGGCCCGCACCGACTTGGCCACCAGCACGTCGACGATGGCCTGCTGGGTGGCGGCCGCGAGGTCGGCACGCGCCTGCTCGCAGACGTTGCTGCCCAACTTCTGCAGCCGCGTCATCACCGCCGTCTTCAGGCCGGCGAAGGAGAAGTCGAGGTCGCCGCTGTGCAGCAGCGGGCGCGGGAGGTCGAAGGCGCGCGGGTCGCCGAAGGCCGCCAGCCGCGCCAGCGCCGGCCCGCCCGGGTAGCCCAGCCCCAGCAGCTTGGCGCTCTTGTCGAAGGCCTCGCCGGCGGCGTCGTCCACCGTCTCGCCCAGCAGGGCGTAGCGGCCCACGCCGTCCACGCGCATCAGCTGCGTGTGGCCGCCGGAGACGAGCAGCGCCACGAAGGGGAACGCCGGCGGGTCGTCGGCCAGGAAGGGCGACAGCAGGTGGCCCTCGAGGTGGTGGATGCCCAGCGTCGGCCGGCCCAGTGCGAGCCCGAGCGACACGGCCACGCCGGCCCCCACCAGCAGCGCGCCGGCCAGGCCCGGGCCGCGCGTGTAGGCCACGAGGTCCACGTCGGCCAGGGTGGCGCCGGCCTCGGCCAGCACCTGCCGCGCCAGCGGCAGCACGCGGCGGATGTGGTCGCGCGAGGCCAGCTCGGGCACCACGCCGCCATAGGCCTGGTGCATGTCGATCTGGCTGTGCAGCGCCTGGGCATGCAGCTGCGGCACGCCGTCGCGGCCGGCCTGCACCAGGGCCACGCCAGTCTCGTCGCAGGAGGATTCGAAGCCGAGGACGTTCACGCCGCGATTGTCGCCTGCCGCCATGCACCCGGGCGCCCGGGCGCCCGTCTGGCACGGCACCTGCTACAGCCGGAGCGGGTGCAGCGTGATCGTGCACCCATCTCCTCAGCAGGGCACGCAGCCCACGTCAAGCCCTCCGGCCCGTCGGGTCGGGGGGCTCTTTTTTGGTGCCCACCGCGGTGCACCGCACCACGAAGGTGCCAACCGGTCAGTGCTTTTCCTTGGCGTGGTTGATCGAGTACTTGGGGATCTCGATCACGACGTCCTCGTCGGACAGGATGGCCTGGCAGGACAGGCGCGAGGTGGGCGTCAGCCCCCAGGCGCGGTCGAGCAGGTCTTCCTCGGCCTCGTCCATCTCGCCCAGCGAGCCGTAGCCCTGCTTGACGACCACGTGGCAGGTGGTGCACGCGCAGACCATGTCGCAGGCGTGTTCGATGGCGATGCCGTTCTCCAGCAGCGCCTCGCACAGCGACGTGCCGCGGGGGGCCTCGATGGTGTCGCCCTGCGGGCAGTACTCGGCGTGGGGGAGGATGGTGATCTTGGGCATGTCTAGAGTTCCTCCAGGCGCTTGCCGGCCAGGGCCTGGCGGATGCCGCGGTTCATGCGCAGCGCGGCGAAGTGTTCGGTGCCGTCGGCCAGTGCCTTCGTCGCCGCCTCGATGGCCGCGGCATCGTCGCCCTGGCGCACCTGGTCGAGTGCGATCAGCAGCGCGTCGACCTGGGCCCGCGGCTCGGCCTGCAGCAGGTCGCCGTCGGCGGCCAGCGCCGCGCGCGTGGCCAGCGCCATGCGCTCGGCCTCCACCTGCGCCTCGCGCAGCGCGCGGGCGGCGATGTCTCCCTCGGCGTGCGCGAAGCCGTCCTTGAGCATGCGCTCGATCAGCGCATCGCCCAGGCCGTAGCTGGGCTTGACGGTCACCGCGGCCTCGACCCCCGAGGTCTGCTCGCGCGCCGACACGGACAGCAGCCCGTCGGCGTCGACCTGGAAGGTGACGCGGATCCGGGCGGCGCCAGCGGCCATGGGCGGGATGCCACGGAGCTCGAAACGCGCCAGCGAGCGGCACTCCGAGACCAGTTCGCGCTCGCCCTGCACCACGTGCAGGGCCATCGCCGTCTGGCCGTCCTTGAACGTGGTGAAGTCCTGCGCCTTGGCCACGGGGATGGTGCTGTTGCGCTCGACAATGCGCTCCACCAGCCCGCCCATGGTCTCCAGGCCGAGCGACAGCGGGATCACGTCCAGCAGCAGCAGTTCGCCGTCACGCGCGTTGCCGGCCAGCGCGTTGGCCTGGATGGCCGCGCCCAGCGCCACCACCTCGTCGGGGTTCAGGTTGGTCAGCACCGGCCGGCCGAAGAAGGCGCCCACGGCCTCGCGCACCGCCGGCATGCGGGTGGAGCCGCCCACCATCACCACGCCCTGCACCTCGTCGCGGGACACACCGGCGTCGCGCAGCGCCTTGCGCACCGCGGACAGCGTGCGCTCCAGCAGCGGGCGGGCCACGGCCTCCAGGTCGGCGCGCGTGACCGGCAGGCCGAAGATCTCGGTGGCCTCGGCGTCGGTGAGGCGCTCCTTGGCGGCGCGGGCCGCCACCAGCGCCGCACGCTTGGCGTGCGGGTCGTCGGCCACCCGGCCGGCGCGGGCCAGGGCCCAGTCGGCCAGGGCGTGGTCGATGTCATCGCCACCGAGCGCGGCGTCGCCGCCGGTGGCCACGACCTCGAAGACGCCCTTCGTCAGCCGCAGGATGGAGATGTCGAAGGTGCCGCCGCCCAGGTCGTAGACCGCGTACAGGCCCTCGCTGGCGTTGTCCAGGCCATAGGCCACCGCAGCGGCCGTGGGCTCGTTGATCAGGCGCAGCACGTTCAGGCCGGCGAGCTGCGCGGCGTCCTTCGTGGCCTGGCGCTGTGCGTCGTCGAAATAGGCGGGCACGGTGATCACGGCACCGAACAGGTCGGCGTCGAAGCTGTCCTCGGCCCGCTGGCGCAGCGCGGCCAGGATCTCGGCCGAGAACTCCACCGGCGACTTCTCCCCTTCGCGGGTGACGATGGCCAGCATGCCGGGGTGGTCGACGAAGCGGTAGGGCAGGCGTCCATGCCCCGCCACGTCCGCCAGCGTGCGGCCCATGAAGCGCTTGACCGAGACCAGCGTGTTCTCCGGGTCCTCGGCCTGCGCGGCAAGCGCCTCGTGGCCGATGACGTGCCGGCTGCCGGTGTAGCGCACCGCCGACGGCAGCAGCACGCGGCCCTGCGCGTCGGGCAGGCACTCGGCCACGCCATGGCGCACCGCCGCCACCAGCGAGTTGGTGGTGCCCAGGTCGATGCCCACCGCGACGCGGCGCTGGTGGGGGTCCGGCGACTGGCCGGGTTCGGAGATCTGAAGGAGTGCCATGTTCTAGTTGTCGAGCGCCTCGAGACGGCGCGAGATGTCCTGGCGGAAACGGGCGACGAACATCAGGGCGCGCACCTCCGAGGCGGCGGCCGCCGCACCGGCGGCCCCGGCATCGAGCAGCGTGGCCACCGCGTCCAGCCGGCGCCGCTCGTCGGCACGCACCTCGGCGTCCAGCGCCTCGACCGCCGGCAGCCCGGCCGCCTCGTCCAGCGCCTCGCGCCAGGCCATCTGCTGCACCAGGAAGGCGGCCGGCATGGCCGTATTGTCCTCGGCGCGCACCGGCGCGCCATGCAGCTCGCAGAGGTAGGCGGCACGGGCCAGCGGGTCCTTCAGCCGACGGTGGGCCTCGTTGATGCGCATGGACCATTGCATGGCCAAGCGCTGGGCGCTGGCACCCTGCGCCGCGAAGCGGTCGGGGTGGGCCTCGGCCTGCAGCGCCCGCCAGCGCTCGTCCAGCGCCGCGCGGTCGAGCGTGAAGCGCCGGGGCAGGCCGAACAGGGCGAAGTCGTCGTCGGACAGCTGCATGTCAGGAGGGCGGCAGGCCAGTCACCCGCGAAAGACACCGTGGCGTCATCTCACACCGACTTCTCGTAGAAGGCCGAAAGCCCGTTGTCGGGGTAGCCGCCAAAGGGGCCGCGCAGGCGGTAGCCGCAGCGCTCGTAGAGGCGCACCGCCTCGGTCTGGTCGCGGCCGGTCTCCAGGAGGGCGAGCCCGATGCCGCGCCCGCGCAGCGTGGTCTCCAGCACCGCGAGCATGCGCGCGCCCAGCCCCTGGCCGCGGGCATCGGGGTGGGTCATCATGCGCTTGATCTCGCCGTAGGGCCGGCCGCCGGTGGCCGGCTCGCCAGGCATGCGACGCACCGCGCCGCAGGCCACCGGGCGGCCGTGCTGCCAGGCGGCGAAGAAGTCCACCTCGGGCGCCAGCAGGGCCGACGCATCGAGGATGTGGTTGGCTTCAGGTGGGTAGAGGCTGCCGAGGTAGCGGTCGAGCTCGGCCAGCAGCGCGAGCACCTCGGGGTGGTCGGGCCGGGTGAGACGGATCTCGGCGGGCGCCACCGTCAGACGCGGAACGACTCGCCGCAGCCGCAGCGGTCCTTCTCGCGCGGGTTATGGAACTTGAAGCCTTCGTTGAGCCCTTCGCGCACGAAGTCGAGCTCCGTGCCGTCGAGGTAGGGCAGGCTCTTGGGGTCGACCAGCACCTTGACGCCGTGCCCCTCGAAGATGATGTCCTCGGGCGCGATGTCGTCCGCGTACTCCAGCTTGTAGGCCAGGCCGGAGCAGCCGGTGGTCTTGACGCCCAGGCGCACGCCCACGCCCTTGCCGCGCCGGCCGAGGTAGCGCGTCACGTGGCGCGCCGCCGCTTCGGTGAGGGTGATCGCCATTGGAAGGGCAGCCGTCAGTTCGCCGCCGCGCCGCCGTGGCGCTGCTGGTAGTCCTGCACCGCCGCCTTGATGGCGTCCTCGGCCAGGATGGAGCAGTGGATCTTCACCGGCGGCAGCGCCAGTTCCTCGGCGATCTGCGTGTTCTTGATGGTCAGGGCCTCGTCCAGGCTCTTGCCCTTGACCCACTCGGTCACCAGCGAGCTCGACGCGATGGCCGAGCCGCAGCCGTAGGTCTTGAAGCGCGCATCCTCGATCAGCCCGGTGGCCGGGTTGACCTTGATCTGCAGCTTCATCACGTCGCCGCAGGCCGGGGCGCCGACCATGCCGGTGCCCACCGTGTCGTCGCCCTTGTCGAAACTGCCGACGTTGCGCGGGTTCTCGTAGTGATCGACAACCTTGTCGCTGTAGGCCATGTCTGTACTCCTGGGGTCTTCTCGCAGCGGGCGCTCAGTGCGCCGCCCACTGGATGGTGCTGAGGTCCACGCCGTCCTTGTACATCTCCCACAGCGGGGAGAGCTCGCGCAGCTTGGCCACGCGGTCCTGCAGCGTGGCCACGGCGTAGTCGATGTCCTCGACCGTGGTGAAGCGGCCGATGGTGATGCGCAGGCTGGAGTGCGCGAGTTCGTCGCTGCGGCCCAGCGCGCGCAGCACGTAGCTGGGCTCCAGGCTCGCGGAGGTGCAGGCCGAGCCGGAGGACACGGCCAGGCCCTTCACGCCCATGATCAGCGACTCGCCTTCCACGTAGTTGAAGCTGATGTTCAGGTTGTGCGGCACCCGCTTCTCGCGGTGGCCGTTGATGAACACCTGCTCGATCTGCGTCAGGCCGGCCACCAGCCGGTCGTGCAGCATGCGGGTGCGCTCCAGGTCGGTGCCCATCTCGGCCTGCGCGATGGCAAAGGCCTCGCCCATGCCCACGCACTGGTGCGTGGGCAGCGTGCCGCTGCGCATGCCGCGCTCGTGGCCGCCGCCGTGCATCTGCGCCTCGATGCGCACGCGCGGCTTGCGGCGCACGTACAGCGCGCCGATGCCCTTGGGCCCGTAGGTCTTGTGGCTGGCCAGGCTCATCAGGTCCACCGGCAGGCTGGACAGGTCGATCGCCACCTTGCCGGTGGCCTGCGCCGCGTCCACGTGCAGGATGACACCCTTCTCGCGGCACAGCGTGCCGATGGTGGGGATGTCCTGGATGACGCCGATCTCGTTGTTGACCAGCATCACCGACGCCAGGATGGTGTCGGGCCGCAGCGCGGCCTTGAACCGGTCGAGGTCGAGCAGGCCGTCCTCCTGCACGTCGAGGTACGTGACCTCGAAGCCCTGGCGCTCGAGCTCGCGGCAGGTGTCCAGCACCGCCTTGTGCTCGGTCTTGACGGTGACGATGTGCTTGCCGCGCGACTGGTAGAAATGCGCCGCGCCCTTGATCGCCAGGTTGTTGGACTCGGTGGCGCCGGAGGTCCAGACCACCTCGCGCGGGTCGGCGCCGATCAGCGAGGCCACCTGGCCACGCGCCCTCTCCACCGCCTCCTCGGCCTCCCATCCCCAGGCATGGCTGCGCGACGCCGGGTTGCCGTGGTGCTCGCGAAGCCAGGGGATCATCGCGTCGACGACGCGCGGATCCACCGGCGTCGTGGCGCCGTAGTCCATGTAGATGGGGAGGTGCGGGGTCATCGGTGCTTCGGTGCTTACTTGGTCAGGACACTGCCGAGGGCAAAGACGGAGTTCGGTGCGGTCACCTTGATCGGCTTGACCACCGGCGTGGCGGAGATGGCGCGCTTGACCGGGGCCTCCTCGATGGAGACACCCTTGGCCAGCTGGTCGTCGACCAGCTTCTTCAGCGAGATCGAGTCGAGGTATTCGATCATGCGGGCGTTCAGGCTGGCCCACAGGTCGTGCGTCATGCAGCGGCCGGCGTCCTCGCCCATGCAGTTTTCCTTGCCGCCGCAGCCGGTGGCGTCGATCGGCTCGTCGACGGCGACGATGATGTCGGCCACGGTGATCTGGTCGGCCGCGCGGCCCAGCGAATAGCCACCGCCGGGGCCGCGGGTGCTTTCCACCAGCTCGTGACGGCGCAGCTTGCCGAACAGCTGCTCCAGATAGGACAGCGAGATCTGCTGGCGCTGGCTGATGGCCGCCAGCGCCACCGGCCCCGAATGGGAGCGCAGTGCGAGGTCGATCATCGCGGTGACGGCAAATCGGCCCTTGGTGGTCAGACGCATGAGATTCTCCTGTGTGCCTTGCGGCGTCGCGGTTCGTGGACGGCGGCTCAGGCTCGCGGCGAACGCTCCGTCACGGGTGCCCCAGTAACTGAGCGGTTCACTCAAGTATACCTGATTCCGACGCTTTCGGTCGGATTCAGCCGCGGAAGTTCCCCTGTTCGCATCGCAGGTGTTCGATCAGGCCGTCACAGGCCGCCTCCACCAGGTCCAGCACCCGGTCGAAGCCCTCGGGGCCGCCGTAGTACGGGTCGGGCACCTCGCGGGGCAGGTCGTCGCGCCCGGCGAAGGGCATCAGCAGCCGGATCTCGCCGGCGCCGCCCGCCGGGCGCATGCGTTGCAGCGCCGAGAGGTTGTCTTCGTCCATCGCGAGGACGAGGCCGAAGCGCTGGAAGTCCTCCGGCCGAACGGGTCGCGCCCGCAGGCGCGACAGGTCGTAGCCGCGCTGTGCCGCATGGCGCTGCGCGCGCGGGTCGGGCGCGCTGCCGGCGTGGCCGCCGTAGGTGCCGGCGGAATCCACCGCGATGCGCGCACCCAGCCCCACCTTGTCGAGCCGCTGACGCAGCACGGCCTCGGCGGTGGGTGAACGACAGATGTTCCCCATGCAGACCATCAGCACACTGAATGCGGGGTCGGGCCGGCGGGACCAGGGCAGTTTCATCGGGCAGGGGCGGCGGGCGAAGACGCGGCCGATTCTCGCCCAGCCGCCGCTGGCGTCGCCGCCGGAGCCGCCGCCACGGGCGCCGCCGGCGTGGCACACGCCAGCAGGGTGGCATAGCGGCCCGCGACGCCCACGCCGGCCCAGCGGGCCCCGGGCTCCAGCAGGTTGGCGTGGTGAGACGGCGAGCGCCGCCACAGGGCCACCGCCTGCTCCGGTGCCAGGTGGCCGGCCGCCAGGTTCTCCACGCACAGGCTGCTGCCGCTGCGCAGCGCCCGCTGGCGGAAGCCTTCGTGCGACAGCCGCCCCTCGCGGGCCATGCGCAGGCTGTGGGCCCGTGCGATGGCCGCCAGCGCGGGGTCGGCCTGCCACCGCTCCAGGCCCTGGGCGGCGCGGTAGTCGTTCACGGCGCGCAGCAGGTCGGCCTCGCGCACGGCATCGGACGCCTCGGCACCGTGGCCGCCGACATCGAAGCGTGGATCGGGCGGCGCCGGGCCTGCCGCGCTCAAGGATGAGGCCGGCAGGCCGATGACGAACAGCAGGCCCGCCCAGCCAGCGGCGCGGCCGACCCTGACCCATGCCCGAGCCTTCACCCCGCCCACCCTGCCCCCGCTGCAGCCGCCCGCTGCGCCGCCAGCGGCGCCGCTGGTTCGAGCGCGCGCTGCCGGCGATGCACCGCTACCGCTGCGGCACCGAGGGCTGCGGCTGGCACGGCCTGCTCGACGCGCCCCGCCCCGCCGCCTGGCTCGCGGCCCTGGGCCGGCGCTGGCCGGCCGCGGTGGCCGCGGCCACGGTCGTGGTGCTGGCCGCCGCCGGCACGCACGGCTGGCTGAACAGGACACCGCCCGACGAGCGCGTGATGGTGGGCCGCCACGTGGTGCACCGCGGCACCCACCTCGAGGGCGACCAACTGCCGGCGGCGCACCCGCTGCGCCTCGAGCTGCCTGCGGCGCTGCTGGACGGGGAGCCCGAGGGCTTCGCCGAGACCGCCGAGGCCCGGCTGCACGTGCGCCGCCACTGCGCCTGGGGCCTGCCCGGGCGCAACCCCTACCGCGGCTCGGCCGTGCAGGCGCTGCAGACGGCACAGCTGTCGCCGACGGTGGTGCGGGCCATCGCGGCCGACATCCGGGCCGGCCGCAAGGTGGACCGGGTGCGCATCGGCAACGACGGCATCGTGGCCGAGACGTCGGGCCGCCTGTTCGATGCCCGCCGCGTCGCGCTGACCTTCGGCATGACGCTGTGCGTGGACACGCGGGTGAACTTCAGGCCCGGCCATGCGGAGGGCGCCGACCTCTACGAGGCGATGGACGAGGACGGCCGGATCTACGCGGTGATGGTGCCCGACGTCTGCGGCAACGTCTCGGTGCTGGGGCAGCGCTTCGTGCAGGACACGCCGGGGGCGGCCGCCCTGGCCGTGACCGCCGCCGACCCGCGCCCCTGGCTGCGGCTGCCGCCGGAACTGCGCCCACGCATGCTGCCGGACAAGCTGCGCTATGCCGACGCCCGCGAGCGCGACGGCGACGACGGTGACGGCCGCCGGGGCGGCGAGCTGCCCGAGCCCGGCACGCTGCTGCTGGCCGGCCTGGGGCTGGCCGCCGCAGTGCTGGCCGGCGCGCGTCGCCGCCGCTGAGCTCACGCGCGCCCCTGCCCGCCGGCCGCGGCCAGCGGCACCACGTTGCTGTCGTGGCCGTCGGCACCGAAGGCCTGCTCGCGCAGCAGCGCCAGCTGGTCGCGCACGCGGGCGGCCTTCTCGAACTCGAGGTTGCGCGCGAACTCCAGCATCTGCTTCTCCAGGGCCTTGATGCGCTTGCCCAGGTCCTTCTCCGACAGGGCCTCCATCTCCGCCTGCGCCTTCACGCGCGCGCTCTCGTCCTTGGCCGCCTTGTCAGACACCACGCCGTCGATCAGGTCGCGCACCTTCTTGTTCAGCGCCTTGGGCACGATGCCGTGCTCGGCGTTCCAGGCCATCTGCCGGGCACGGCGGCGCTCGGTCTCGTCGATGGCGCGGCGCATGGAGTCGGTGATGCGGTCGGCGTACAGGATGGCCTTGCCGTGGAGGTTGCGCGCCGCGCGGCCGATGGTCTGGATCAGGCTGCGCTCGGCACGCAGGAAGCCCTCCTTGTCGGCATCGAGGATGGCCACCAGGCTCACCTCGGGCAGATCCAGGCCCTCGCGCAGCAGGTTGATGCCCACCAGCACGTCGAAGGCGCCCAGGCGCAGGTCGCGCAGGATCTCCACCCGCTCGACGGTGTCGACGTCGGAGTGCAGGTAGCGCACCTTGACGCCGTTCTCGGTGAGGTAGTCGGTCAGCTGCTCGGCCATGCGCTTGGTCAGCGTGGTGATCAGCACGCGCTCGTCGCGGTCGACGCGGTCGCGGATCTCCTGCAGCACGTCGTCCACCTGGCGGCCGGCGGGGCGCACCTCGACCTCCGGGTCCACCAGGCCGGTGGGCCGCACCACCTGCTCCACCACCTGGCCGGCGTGCGTCTGCTCGTAGTCGGCCGGGGTGGCGCTGACGAACACCACCTGGCGCATCTTGCGCTCGAACTCCTCGAACTTCAGCGGCCGGTTGTCCATGGCGCTGGGCAGGCGGAAGCCGTACTCCACCAGGGTCTGCTTGCGCGCGCGGTCGCCGTTGTACATGCCGCCGAACTGGCCGATCAGCACGTGGCTCTCGTCCAGCAGCATCAGCGCGTCCTTGGGCAGGTAGTCCACCAGCGTCGGCGGCGGGTCGCCGGGCTTGGCGCCGGAAAGGTGCCGCGTGTAGTTCTCGATGCCCTTGCAGTGGCCCACCTCCTGCAGCATCTCCAGGTCGAAGCGCGTGCGCTGCTCCAGGCGCTGCGCCTCCACCAGCTTGCCGGCCTGGACGAAGAAGTCCAGCCGCTCCCGCAGCTCGGCCTTGATGGTGTCGATGGCCGACAGCACGCGGTCGCGCGGCGTCACGTAGTGGCTGCTGGGGTAGACGGTGAAGCGCGGGATCTTCTGCCGCACGCGTCCGGTCAGCGGGTCCATCAGCTGCAGGCTCTCCACCTCGTCGTCGAACAGCTCGATGCGGATCGCCAGCTCGCTGTGCTCGGCCGGGAACACGTCGATCACGTCGCCGCGCACGCGGAAGCTGCCGCGGGAGAAGTCGGTCTCGTTGCGCGTGTACTGCATGCGGATCAGGTGGGCGATGATGTCGCGCTGCCCCATGCGGTCGCCCACGCGCAGCGTCATCACCATGCGGTGGTAGTCGGCCGGGTTGCCGATGCCGTAGATGGCGCTGACGCTGGCGACGATGACCACGTCGCGCCGTTCCAGCAGGCTCTTGGTGGCCGACAGGCGCATCTGCTCGATGTGCTCGTTGATCGCGCTGTCCTTCTCGATGAACAGGTCGCGCTGCGGCACGTAGGCCTCGGGCTGGTAGTAGTCGTAGTAGCTGACGAAGTACTCCACGGCGTTCTTCGGGAAGAACTCGCGGAACTCGCTGTACAGCTGTGCCGCCAGGGTCTTGTTGGGCGCGAACACGATGGCCGGCCGGCCCAGGCGGGCGATCACGTTGGCCATGGTGTAGGTCTTGCCCGAGCCGGTCACGCCCAGCAGGGTCTGGTAGGTCAGGCCATCCTGCACGCCCTCCACCAGCTGCGCGATGGCCGTGGGCTGGTCGCCGGCCGGCGGGTAGGGCTGGAACAGCTGGAAGGGCGAGTCGGGGAAGGACACGAAGCTGCCGCCGGCCGGTTCGGTGGCGTCGGAGGCATCGGCTTCGGCGAGTTCTGCAGGTCGGGACATGGGCCACCTAAAATTGCGGGGCAGCCCACAAGGGTAGCGCAAGCCCCCTGCCCCTTCGCCCACCTCTCCAGAGACCCCCCATGTCCCTCCTGTCCGCCGTCGAGATGGCCCCCCGCGACCCGATCCTGGGCCTCAACGAGCAGTTCGCTGCCGACCCCAACCCGGCCAAGGTGAACCTCGGCGTGGGCGTGTACTTCGACGAGGACGGCAAGCTGCCCCTGCTGAAGTGCGTGCAGGAAGCCCAGAAGCAGCTGCTGGAGACCCCCAAGCCGCGCGGCTACCTGCCCATCGACGGCATGGCGGCCTACGACCAGGCGGTGCAGGCGCTGGCCTTCGGCGCCGACAGCGCGGCGGTGAAGGCCGGCCGCATCGCCACCGTGCAGGCGCTGGGCGGCACCGGCGGCCTGAAGATCGGCGCCGACTTCCTCAAGCGCCTGAACCCGGGCGCCACCGTGCTCATCAGCGACCCGAGCTGGGAGAACCACCGCGCGCTGTTCCAGAACGCCGGCTTCACGGTGGACACCTACCCCTACTACGACGCCGCCACCCGCGGCGTGCGCTTCGACGCCATGCTGGCGGCGCTGGCCGCCGCGCCGGCGGGCACGGTGGTCGTGCTGCACGCCTGCTGCCACAACCCCACCGGCTGCGACCTCACGCCGGCCCAGTGGGCGCAGGTGGTGGCGGTGGTCAAGGCGCAGGGCCTGGTGGCCTTCCTGGACATGGCCTACCAGGGCTTCGGCGAGGGCATCGCCGAGGACGGCGCGGTGATCCAGCAGTTCCTGGCCGCGGGCCTGGACTTCTTCGTCTCCACCTCGTTCTCCAAGAGCTTCTCGCTCTACGGCGAGCGCGTGGGTGCGCTCAGCGTGGTCTGCGCCAGCCAGGACGAGGCGGCGCGCGTGCTGTCGCAGCTGAAGATCGTCATCCGCACCAACTACTCCAACCCGCCCACCTTCGGCGCCCAGGTGGTGGCCACGGTGCTGACCACGCCGGCGCTGCGCGCGATGTGGGAGCAGGAGCTGGCCGCGATGCGCGAGCGCATCAAGGCCATGCGGGTGGCCCTGGTGGAGAAGCTGCGCGCCGCCGGCGTCACGCAGGACCTGTCCTACATCACCGCGCAGAAGGGCATGTTCAGCTACTCCGGCCTGTCGAAGGCGCAGATGCAGCGCCTGCGCAGCGAGTTCGGCGTCTATGGCGTCGACTCGGGCCGCATCTGCGTGGCGGCCCTGAACGGCCGCAACCTCGACGCGGTGGTCAAGGGCATCGTCAGCGTGATGTAAGACCCGGGCACCGGGCTGTCGCGCGAGCGACACCTCACCCCCTCGACAACCCGGTTCGCCCGGGTTTTCGACCTTTTGAAGGCGCCCGTCTGCAGACAAGATGAGGCGGACGGACTATATTTGCTGCACTGCAGCATCAACGACGGGACAAGGCATGCTCTACCACCTGTACGAGACACAGCGCGCACTGATGGCGCCGTTCTCCGAGTTCGCCAGCGCGTCGGCCAAGCTCTACGACCACCCGCTGTCGCCCTTCGCGCACCTGCCGCTGTCGCAGCGCATGTCCGCTGGCTTCGACCTGCTGCACCGGCTGGCCAAGGAGTACGAGAAGCCCGAGTTCGGCATCAGCACGGTCAAGGTGGGCCCCGGCATCGAGGTGGCGGTGCAGGAGCAGGTGGCCATCCGCAAGCCCTTCTGCCGCCTGCTTCGTTTCAAGCGCTTCACCGACGACACCACCGCGCTGTCGCTGATGAAGACGCAGCCCACGGTGCTGGTGGTGGCGCCGCTCTCGGGCCACCACTCCACGCTGCTGCGCGACACCGTGCGCAGCCTGCTGCACGACCACAAGGTCTACATCACCGACTGGACCGACGCACGCATGGTGCCGGTGGAGGAAGGCCCCTTCCACCTCGACGACTACGTCGACTACGTGCGCGAGTTCCTGCGCTTCATCGGCCCCAAGGTGCACGTGATCTCGGTCTGCCAGCCCACGGTGCCGGTGCTCGCGGCGGTGTCGCTGCAGGCCACGGCCGGCGGCGTGCTGCCGCAGACCATGACCATGATGGGGGGCCCCATCGATGCGCGGCGCAGCCCCACGGTGGTGAACAACCTCGCGATGGAACGCAGCCACACCTGGTTCGAGAACAACGTGATCTACCGCGTGCCGCAGAACTACCCGGGCGCCGGCCGGCGCGTCTACCCGGGCTTCCTGCAGCACACCGGCTTCGTGGCCATGAACCCGGACCGGCACGCGTCGTCGCACTACGACTACTTCCTCGACCTGATCCGCGGCGACGAGGACAGCGCCGAGGCGCACCGGCAGTTCTACGACGAGTACAACGCCGTGCTCGACATGCCGGCGGAGTACTACCTCGACACCATCAAGACGGTGTTCCAGGACTTCGCGCTGGTCAACGGCACCTGGACCGTTCACGGCCAGCCGGTGCGTCCGCAGGACATCACCGGCACCGCGCTGCTGACGGTGGAGGGCGAGCTGGACGACATCTCCGGCTCCGGCCAGACCAAGGCCGCGCACGAGCTGTGCACCGGCATCCCGGCCGATCGCAGCCTGCACATGGACGTCGAGGGCGCCGGCCACTACGGCATCTTCTCCGGCCGCCGCTGGCGCGAGAAGGTCTACCCGCAGGTGCGCGACTTCATCGCCCGCTTCCACCGGTCAGAAGGCGAGGCCGCCGCACCGGTCGCGGCCCCCACGCGAGCCGCCGCGCGCAAGGCACCGCGCCGCCGCTGAGGTCGCCGCCGGGGGCCGGCCGCGCGCCGATAATCCGGCGGTGCCCCCCACCGCCGAGCCCACCCCTCCCGCCACGCTGGCCGACCGCCTCGACGCCGCGCTGCCGCAGACGCAGTGCACGCGCTGCGGCTACCCCGACTGCCGGGCCTACGCCGAGGCCATGGCCGATGGCAGCGCCGACATCGACCGCTGCCCGCCCGGCGGCGCCGAAGGCGTGGTCCGCCTGGCGGCACTGACCGGCCGTCCCGCCCGGCCGCTGGACCCGGCTCGGGGTCGCGAGGGCCCGCGCGCCCTCGCGGTCATCGACGAGGCCTGGTGCATCGGCTGCACGCTGTGCATCAAGGCCTGCCCGGTGGACTGCATCGTGGGCGCCTCCAAGCGCATGCACACCGTCATCGACAGCCGATGCACCGGCTGCGAGCTGTGCGTGCCCGCCTGCCCGGTGGACTGCATCGCCATGGTGCCGGTGACGGGCGAGCGCACCGGCTGGGCCGCCTGGAGCGCGGCGCAGGCCGACGAGGCGCGCCAGCGTTACGCCTTTCACCGCTTCCGCGTGGAGCGCGCGGCGCGCGAGAACGACGAGCGCCTGGCCGCCAAGGCCGCCGCCAAGCTGGCCGACCTGCCGGCGCACACGATGCACACCGACCCGGCCGTCATCGAGCGCAAGCGTGCCGTGATCGAGGCGGCCCTCGCCCGTGCCCGCGCCCGCCGGGGCGCCGCGGACGAGGCGCCGGCGGTGGCGCCGAACCCCGACGGAGAGCCATCCTGAAGACCGCCGACATCGAACCCTTCTTCGCCACGCTGGCCGCGGCCAACCCGCAGCCGCAGACCGAGCTCGTCTACACCAGCGTGTTCGAGCTGCTGGCCGCGGTGCTGCTGTCGGCGCAGGCCACCGACGTGAGCGTCAACAAGGCCACGCGCGTGCTGTTCGCCCGCGCGCACACCCCGCAGCAGATGCTGGCCCTGGGCCTGGACGCCGTGACCGCGCACATCCGCACCATCGGCCTGTACCGCACCAAGGCCAAGAACCTGCTGGAGACCTGCCGCATCCTGGTGGAACAGCATGGCGGCCAGGTGCCGCGCTCGCGCGAGGCGCTGCAGGCCCTGCCGGGCGTGGGCCGCAAGACGGCCAACGTGGTGCTCAACGTGGCCTTCGGCGAGCCGACCATCGCGGTGGACACGCACATCTTCCGCGTGGCCAACCGCACCGGCCTGGCGCCGGGCAAGGACGTGAACGCGGTCGAGGCCGCGCTGGAGCGCCGTGTGCCGGCGCGCTACCGGGTGGATGCCCACCACTGGCTCATCCTGCACGGCCGCTACGTCTGCCAGGCACGCAAGCCGCGCTGCGAGGTCTGCACGGTGCGCGCCCAGTGCGACCACGGCCGCCGCCTGGCACGCTCCTAGAATGCCCGACAGGGGGTGACATGGCCACGCTCGAAGACATTGCCGAACGCGTCGAACGCCTGCTGCTGCGGCACGAGGAGCTCAAGCGCGCCAACGCGCTGCTCGAGCAGCAGCTCGCCACCGTCACCCAGGAGCGTGACAGCCTGCGCTCCCGCCTGGGTGCCGCGCGTGCGCGCATCGACGCGCTGATCGCCCGCCTGCCTGCCGACGCCGGCGAGGAGGCTCCGCGATGAAGCAGATGGAGTTCACCATCCTCGGCCAGAGCTACATCCTGGCCTGCCCCGATGGCGGCGAGGCCCTGTTGCAGGCCGCCGTGGCGGCGGTGGACCGGGAGATGAGCGGCATCCGCGATGCCGGCAAGGTCAAGGCGCGCGAGCGCATCGCCGTGCTGGCGGCCCTGAACCTCGCCTACCGCCTGGCGGCCCAGCCGGCCCCGTCCCCGGCCCCGGCGCCAGCCCCGGCGCCCGCGCCGGCCGCCGCGTCGACCGGCGGCCCCGATCTCGACGCCCTGCGCGCCCGGCTCGATGCCGCGCTACAGGACGACGGCCTGCTGCTGTAGCGCGGCCGCCTGCGCCTGCAGCGCCCGCAGCCGCGGGTGCATCAGGCGGAACCACAGCGGCGGCAGCGACGCGAGGAACAGGCAGCCCGCATAGCCCGTCGGCAGCTGCGGGCCGGGCAGCGGTGCCAGCGTCTCGTAGGGCTTCCAGGCGTGCAGGTGGTGGTCGCTGTGCCGCTGCAGGTTCGCGATCAGCGCGTTGGTGGGCGCGGTGTCGGCGTTCCACGCGTGGCCGAGCCCGAAGCGTTCGCCCGGCGCCCGCCGCAGGCCGTAGTGCTCGATGTAGTTGATGGCCTCGAGCAGGAACACCGCGTAGGCCGCCTGCAGCAGCCAGAACACCAGGGCCTGAGCGCCCAGCCCCAGCCCGAGCGCGCCCAGGCCGCCAGCCTGGGCCAGCGTGGCCCACAGCAGCGGGCTGGCGGCCCAGCCGCGCCCGTGCTGGCGCAGCCGCTGCGCCTCCAGCCGCCAGGCGCTGGCCAGCCCGCCACGGACGGTGCGCGGCAGGAAGCGCCACAGGCTCTCGCCGGCGCGGGCGCTGGCCGGGTCGGCGTCGGTGGCGGCGCGTGGGTGGTGGCCGCGGTAGTGCTCCACCATGAAATGCGCGTACAGCACGCTGCCCATCAGGGCCCAGGCCAGCACGCGGTCCAGCCGCGAGCGGCGGTGGCCCAGCTCGTGGGCGAAGGTGATGCCCTGGCTGCCGCAGACGCCGCCGATGCCGATGGCCAGCGCCACCACCTCGCCCCAGCCGCCGGAGCGCACCGCCAGCACCACGCCCAGCCCCAGCAGCGCCGCCTGCAGCAGCACATGCCCGTGCAGCACCGCGCGGAAGCCGGCCGCGGGCCGGTCTGCCGGTGGCGGCGTGTGCCGCCAGCGCGGGTGGCGCTCGGCCAGCGCCAGGCCCAGCTGCACCGCCGCCATCCAGGCCCAGGCCGCCCAGGGCGAGGCCAGCGCCGCCGCACCCACCGTCAGCGGCAGGACCCAGGCCACGGCAAAGAACGCCGGGCGGACCGTGCCGCCGGGCGGGGCCGGCGCCGATGGGCCGGGCGTGTCGGATGCTTCGTCGCGCACCGCCGGATAATCGCGCCGATGAACCCGCTGCTGCAACGGCTGCATCCCTACCCTTTCGAGCGCCTGCGCGAGCTGACGCGGGGCCTGACCCCCAACCCGGCGCTGCGCCCCATCAACCTGGGCATCGGCGAGCCGCGCCACCCCGCCCCGCCGCTGGTGGAGCAGGCCATCACCGGGGCCATGGCCGGGCTGTCGGTGTACCCGCCCACGGCCGGCAGCCCGGCGCTGCGCGAGGCCTGCGCCGGCTGGCTGCAGCGCCGCTACGGCGTGGTGGTGGACCCGGCCACGCAGGTGCTGCCGGTGAACGGCACGCGCGAGGCGCTGTTCGCGCTGGCCCAGGTGGTGGTCGACCCCACGCAGCCCGGCGCCACCGTGGTCTGCCCCAACCCCTTCTATCAGATCTACGAGGGCGCGGCGCTGCTGGCCGGGGCGCAGACGGCGTTCGCCAACAGCGACCCGGCGCGCAACTTCGCGGCCGACTGGCGACAGGTGGACGAGGCCACCTGGGCACGCACGCAGCTGCTGTACGTGTGCTCCCCGGGCAACCCCACCGGCGCGGTGATGCCGCTGGCGGAATGGGAACAGCTGTTCGCCCTGTCCGACCGCCACGGCTTCGTCATCGCCAGCGACGAGTGCTACTCGGAGATCTACTTCGGCGACACGCCGCCGCTGGGCGGCCTGGAGGCGGCGGCCCGCCTGGGCCGCACCGACTTCCGCAACCTGGTGGCGATGACCAGCCTGTCCAAGCGCAGCAACGTGCCCGGGCTGCGCGCCGGCTTCGCCGCGGGTGACGCCCGCTGGATGAAGGCCTTCGGCCTGTACCGCACCTACCACGGCAGCGCCATGAGCCCGCTGGTGCAGCAGGCCAGCATTGCCGCCTGGGGCGACGAGGCGCACGTGGAGGCCAACCGCGCCCTGTACCGGCAGAAGTTCGCGCAGGTCACGCCGCGGCTGGCGCAGGTGCTGGACGTGGCGCTGCCCGATGCCGGCTTCTACCTGTGGGCCGGCGTGCCCGGCCGCGCCGGCGAGCCCGGGGCGCCGGGGGACGACGTCGCCTTCGCCCTCGGCCTGCTCGCTCAATACAATGTGACGGTCCTGCCCGGCAGCCTGCTCGCCCGCCCCGCCCACGGCGTCAACCCGGGCGCCGGGCGCATCCGCCTGGCGCTGGTGGCCGGGGTCGAGGAGTGCCTCGAAGCCGCCGAGCGCATCGTCGCCTACACCCGAGAACACGCATGAACCCGCTGCAATCCGTCATCGACCTGGCCTGGGACAACCGCGCCGAGATCACCGCCCTCAACGCGCCGGAGGTGCGTGACGCCGTGGAGCAGGTGATCGCCGAGCTCAACGCCGGGCGCATCCGCGTGGCCGAGCGCCAGGGCGTGGGCCAGTGGACGGTGAACCAGTGGGTCAAGAAGGCGGTGCTGCTGAGCTTCCGCCTCAACGACAACCGCCCGGTGCACGCCGGCGAACTGGCCTTTTTCGACAAGGTGCCCACCAAGTTCTCGCGCGCCGACGAGGCCACGCTGCGCGCCAGCGGCGTGCGCATCGTGCCGCCGGCCGTGGCGCGCCGCGGCAGCTACCTGGCCAAGGGCGTGGTGCTGATGCCCAGCTACGTCAACATCGGCGCCTACGTGGACGAGGGCACGATGGTCGACACCTGGGCCACCGTCGGCTCCTGCGCGCAGATCGGGCGCAACGTGCACCTGTCGGGCGGCGTGGGCATCGGCGGCGTGCTGGAGCCGCTGCAGGCCAACCCCACCATCATCGAGGACAACTGCTTCATCGGCGCCCGCTCCGAGGTGGTGGAAGGCGTGATCGTCGAGGAGAACGCCGTGCTGGGCATGGGCGTGTACATCGGCCAGAGCACGCCCATCTACGACCGCGAGAAGGACGAGGTCAGCTACGGCCGCGTGCCCGCCGGCAGCGTGGTGGTCAGCGGCAGCCTGCCCAAGGCCGATGGCCGCTACAACCTGTACTGCGCGGTGATCGTGAAGAAGGTCGACGCGCAGACGCGCAGCAAGACCAGCATCAACGAACTGCTGCGCCCCTGACGACGTGGAACCCCCGCGCGCCCCCCGGTCGCTGCCCCCCGAGCGCAATCCCTGATCCCTGAACTGCGGAGGTCCCAGCATGGCCGGAGGCAACATGGAGCGCGTGCTGCGGCTGATGGCCGAGAAGCGCGCGTCCGACGTCTACATGTCGGCCAACACGCCGATCCTGATCAAGATCGACGGTCAGATCCTGCAGCTGTCCGACCAGGTGCTGACCACCGGCCAGACGCGCACGCTGCTGGCCGAGCTGCTGACCCCGCAGCAGCTCGAGGAGCTGGACGACACCGGTGAGCTCAACGTCGGCATCGGCCTGTCGGGCGTGGGCAGCTTCCGCCTCTCGGCCTTCAAGCAGCGCGGCTCCATCGCCGCCGTGTTCCGCTGCATCCCGCACCAGATCCCGGCGCTGGAGACCCTGGGCGTGCCGCCCCTGATGTCCAAGCTGGTGCTCGAGAAGCGCGGGCTGATCCTGATGGTGGGCGCCACCGGCACCGGCAAGAGCACCACGCTGGCCTCGATGATCGAGTGGCGCAACCAGCAGGTCACCGGCCACATCCTCACCATCGAGGACCCGATCGAGTTCCTCTTCAGCAACAAGAAGTCCATCGTCAACCAGCGCGAGGTGGGGCGCGACACCGCCAGCCTGCAGCTGGCGCTGAAGAACGCGATGCGCCAGGCGCCGGACTGCATCCTCATCGGCGAGATCCGCGACCGCGAGACCATGACCTCGGCGCTGTCCTACGCGCTCTCGGGTCACCTGGTGCTGGCCACGCTGCACGCCAACAACAGCTACCACGCGCTCGGCCGCATCCTGTCGTTCTACACGCCCGAGTCGCGCCCCACGCTGCTGTCGGACCTGGCCGCCGGCCTCAAGGCCATCGTGTCCCAGCGTCTGCTGCGCGCCAACGCCGGCGGCCGCGTGCCCGCGGTGGAGGTCATGCTCAACACCAAGCTGGTGTCGGAGCTGATCGAGAAGGGCGACCTGCCGGGCGTCAAGGAGGCCATGGAGAAGTCCATGGCCCAGGGCTCGCAGACCTTCGAGCAGGACATCGCCCGCCTGATCACCGAGGGCGTGGTCTCGCGCGACGAGGGCCTGTCGCATGCCGACTCGCCCACCAACCTCGTGTGGCGGCTGCAGAACGACAACACGCCGGTCTCGCGCGCGCCGGAGAGCCGCAAGGCCGACAGCGACGACGCGGTCTACACCGAGGTCTCGCTCGAGGTGCGCCCGGAGACCCGCCAGAGCACGCCCCTGCCCACGCTGCCCACGCTGCCGCCCATCGTGGCGCGCCGCTGACAGCCCCGACGCACCGACCATGAGCGACACCCTGCGCCTGCTGGAGGCGCTGATCGCGCGCCGTTCCGTCACCCCCGACGACGCCGGCTGCCAGGACCTGCTGCGCAGCCGCCTGGAGGCCGCCGGCTTCGCCTGCGAGACCCTGGTGGCCGGCCCCGAGCACTTCCGCGTCACCAACCTCTGGGCCATCCGGCGCGGCAGCGCGCCCGGTCCCACGCTGGCATTCGCCGGCCACACCGACGTCGTGCCCACCGGCCCGCTGGAGCGCTGGGCCAGCGACCCCTTCGTGCCCAGCGTGCGCGACGGCCACCTCCACGGCCGCGGCGCCGCCGACATGAAGACCTCGATCGCCGCCTTCGTGGTGGCCGCCGAACGCTTCGTGCAGGCCCACCCGGTGCACCCCGGCGCGATCGCGCTGCTGATCACCAGCGACGAGGAAGGCCCGTCGGTGGACGGCACGGTGCGCCTGGTGGAGATGCTGCAGGCCCGCGGCGAGCGGCTGGACGCCTGCATCGTGGGCGAGCCGACCTCGGTGCAGACGCTGGGCGACGTGATCAAGAACGGCCGCCGCGGCACGCTGTCGGGGCGGCTGACGGTGCGCGGCGTGCAGGGCCACATCGCCTACCCGCAGCTGGCGCGCAACCCCATCCACGACCTCGCCCCCGCGCTGGCCGAGCTGGTGGCCACGCGCTGGGACGACGGCAACGCCTTCTTCCCGCCCACCAGCTGGCAGGTCAGCAACGTGCACGCCGGCACCGGCGCCACCAACGTGATCCCGGGCGAGCTGGTGCTGGACTTCAACTTCCGCTTCAGCACCGAGTCCACCGTCGACGGCCTGAAGACCCGCGTGCACGCCGTGCTCGACCGCCACGGCCTGGACTACCAGCTCGCCTGGACGCTGGGTGGCGAGCCCTTCCTCACGCCGCCGGGCACGCTCAGCGACGCGCTGTCGGGTGCGATCGCGGCGCAGACCGGCGTGCAGGCCGAGCTGTCCACCACCGGCGGCACCTCCGACGGCCGCTTCATCGCGAAGATCTGCCCGCAGGTGGTGGAGTTCGGCCCGCTGAACGCCACCATCCACAAGATCGACGAACGCGTGGCGCTGGCCGAGGTGGAGCCGCTGACCGCCATCTACCAGGGCACGCTGCAGCGCTTCCTGCTCGGTGGCGCGCCGTGAACGTGCGCGCGCTGATCGACGACGCCGCGCGCCGGCTGGCGGCGGCCGGCGTGGCCTTTGGGCACGGCACCACCAACGCCTTCGACGAGGCGGCCTGGCTGGTGCTCTGGCGCCTGGGCCTGCCGCTGGACGCGCTGGACCGCGTGGCCGGGCTGTCGGTGGGCGTGGAGCAGCAGGCCGAGGTGGAGGCGCTGATCGACCAGCGCATCGAGCGCCGCGTGCCCGCGGCCTACCTCACCGGCGAGGCCTGGCTGCAGGGCGTGCCGTTCACGGTGGATGCGCGCGTGATCGTGCCGCGCTCGCTGATCGCCGAGCCGCTGGCCGACGGCACGCTCGACGCCTGGCTGTCGGCCGACACCACGCGCGTGCTCGACCTGTGCACCGGCAACGGCAGCCTGGCGGTGCTGGCCGCACTGGCCTGGCCCGACGTGACGGTGGACGCCACCGACCTGTCGGCCGACGCGCTGGCGGTGGCCGAGCTCAACGTGCAGCGCCACCACCTGGAGGCGCGCATCACGCTGCGCCAGGGCGACGGCCTGGCCGCCGCGCGCGGCGCCTACGACCTCATCCTGTGCAACCCGCCGTACGTGAACCGGGAGTCGATGTCGCGCCTGCCACCGGAGTACCGGGCCGAGCCGGCACTGGCCCTGGACGGCAATGTCGAAGGCGGCAGCGACGGCATGGACTTCGTGCGCCGGCTGGTGCGCGGGGCGGCGCGCCACATGACGCCGTCGGCGGTGCTGGTGCTCGAGATCGGGCACGAGCGCGCGCACTTCGAGGCCGCGTTCCCGCGCCTGGAGACCGTGTGGCTGCCCACCAGCGCCGGCGAGGACCAGGTGCTGCTGCTCACGCGCGCGGCATTGGAGGCGGCGCGATGACACGCTGCGGAAGACCGGCGCCATGATCGTGCTGCGCGGGCTCACGCTGCGCCGCGGCACCAAGGTCGTGCTGCAGGGCGCCGACGTCGTGCTCAACCCCGGCGAGAAGGTCGGCCTGGTGGGCCGCAACGGCGCCGGCAAGTCCAGCCTGTTCGCACTGCTGGCCGGCCGCCTGCATGCCGACGCCGGCGACGCCGAGATCCCGCCCACCTGGCGCATCGGCGAGGTGGCGCAGCACATGCCCGAGACCGCCGACGCCGCCACCGACTTCGTGCTCCAGGGCGACCAGCCGCTGGTGGCCGCGCAGCAGGCGCTGGCCGCGGCCGAGGCGGCCGACGACGGCGAGGCCATCGCCCACGCCCACCTCGCGCTCGAGGAGGCCGGCGCCTTCGACGCCCGTGCGCGCGCGCAGGCCCTGCTGCTGGGCCTGGGCTTCCGCCCGGCGCAGCTGGACGCGCCGGTCAACAGCTTCTCCGGCGGCTGGCGCATGCGGCTGCAGCTGGCGCGTGCGCTGATGAACCCCTCGGACCTGCTGCTGCTGGACGAGCCCACCAACCACCTCGACCTCGACGCCCTGGTGTGGCTGGAGGCCTGGCTGCAGCGCTACGCGGGCACCCTGGTGGTGATCAGCCACGACCGCGAGTTCCTCGACGCCGTCACCCGCGTCACGCTGCACCTGGACAACGCCAGCCTCACGCGTTACGGCGGCAACTACACGGCCTTCGAGGAGATGCGCGCCGAGCGCCTGAGCCAGGCCGCGCAGGCCTTCGCCAAGCAGCAGGAGCGCATCGCCCACCTGCAGCGCTTCATCGACCGCTTCAAGGCCAAGGCCACCAAGGCGAGGCAGGCGCAGAGCCGAGTCAAGGCGCTGGCGCGCATGGAGAGGCTGGCGCCGGTGCTCACGGAAAGCGAGTTCGACTTCGAGTTCCGCGAGCCGGCGAGCCTGCCCAACCCGATGCTGTCGCTGCAGCAGGTGGTCTGCGGGTACCTTCCGGCCCCCCCGGGTGCCGCGGGCGGCACGGGGGCCCCCGAGGGGGAGCGCGGCGGCGCCGGGCGGCCGGGCGCCGGCGCCGGCGCCAAGGTCATCGTGCGCGGCGTGGAGCGCACCGTGCTCGCCGGCCAGCGCATCGGCATCCTGGGTGCCAACGGCCAGGGCAAGTCCACGCTGGTCAAGACCATCGCCCACATGCTGCCGGCCCTGGGGGGCGAGATCATCGAGGGCAAGGGCCTGGCCATCGGCTACTTCGCGCAGCAGGAGATGGACCTGCTCAGTGCCGACGACACGCCGCTGCAGCGCATGGTGCGCCTGGCGCGCGAGGTGTCGCCGCAGGCGCGCGAGCAGGAGCTGCGCAACTTCCTCGGCCAGTTCCGCTTCGAGGGCGAGATGGTGCACCAGCGCGTGGGCACGCTGTCCGGCGGCGAGCGCGCGCGCCTGGTGCTGGCCACCATCGTCTGGCAGCGCCCCAACCTGCTGCTGCTGGACGAGCCCACCAACCACCTGGACCTGGCCACCCGCGAGGCGCTGTCGATCGCGCTCAACGAGTTCGAGGGCACGGTCATGCTGGTCAGCCACGACCGCGCGCTGCTGCGCGAGGTGTGCGACGAGTTCTGGCTCGTCACCGCCGGCGGCGTGCTGCCCTTCGACGGCGACCTCGACGACTACCAGCGCTGGCTGCTGGACGTCTCGCGCGCCATCGCGCGTGGCGCCGAGCCGCCGCCCCCGCCACGACCCGGGCTGGCCGCCGAGGCCGCGTCGCCCCCGCCGGCGCCTGCGCCCGCCTCGGCCCCGGCCGCGGCGCCCAGGGATGAACCCCGCAAGGCCCAGGGCAAGGCCGGCCGCGACGCGCGGGCCGCGCTGCAGGCGCAGACGCGGCCGCTGCGCGTGGAGCTGCAGCAGATCGACGCCCGGCTCGAGAAGCTGGCCGCCGAGAAGGCCGAGGTGGAGGCGGCGCTGGCCGCATCGGCCAACGCCGATTTCGCCGAACTCGGCCGGCGGCTGGCACACATCGGCGCCGAGACCGCGATGCTCGAGGAACGCTGGCTGGATCTGCAGACGCAGCTCGAAGCCATGACCTCTTGAGCGAGGGGGTCTCGCCGGCCATTTGATCGCGCACGATTCGTTCGTGTGCGATCATTCTCCGGTGAACGACGACTGGCTCGCCCTCGACCGGCAGCTGTGCTTCGCGCTCTACAGCGCCTCGCACGCGATGACGCGCGCCTACCAGCCGCTGCTGGCGCCGCTGGGCCTGACCTACCCGCAGTACCTGGTGATGCTGGCGCTGTGGGAGCAGGACGGCCTCACCGTCGGCCAGCTCGGCCAGCGCCTGCACCTGGACTCCGCCACGCTGACGCCGCTGCTCAAGCGGCTGGAGGCGGCCGGCCACGTGCAGCGCCTGCGCGACGCCGCCGACGAGCGCCGCCTGCGCCTGCAGCTCACGCCCGGCGGCCGCGCCTTGCGGCGCCGGGCGCGCACGATCCCCGAGACGCTCGCCGCCGGCGCCGGCTGCGGGCTGGACGAACTGGCCGCGCTGACCCGGCAGATCGCCGGGCTGCGCGACCGCATCCTGTCACCCCACCCCTGACCCCAAGGAGCCCGCCATGGCCATCGACACCGCCCTCTACACCGCCACCGCCACCGCCACCGGCGGCCGCGCCGGCACCGCCGCCAGCGACGACGGTCGCCTGAACGTCAGCCTGTCCACGCCGCGCGCGCTGGGCGGCGACGACGGCGCCGGCACCAACCCCGAGCAGCTGTTCGCCGCCGGCTACAGCGCCTGCTTCATCGGCGCCATGAAGGCGGTGGCCGGCCGCATGGGCAAGAAGCTGCCGGCCGAGGTCAGCATCACCGCCAAGGTGGGCATCGGCCCGATGACGGGCAAGGCCGGCGCCTTCGGCATCTCGGTGGCCATGACCATCAGCGTGCCGGGCATGGACCGCGCCGAACTGCAGGCCCTGGTGGCCACGGCGCACGAGGTCTGCCCCTACTCCAACGCCACCCGCGGCAACGTGGACGTCACGCTCACCGTGGCCTGAGAGGTTGAGAGTCTTTCACCCATGCCCGCCTTGCACGCCGGAACACCCCCGCTCGTCGTTGCAAATGCTCGCCATAGCCCGAGCTATGGCTGTGCTTTGCGCCTAGACCGGGGGTGTTCCGGCACGCCTTTCGGGCACGGCCGAAAAACTCTCAACCTCTGACCCGCCGACGCCGGCGACACACCCCGCGAACGCGGGGGGTCGCCGGTGACGAGGCCGGGCTGTCACGCGACGGACATGCCACACCGGCACCGTGCGCAGGTTGTGTTCACCTCAACCCGCGCACCCATGAAAACACCCGTCCTCACCGCCCTGGCCGCTGCCGCCGCGCTGGCCTCGGCCGGCGTCCATGCCGCACCGCTGACGATCGACCGCGTCTGGACCTACGCGCACTCGCTCACCGGCGTGGCCGGCCAGACCTCCGAGATCGTCAGCTTCGACGCCCTCAGCCGCAGCCTGTGGGTGGTGGGCCTGAAGGGCGTGGACGTGCTGGATGCCACCAGCGGCAGCCTGCTCCAGCACATCGACACCTCGGCCTTCGGCGAGGCCAACAGCGTGGCCATCTTCGGCGGCACCGCCGCCGTGGCGGTGGCGGCACCGCTGAAGACCGACGCGGGCACGGTGCGCTTCTACGACACGGCCACGCGCGGCTTCACCGGCAGCGTGGGCGTCGGCGCCCTGCCCGACATGCTGGCGTTCTCGCCGGACGGCAGCCGACTGCTGGTGGCCAACGAGGGCGAGGCCACCGCCGCGGTCGACCCGCGCGGCAGCATCAGCATCATCGACACCGCCAGCCGCACCGAGATCGCGCGCGCCGGCTTCGGCGGCAGCATCACGTTCAACGGCAGCCACATCCGCAGCTTCGACGGCATCCGCGGCGGCACCACGATGGACTTCGAGCCGGAGTACATCGTCTTCGACGCCACGGGCAGCAAGGCCTACGCCGTGCTCCAGGAGGCCAACGCCATCGCCACGGTCGACCTGGCCAGCAACCGCGTCACCACCGTCACCGGGCTGGGCGTGAAGGACTTCCGCCTCGCCGGCAACGAGATCGACCCCAGCGACCGCGACGGCAAGGTGCAGCTGCGCAACGTCGACGCCTACGGCTTCTACCAGCCCGACGGCATGGCGAGCTATGTCGTCAACGGCCAGACCTTCATCGTGATGGCCAACGAAGGCGACGCGCGCGCCGACGAGCAGGACGAGGCCCGGGGCAGTGCCTTCGGCGCCAGCGGCGACCTGGCCCGCCTCACCGTGTCCACCGCCGACTCCGCCCCGGGCGAGCTGTATGCGTTCGGCGCACGCTCCTTCTCCATCCGCGACACCGACGGCAACATCGTCTTCGACAGCGGCAGCCAGCTCGACGCCAAGGCCATCGAGCTCGGTCTCTACGACGACGGCCGCAGCGACAACAAGGGCATGGAGCCCGAGGGCGTGGCCATCGGCAGCATCGGCGGCCGTACGCTGGCCTTCATCGGCCTGGAGCGCGCCACCACCTCGGCCATCGCCGTCTACGACATCACCGACCCGGCCAACGCCAGCTTCCTGGACATGATCGTCAGCCCGGGAGACCTCTCGCCCGAGGGCCTGACCACCTTCTCCGTGGATGGCGTGCTGTACCTGGCGGTGGCCAACGAGGTCTCGGGCACCACCAGCCTGTTCAGCGTGACCGCCGTGCCGGAGCCGGGCACCTGGGCCATGCTGGCCGGCGGCCTGGGCGTGCTGGGCTGGCTGCGCCGCCGCCGCGGCGAGACCGCCGGCACCGCGCAGGCCTGATCGGCGCGGGCTCAGCCGCGCGCCAGCAGTTCCAGCAGCAGGTCCACGCGGGCCTGCCAGGGCGAGCGCTCGCCGGCCGAGGGCAGCAGGGCGCCGGGCGGGTCGATGACGGCGCCGTCGGCGCAGCGGCTGCAGCGCCGCACCGGCACCTCGGCCGCGGCCTCGGCCAGCGCGGCCTCCAGCGGCGCCGACAGCGAGCCGTTGCCGGTGCCCGCCACCACCAGGCCGCGCACGCCGGCCCCCAGCAGCGCGCGCACCTCGCGGCCGTCGGCGCCGGCGTGGTTGGCGAGCACCGCCACCCAGGGCCAGGTGGCGGGGTCGCGGGCGATCGCGTCCAGCCCCAGCGGCACGCCGCGCGGCCACGGCCGCAGCACACGCAGCCGGCCCTCCTCCATCAGCGCCACCGGGCCGGCCTCGCCGCCGGCGAAGGCGTCCACCCGCGTGGTGTGGCGCTTGCGAAGGTCAGCCGCCGCGTGCACGCGCCCGGCCAGCACCGCCAGCACACCCGCGGCCCCGGCGTGGCCGGCCACCGTCACCGCGTCGAGCAGGTTCTGCGGCCCATCGGCCGACAGCGCCGAGGCCGGGCGCATGGCCGCCGTCAGCACCAGCGGCTTGGCCGGCGCCAGCACGCGGTGCAGGAACCAGGCCGTCTCCTCCAGCGTGTCGGTGCCGTGCGTGACCACGACCCCCTGCACCTCGGCGCGCGCCAGGTGGTGCGCGGCGCGCTGCGCCAGCCGCTGCCAGGTGGCCGCGTCCATGTCCTTGCTGTCGATCTGCGCCACCTGCTCGGCCTCGATGGCCAGCCCCGGCAGGCTGGCCAGCGGCGGCACGGCGGCCACCAGGGCCTGCACGCCGATGGCGCCGGCCCGGTAGCCCACCGCGTCGTCGGCCCGCGCCGCCTGCCCGGCGATGGTGCCGCCGGTGCCCAGGATCACGATGCTTGGCATCCGGCCCTCGTCTGGATGAAAATACAGCCACTGGATACGTTCACAGGTGGCACATGCAAGAAGGCCCGAAGCTTACCGCCCGCCAGCAGCAGATCCTCGATCTGGTGCAGAGCGCCATCGCGCGCACCGGGGCGCCGCCCACACGCGCCGAGATCGCCGCCGAGCTGGGCTTCCGCTCCGCCAACGCGGCCGAGGAGCACCTGCAGGCCCTGGCCCGCAAGGGCGTGATCGAGCTCGTGGGCGGCACCTCGCGCGGCATCCGCCTGAAGGGCGAGATGCTGCGCGCGCTCCACGAGGCGCGCGGCAAGCAGTACATGCTGCCGCTGCCCAGCCTGGCGCAGCTGACGCTGCCCCTGGTGGGCCGGGTGGCGGCGGGCAGCCCCATCCTGGCGCAGGAGCACATCGACCAGACCTACGTCGTCGAATCCACGCTGTTCGCGCGCAAGCCCGACTTCCTGCTCAAGGTGCGCGGCATGAGCATGCGCGACGCCGGCATCATGGATGGCGACCTGCTCGCGGTGCAGAAGGCGCAGGAGGCCAAGAACGGCCAGATCGTCGTCGCCCGCCTCGGCGACGAGGTCACCGTCAAGCGCCTGCACCGCACGCGCGCCGGCATCGAGCTGCTGCCGGAGAACCCCGACTTCGAGCCCATCGTCGTCTCGCCCGAGCGCGACGATTTCTCGCTCGAGGGCATTGCGGTGGGCCTGATCCGCAACACCATGCTGGGCTGACGGCCGGCGCGGGCGGCCCACGGCGGGCGCCGGTGCGGCCCGCCGGGCCCGCGGTGCGCTGCGCAAGGCGGTGGCCGGGCGTGATCTGGCGGCCCGGCGGGGCGCATTTCCGCGCTTCGCCGCGGGCGGGGTGCATCAAGAATGACTCAAGCCGCGAGATCGACGGCCGAAGTCACCGCCATGAACCCGCCCGCCCTGTTGCGCCGCCGCTGGAACCGCACCACTCGCCCGCTCGACGGGCCGAGCAGCCTGCGCCATGAGGTGCGGCCGCCGTCGCTACGGCACGCGCCCGACGCCTTCTGGCCGAGGCTGCTGTTCTGGCTGGCCGCACCGGCCCCGATGGATGCGGCGCTGCCGCTGGGGCGCCTGCCGGGCATCCGCGCCGACTTCCTGGCCGCGCTGACCGACCTCGGCGCCGACGACGCCGTCGCGCTGCGCCGGCGGATCACGCAGTCGCATTCGCTGCGCGAGCTCTGGCACCTGCGCGCCGAGGTCTACCGCATCGTGGCCGTGCACCGCAGCCAGGCCGAGGCCGAGGCCCGCCTGGCCGACCTGAACCGACACTTCCCCACCCGCGCCCCGCGTTCGGGCTTCATGCCGCTATGACCCCAGCACCGCGTCACTTCGTCCATGCCGGCATCCACGGCCGCGGCCTGCCCGGCGCCGGCCTGCCCCACGACCGGATGGCCCGCCTGGCCGCCCGCCGCGCCTTCGTCGACCTGAAGCAGGACTTCATGCACGCCGTGGCCGCGTTGACCGACGAGCGTGGCCGCTGGCTGCAGGCCCAGGTGCGCAAGGCCGAGGAGCCCGAGGACCTGCTGCTGCTGCGCGGCCACGTGTTCGCCAGCCTGGCCGGCAACGACGCCGGCCGCACCGAACGCCGGCGCATGCTGCGCCGCACGCTGGACTCGCAGTTCCCCGACAGCGCGCCGCCGAGCGGCTTCATGTCGTTCTAGCGCCGCCCTCGGCCCATGCCCCGGGCGGCATGGGCGGCCGCGTGCCCGCGCCACGGCACAATGGCGCGGCGATGAACATCATCATCCTCGACGACTACCAGGACGCGGTGCGCAAGCTGGCCTGTGCCGCGCGCCTCGAGCCCTACAACGCCAAGGTCTTCACCAACACCGTCAAGGGCACCGGCCAGCTGTCGGTGCGGCTGCGCGACGCCGACGTGCTGGTGCTGATCCGCGAACGCACCCACTTCCCGCGCGCGCTGCTGGAGAAGCTGCCGCGCCTGAAGCTGATCTCGCAGACCGGCAAGGTCGGCAGCCACATCGACGTGGAGGCCTGCACGCGCCAGGGCATCGCGGTGGCCGAGGGCGTGGGCTCGCCGGTGGCGCCGGCGGAGCTGACCTGGGCGCTGATCATGGCCGCGATGCGGCGGCTGCCGCAGTACATCGGCAACCTCAAGCACGGCGCCTGGCAGCAGAGCGGCCTGAAGGCGGCGTCCATGCCACCCAACTTCGGCCTCGGCACCGTGCTGCGCGGGCGCACGCTGGGCGTCTGGGGCTATGGCCGCATCGGGCAGCTGGTGGCCGGCTACGGCCGCGCCTTCGGCATGGCGGTGCAGGTCTGGGGGAGCGAGGCCTCGCGCCAGCGCGCGCTGGCCGACGGTCACCAGGCCGCGCCAGACCGCGAGAGCTTCTTTGCCAGCAGCGACGTGCTGAGCCTGCACCTGCGCCTGGCCGAGGCCACGCGCGGGCAGGTGACGCTGGAGGACCTGTCGCGCATGAAGCCCACCGCGCTGTTCGTCAACACCTCGCGCGCCGAGCTGGTGGCGGAGAACGCGCTGGTGTCGGCGCTCAACCGTGGGCGCCCGGGCATGGCCGCGGTGGACGTGTTCGAGAGCGAGCCCATCCTGCAGGGTCACCCCCTGCTGCGGCTGGAGAACGCCGTCTGCACGCCGCACATCGGCTACGTGGAACAGGACAGCTACGAGCTGTACTTCGGCGCGGCCTTCGACAACGTGGTCAACTTCATCGAAGGCCACCCCAGCGGGCTGGTGAACCCCGAGGCACTGAAGGTGCACCGCTGATCCGCCGGTCCGGCGGTGCACCGCCGCCGTGGCGGCCACCGCCCGCCGTGCAAAGCGCACGCCGCCCCGGATTCGGGGGTCCTGGACGCGTGACGGCGGGGCGTGGCGGCGCTAGCCTTGCCGGCATGAAACGGTCGTTGCGGATGCGGTCTGCCCTGCTGCCGGTGCTCGCCGGCGGCCTGCTGGCCAGCGCCGCGGCGGCACCGGTCAGCGGCGAGGACCTCGCCCCCGACGCCTACGAGCTGGCGCTGCAATGGACACTCGCCAGCATCACCCCGGCGGCGGCCTGGGCCCCGGCGGCACCGCCGGTGTCGGCCGTGCCCGCCAGCGGCAAGGCGCCGCTGCCGGCGGCGTCGCTGCCGGGCTCGGCCGTGCCCGACCCCGGCGCCTACGCGCTGATGGGCCTGGCCCTGCTGGCCGCCGGCCTGGGGGCCCGGCACCTGGGCCGGCGCCAGGGCGGCGCTCAGCGCGGGTTGTCGAAGAAGACGTAGGTGGCGAAGCCGCCCACCTCGAAGTAGATCCGCTTCTCGCCCTCGTCCACCTGGCCGTTCAGGTTCTCGTCGAGCACGCCGTAGCCGAACCGGTAGCTGCGCGGGTCGCCGTCGTCGGTGCCCATCGCGGTGGAGAGCTTGTCCACCTTCAGGAAGCGCCGCACCAGCTGCGCGCCGGCGTACACCTCCAGCACGCCATCGGAGCCGGTCCAGTTCTGGATCTCGCGGCGGAGCTGGTTCTGCCGCTCCTGGGTGCAGCCGGCCAGCAGCACGGCCGCGCCCAGTGCGGCGGCCAGCGCGGGGGCGGCAGCGCGGGGGGTCTTCATTTGGTGCCGAAGATCTTGTCGCCCGCGTCGCCCAGGCCGGGGATGATGTAGCCCACCTCGTTGAGGTGGCTGTCCACCGAGGCGGTCCAGCAGCGCACGTCGGGGTGGGCCGCGTCCAGCGCGCGGATGCCCTCGGGCGCTGCCACCAGCACCAGGGCGCGGATGTCGCGGCAGCCCTTGCGCTTGAGCAGGTCGACGGTGGCGATCATGGAGCCGGCGGTGGCCAGCATGGGGTCCACGATGAGCGCGGTGCGCTCGTCGAGGTGGCCCACGAAGCGCTCGAAGTAGTGCTCCGGCTGCAGCGTCTCGTGGTTGCGCGACAGGCCCACCACGCTGACCTTGGCGTTGGGGATCATGTCGAGCACGCCGTCGAGCATGCCCAGGCCGGCGCGCAGGATGGGCACCACGGTCACCTTGCGGCCGGCGATCTGGTCGATCTCGGCCGGCCCGCTCCAGCACTGGATGGTGGTCTTCTCGAGCGGGAAGTCGGCGGTGGCCTCGTAGGCCAGCAGCCGGGCCAGCTCGCCGGTGAGCTCGCGAAACTTCTTGGTCGAGATGTCGTGCTCGCGCAGCAGGCCGACCTTGTGGCGCACGAGAGGGTGGTTGACGGCGATGACGGGCATGGGGGTCTGGCGGCGGCGGCGCGGGCGGGCACGGGGCCTGCCCCCGGGCCGCGCCGGCGGGAAGAACCGAGGTCTGCGCAGTCTATGCCAGCGGCGGCTCAGGCGCCCCCGTCGCTGCGCTGGCGCAGCGCCTCGTACAGGCACACGGCCGCCGCCACCGAGACGTTGAGGCTCTCCACCGCCCCGCGCATCGGGATGCGCACCAGCTGGTCGCAGGTCTTGCGCGTGAGCTGGCGCATGCCGGGGCCCTCGGCGCCCAGCACCAGCGCCACCGGGCCGCGGAGGTCGAGGTCGTAGAGCGTCTGCTCGGCGTCGTCGCTGGTGCCGATGACGCGGATGTCGCGCTCCTTCAGCTCGCCCAGCGTGCGCGCGAGGTTGGTCACCATCAGGTAGGGCACGGTCTCGGCCGCGCCGCTGGCCACCTTGGCCACGGTGGCGTTCAGGCCCACGGCATGGTCGCGCGGCGCCACCACGGCATGCGCGCCGGCCCCGTCGGCCACGCGCAGGCAGGCGCCCAGGTTGTGCGGGTCGGTCACGCCATCGAGCACCAGCACCAGCGGCGGGCCCTCGACGGCGTCGAGCACGTCGTCCAGCGAATGCTTCGGTGCCAGCGCCTGCACCCGCGCCACCACGCCCTGGTGGCCACGGCCGCCGCAGAGCCCGGCCAGCCGGGCGTCGTCGCTGTCGACGATCTTCGCGCCCGCGGCCTGCGCGCGCTCGACGAAGCCGCGCATGCGCGCGTCGCGGCGCGTGGCGTCCACGTGCACCTCGATCACGGTCTCGGGCGCGGTCTTCAGCCGCACGGTGACGGCGTGGAAGCCGTAGAGGATGCCGCGGTTCATCCCGTGATTCTCAGGTACACGAGGATGAGGCCGATCAGCACCGGCTGGTGCAGCATGTAGAAGCTCAGGCTCCAGCGCCCCAGCAGCGCCAGCGGCTGCAGCGCGCCTGGCACCGGACCGGCGAACGCGGCGCGCCGGTGTGCGAGCAGCCACTGTGCGCCGGCCAGGCCCGCCAGCATCACGCCGAACCAGGGCAGCACCGGCACCCAGTCCTCGGTGACGGGCTTGCGCGTGACCAGGCCCACCCAGGACAGCCAGGGGGCATCGAACACCGGGTGGCGCCACAGCGCCGGCAGCGCGATGCAGGCCGCCGCCAGCGGCCACAGCCACCCGCGCAGCGGCGCCAGCAGCCGCGCCAGGATCAGCATCACCGCCATGCCGTGCAGCACGCCGAAGAAGATCCAGCTCTTCGGGAACATGAGCGCCGAGCCCAGGCTCACCAGCAGCGCGCAGCCGGCCACCTGGGCCCAGCGGCGCCAGAAGCGCGGCCAGGTCTGGCCCGAGTCCAGCGCCACGGTCAGCGCGGCGCCGGCACAGAGCAGGAAGCCCGACAGGATCATCGTGCGCTGCACCGTCCACAACGGGTCGTGGAAGAAGCGGTACGGCGGCTGGAAGAAGCCGTAGTGGTTGAGGTCGAAGGCGAAGTGGTAGACCGCCATCCAGACGATGGCCAGCCCACGCAGCGCGTCGAGCCGGTCGAAGCGCTGGCCGGGCAGGCGCGGGGCTGCGGGCATCGTCAGGAGACCTTCTCGTACACGTCGCTGAAGCGCTGGCCGTCCCAGGCGTAGAGCAGGATGGCGGCATGCAGGCAGCGGGCCGCGCCGCGCGGGCGGAACAGGCCCACGCACTGCCCGCCGGCGTGGCGCACGCTGCGGTACACCACGCCGGCCGAGCCCGCGGCGCGCAGGCGGGCGCCGAGCGCGCGCGCAGCGCCGTAGTCGGCCGGGTCGTGTTCGGCGTCGAAGCCGCGGCGCAGGTCGTGCAGCGTGGCGTCCACGTCCACGTGGTACAGACGCATGGGCAGGTGCATGGCGCGCTCCGCGGTGGCGGCCAGGAAGCGGGCGTGGTGGAAGGCCGTCTCGGCCATCGCCGTCTCGCGCGATCGCGCGGCGTAGAACACCCCCGCGTCGCCGGCGGCAAAGCGGCTGCCCAGCGGGTTCACGTGCGTGAAGGCGGCCATGATGGGCCCGCTGCCCGGGCCGTAGAGGCGCTCGTCCTCGGGCACGCGTGCGATGTCGCCCAGCTCGTCGCGCACGCGCTCGTTGGTCAGCGCCTCCAGCGCGTAGAGGGCGGCGAAGTCGGCCGCGTCGGCCACGCGGTCGAACAGGTAGACCGACGGGTGGCGGGTGGGCACGATGCGGCAGGCCGGCTGCCAGCGCACGCGGCGCCGGGGTGGCTCGGCCGGCTCGGGGGTGGGGATGGGCGCCGTCAAGACCAGCCGCCGCCGCGCACGCCGTCGAGGTAGCGGCGCACCAGGTTCAGGTCGCTGACGTTGCCGCCGAGCATGTGCTGCAGCGCGCTGCGCCCGCCGAAGGGCGCGGCGGCGTTGGGCTGGCGCACCCAGGCATCGGCCGCCGCCGGGTCGGGCAGCAGGATCTGCAGGCCCTTCCAGATGCCCAGCAGGTTGGACAGGCGCTCCAGCGTGTCGCGCGGCAGGTGGGCCTTCTCGGGGTGCTTGCGCCAGGCGAAGTAGGTGGACCGCGGCGGCTCGCCGAGCAGGCGGATCTGCTCGTCGACGCTGAGCTGCCAGGCCTCGGCGATGCGCGCGAAGGCGCGCAGGCCGGCAGCGGCCATCTGCGCCGGGCCGACGGCCGGTGCTTGCGGGTCGAGCAGCGCACTCATGGGTCCGATTGTGGACCTATGAGTCCACAAAGTCCAGATCAGGACTTGTCGCTCAGCCGCCCCCCGGTCTCGGCCAGGCGCACCAGCAGCGCCGCCGGCTCGAAGCGCGGGCCGTGGGCGGCGGCCAGCTCGCGGGCGCGGGCGACGAAGGCGGCCACGCCCATGGCGTCGATGAACTGCAGGGCACCGCCGTGGAACGGTGCGAAGCCCCAGCCGAAGATGGAACCGATGTTGCCGTCGGCCACCGAGCGCAGCACGCCCTCTTCCAGGCAGCGCGCCGCCTCGTTGGCCTGGGCGAACATCAGGCGGTCGATCAGCTCGCGCTGTTCCGGCTGCGCCGCAGCCACCGGGAACAGCCCGGCCAGGCCGGGCCACAGCCGCTTGCCGTCGTCGTCGTAGTCGTAGAAGCCCTGGCCCGCCTTCCGGCCGATGCGGCCGATCTCGCACAGCTGGCGGATCACCGCCATGCCCGGGTGCTCGGCCACGGCGCGGCCCTCGGCGGCGAGGTCCTTGCGGGTCTGCTCGGCCACGTGCAGGCCCAGGCTGAGGCTCACCTCGTCCTGCAGCGCCAGCGGCGGCATCGGCATGCCGGCCTGCAGGCCCGCCACCTCGATGCTGCGCGGGTGCACGCCCTCCTTCAGCATCGCGATGCCTTCCATCACGTAGGTGGCGAAGACGCGGCTGGTGTAGAAGCCGCGGCTGTCGTTGACCACGATGGGCGTCTTGCCGATCTGCAGCACGAAGTCGAAGGCCCGGGCCAGGGTCTCGTCGGAGGTCTGCGCGCCGACGATGATCTCCACCAGGGGCATCTTGTCCACCGGGCTGAAGAAGTGCAGCCCGATGAAGTGCGCCGGCCGCGCGCTGGCCCGGGCCAGCCCGGTGATGGGCAGCGTGGAGGTGTTGGAGGCGAACACGGCCGACGGCGGGATCACGGCCTCGGCCCGCGCCGTGACATCGGCCTTGACGGCACGGTCCTCGAACACCGCCTCGATGACCAGGTCGCAGCCTTCGAGCGCGGCGAACTCGGTGGTGGGCGTGATGCGCGCGAGCAGCGCGTCGCGCTTCTGCGCCGTGGCCCGGCCCTTCTTCACGGCCTTGTCCATCAGGCCCTGGCTGTAGGCCTTGCCCCTGTCGGCCGCTTCCTGCGTGGTGTCGAGCAGCACCACCGGGACACCGGCCTTCGCGGCCACGTGGGCAATGCCGGCGCCCATCATGCCGGCCCCCAGGATGCCGAGCCGGCCCACGGTGCCCCTGGGCACGCCCGCCGGGCGCGACGCGCCCTTCTTGATCGCGTTGAGCTGGAACCACAGCGTGCCGATCATGTTCTTCGACGCGCGCGACATGGCGCAGGCGGCGAAGTAGCGGCTCTCCAGCTCGCAGGCGGCGTCGAAGCCGAGCAGGCCGCCCTCGAACACGCAGCTCATGATGTGCTGCACCGCCGGGTAGTTGCCCCAGCTCCGTGCCGACGCGATGGACGGCGCGATGGAGAACATCTGCACCGACTGCGGCGAGCGCGAATCGCCGCCGGGCCAGCGGAACTTCGGCGCGTCCCAGGGCTGCTGGCTCTTCTCGTGGTGCGCGGCCCAGGTGCGGGCCTTGAACATCAGGTCGTCGCGGTCGCTGGCCAGCTCCGTCACCAGGCCCATCTGCAGGGCCTGCGCAGGCGCGATATCGTGGCCCTCGGCGCAGATCTGCAGCGCCGCCTGCTGGCCCACCAGGCGCGGCAGGCGCTGCGTGCCGCCACCGCCGGGCAGCAGGCCGAGCTTGACCTCGGGCTGGCCCAGCTTGAGCCGGGGGTCGTCGAGCACGATGCGGGCGTGGCAGGCCAGCGCGATCTCCAGCCCGCCGCCCAGCGCGTGGCCGGCGATGGCCGCCACCACCGGCTTGCCCGTGGTTTCCATGCGGCGCAGCACGCGCTTCATCGCCATCGAGGCCTCGAAGGGCTGCTCGGGGCGCGTCCAGGTGAACATGTTGTCCAGGTCGCCGCCGGCGCAGAAGTCGGCCTTGCCGCTGGCCAGCACCAGGCCCTTGACGGCGGGATCGGTGGCCAGCCGCTCCGCGGCCTCGGCAATGCCGGCCATCAGCGCGTCATTGACCACGTTCATCGGCCGGCCGGGCAGGTTCATCGTCGCGACGAGGATGCCGTCGGCGCCGAGTTCGAGGGTCACAGCGGATTCCATGTTCACACCCTCTCGATGATCGTCGCGATGCCCATGCCGCCGCCGACGCACAGCGTGGCCAGGCCGGTGCTCAGGTCGCGGCGATCCAGCTCATCCAGCAGGGTGCCGAGGATGATGCAGCCGGTGGCCCCCAGCGGGTGGCCCATGGCGATGGCGCCGCCGTTGACGTTGACGCGGTCGAGGTCCACGCCGAGGTCGCGCGCGGTCTTCATGGGCACCACGGCGAAGGCCTCGTTGACCTCCCACAGGTCGATGTCGCTGGCGGCCATGCCGGCCTTGGCCAGCGCCTTGCGGCAGGCCGGCGTGGGGCCGGTGAGCATGATGGTGGGCTCGCTGCCGATGACGGCGGCGGCGCGGATGCGTGCGCGCGGCTTCAGCCCGGCCTTGCGGCCGCCCTCCGCCGAGCCCACCAGCATCAGCGCTGCACCATCCACGATGCCGCTGCTGTTGCCCGCGTGGTGCACATGACGGATCTGCTCGACGGTGGTGTACTTGCGCAGCGCGGTGGCGTCGAAGCCCATGGCGCCCATCTGCGCGAACGAGGGCTTCAGCCCGGCCATGCCCTCCAGGCTGGCGTCGGGGCGGATGGTCTCGTCGCGGTCGAGCAGCAACAGGCCGGCGATGTCGCGAACCGGCACCACGGCGCGGTCGAAACGGCCGTCGGCGCGCGCGGCCGCGGCACGCTGGTGGGAGCGCAGCGCGAACGCGTCGACGTCGGCGCGGTCCCAGCCCTCGAGGGTGGCGATCAGGTCGGCACCCACGCCCTGCGGCACGAAGCCCAGCTTCTGGTTGACGCGCGGGTCCATCACCCAGGCGCCGCCGTCGCTGCCCATGGCCCAGCGGCTCATGCTCTCCACGCCCCCGGCCACGACCAGGTCCTCCCAGCCGCTGAGCACCTTGGCCGCGGCCAGGTTCACCGACTCCAGCCCGCTGGCGCAGAAGCGGCTCTGCGTCACGCCGGCCACCGTCTGCGCCCAGTCGGCGTCCAGCACCGCGGTGCGCGCGATGTCGGCGCCCTGCTCGCCCAGCGGCGTCACGCAGCCGAGCACCACGTCGTCCACCAGCGCGGTGTCCAGCTGCAGGCGCTGCTGCAGCGCCTGCAGCAGCGTGCGCAGCAGCCACACGGGGCTGGCCTGGTGCAGCGCGCCGTCCTTCTTGCCCTTGCCCCGCGGCGTGCGCAGGTGGTCGTAGATGTAGGCGTCGGTCATCGTGCTCTCACTTGAGGAGGAACTTCAACAGCGCGTCCATGCGGGCCCCGTAGGGCGGGCCGAAGAACTTCAGCGCCGACACCGGCGCCTGGTGGAACACCGGCCGCAGCTTGGAGAAGGTCTCGAAGCCTTCGCGGCCGTGGTAGTGGCCCATGCCCGACGGGCCCACGCCGCCGAAGGGCAGGTCGTGCTGGCCCACGTGCATCAGCGCGTCGTTGACCGACACGCCGCCGGACATCACGTGATCCAGCACGCGCTGGATCACGGCCCTGTCGTGGCTGAAGGGGTAGACGGCCAGCGGGCGGTCGCCGGCATTCACGGCGGCGATGACCTCGTCCAGCGCGCGGTAGCCGCGCAGCGGCAGGATCGGGCCGAAGATCTCGCGCCGCATCAGCTCGCAGTCCTCCGGCGCGTCCAGCACCAGGTGGGGCGCGATCTTGCGCGTGGCCACGTCGTAGGCCGGCCCGGGCAGCAGCGGCACGAGGCGCGCGCCCTTCTCGCGCGCGTCGTCCAGCGCGCCGAGCAGGCGCTGGAACGAGCGCGTGTCGATGATGGACGTGTAGTCGGGCGACGCCAGCGACGGGAACATGCGCGGCACGATCTGCTGCGCCAGGCGGACGAAGTCCTCCAGGCTGCCCTCGGGCAGCCAGGCGTGGTCCACGGTGGTGCAGATCTGGCCGGCGTTGAGGCACTTGACGAACAGGATGCGCTCGGCCGCGGTGGCCAGCGGGAAGTCCGCCGCCACGATGGCCGGCGACTTGCCGCCCAGTTCCAGCGTCACCGGGCAGAGGTTGCGCGCCGCGGCGGCCATCACCTGGCGCCCGGTGGCACCGCTGCCGGTGAACAGCAGGTGGTCGAAGGGGAGCTGCGAGAAGGCCACGCCCACGCCGCCGGTCTCGTCGAAGAACTGCAGCTTCTCCGGCGGGAAGTACTGCGGCGACTTCTCGATCAGCAGCGCCGCCAGGCGGCGGGAGTTCTCGCTCATCTTCACCATCGCCCGGTTGCCGGCGGCAAAGATGGCGCTCAGCGGCACGAAGCTCAGGTTGATGGGGAAGTTCCAGGGCACGATGGCGCCCACCACGCCCAGCGGCTGCGGGATCACGCGGTTCCGGGCCAGCGGGAAGCTGATCCAGTCGGCATGGCGGCGCTGCGGCTTCATCCAGCGCTTGAGGTGCCGCAGCGTGTGGGCGACGCCGTCGATGGCCGGCACCAGCTCCGCGAGCCGCGTCTCGTGCGGCGACCGGTGCCCGTAGTCGGCGCTGATGGCGGCCTCGATGGCGGCCTGGTGGTCCTTCAGGAAGGCCCGCAGGCGCTTCAGGTCGTCCACGCGCTCGGCATGCGTGGGCACGGGGTGGGCGTGGTAGGCGGCGCGCTGCAGCGCGAGTGCGGACTGCAGGCGTTCGGCCAGGGGCAGGTCGGTCGGGTCCATCGGCGTCCTCACATGGCGCGGGAGGCCAGCTCCTTCATGATCTCGTTGGTGCCGCCATAGATGCGCTGCACGCGGGCATCGACGAAGAGCTCGGCGATCGGGTATTCCATCATGTACCCGTAGCCACCAAAAAGCTGCAGGCATTCGTCCATCACCCGACCCTGCTGCTCGGACACCCAGGCCTTGGCCAGCGCGGCGCGCGCCGCGTCCAGCTCGCCCTTCAGGTGGGCCACCATGCAGGCGTCGACGAAGGCGCGCGCCGCCAGCACCGTGGCCTGCACCTCGGCGAGCTTGAAGCGCGTGTTCTGGAACTCCCAGATCGGGCGGCCGAAGGCCTGGCGCTCCTTGGCGTAGCGCACCGTCTCGGCCAGCGCGCGCTCCATCGCGCCCACGCCCTGCAGCGCGATGATCAGCCGCTCCTGCGGCAGCTGCTGCATGAGCTGCACGAAGCCCTGCCCTTCGACCTCGCCCAGCAGGTTGTCCGCGGGCACGCGCACGTCGTCGAAGAACAGCTCGGAGGTGTCCTGCGCCTTCAGGCCGATCTTGTCGAGCTGGCGGCCGCGGCGGAAGCCCGGGGCGTCGTCGGTCTCCAGCAGCAGCAGCGACACGCCGCGCGCGCCCTCGCCGCCGGTGCGCGCCACCACGATCACGAGGTTGGCGTTCTGCCCGTTGGTGATGAAGGTCTTGGCCCCGTTGAGCACGTAGTGGGCACCGCGGCCGTCCTCGACCCGGCGCGCGGTGGTGCGGATGGCCTGCAGGTCGCTGCCGGTGCCCGGCTCGGTCATCGCGATGGCGCCGATCAGTTCCGCCGTGCACATGCGCGGCAGGAAGCGCCGCTTCTGCGCCTCGGTGCCGTAGTGCAGCAGGTAGGGCGCGACGATGGCCGAGTGCAGCCCGCCGCCCCAGCCGGAGCAGTTGGCACGCGACTGCTCCAGCATCAGCACGGCCTCGTGGCTGAAGTCGCCGCCGCCACCGCCGTACTCGGCCGGGGTGGACACGCACAGCAGGCCGTTGGCCGCCGCATCGCGCCAGGCCTCGCGCGGCATGCGACCGGCATCGCGGAACTCCGCCGCGCGCGGCACCCAGCGCTCGGCCACGTAGCGCGCCACGCTGGCGGCCAGCGCATGGTGCTCCTCGGTCATCCAGGGCGACGGCAGCAGCGGCAGCGTCATCGGGCCTTCTCCATGCGCTCGAGCTGCGCGCGCACCTCGGTGTTGATCAGCCGCAGCTCGGCCAGCGTGGCCTCGATCGCGGCGCGCCGCGCCTCCAGCTCGCGGATGGACGCGTCGGTGCGCTCCCGCACCCACTGCAGCTGCTGCTGCCGGCCCTCGCCGTGGTCGCCGTAGAGGTCGAGGTAGTGACGGATCTCCTCCAGCGTGGCGCCGATGGCCTTGCTGCGCAGGATGAGCGCCAGCCGCGCGCGGTCGCGCCGGGTGTAGACACGCGCGCCGTTGATGCGCCGCGGGCTCAGCAGGCCCTTGTCCTCGTAGAAGCGGATGGTGCGCAGCGTGATGCCGAATTCCTGGCACAGCTCGGTGATGCCGAACAGCTGCCCGGCGTCCTCCGTGCGGTGCGACGCGATCACGGCCTGCGCCTGGCTGGCCGAGCGCGCGGCGCGGCGGCGGGCGGGGGCCTGTACCGTGTCCATGCGGCCATGCTAGCGAGCGCCGATGCCGCGCCGGCCCGGGCAATCCCCTAGACGGAACCTGATTGACGTTAACGTCACCCTGGCTTTCAATCGCCGGCATGACGGCCGTCTCCTCCGCGGGCTACCGCAGCGTCTTCCGCCCCGGGCTGTTCGCCGGCCAGGTGTACTGGGTCACCGGCGGCGGCAGCGGCATCGGGCGCTGCGTGGCGCACGAGCTGTCGTCGCTGGGCGCCACGGTGGTGATCAGCGGGCGCACCCCGGAGAAGCTCGACCGCGTGGCCGCCGAGATCCGCGAGGACGGCGGCACGGTGGACACCATCGCCTTCGACATCCGCGACGAGGACGCCGTGAAGGCCGCCGTGGCCTCGGTGGTGGCCGCCCGCGGCCCGGTGGCCGGGCTGGTCAACAACGCCGGCGGGCAGTTCCCGGCGCCGATGGCCGCCATCAGCCGCAAGGGTTTCGACGCCGTGGTCGCCAACAACCTCACCGGCGGCTTCCTGATGATGCGCGAGGTCTTCAACCAGGCCATGGCGCAGCACGGCGGCGCCATCGTCAACATGACGGCCGACTTCCGCAACGGCATGCCCGGCATGGCGCACAGCGGCGCTGCCCGCGCCGGCATGAGCAACCTCACGCAGACCGCAGCCTACGAGTGGGCGCATGCCGGCGTGCGCGTGAACGCGGTGGCCCCGGGCTGGATCGCCAGCTCCGGCATGGACACCTACGGCGGCGCCATGAAGGCGCTGATCCCGCGGCTGAGGGAGCACGTGCCGCTGCGCCGCATGGGCGTGGAGGCCGAGGTGTCCGCCGCCATCGTCTTCCTGCTGTCGCCGGCGGCGGCCTTCGTCAGCGGCGTCACGCTGCAGATCGACGGCGCCGCCTCGCTGGGCAGCGAGATCTTCCCGATCCCGGCGGTGTCGCGCTCGCAGCCCTTCGACGGCTTCCACCGCGCCGTCGTGCCCGAGGTGCTGAAGTAGCCATGCCGGTGCTCGTCTCCCGGCTGGACCCGGCCTCGGCGGCCTTTGCCGCCAACGCCGCGCGCATGCAGGAGCGGCTGGCCGAGGTGCAGCGGCTGCAGGCGGCGGTGGTGGCCGAGTCGGCCGGCAAGCGCGCGCGCTTCGAGGAGCGCGGCCAGCTGCTGCCGCGCGAGCGCGTGGCGCGGCTGCTGGACCGCGACAGTCCCTTCCTCGAGCTCAGCCCGCTGGCCGGGCTTGGCATGCACGACGACGACGGCCAGCGCAGCGTGCTCGGTGGCGGCAGCATCGTGGGCATCGGTACCGTGGCCGGCAAGCGCGTGCTGGTCTCGGCCAGCGACAGCGGCATCAAGGGCGGCACCGTGCCGCCGATGGGCCTGAAGAAGGCCTTGCGCGCGCAGGCGCTGGCGCTGGAGAACCGGCTGCCGCTGCTGCACCTGGTGGAGTCCGGCGGCGCCAACCTGCTGTACCAGGCGGAGATCTTCGTCGACGGCGGGCGCAGCTTCGCCAACCAGGCGCGCCTGTCGGCGGCCGGCATCCCGCAGATCGCGGTGGTGCACGGCGCCTCCACCGCCGGTGGCGCCTACCTGCCGGGGCTGAGCGACTACGTGGTGCTGGTGCGCGGGCGCAGCAGCATCGCGCTGGCCGGCCCGCCACTGGTGAAGGCCGCCATCGGCGAGGACACCGACGAGGAGACGCTCGGCGGCGCCGAAATGCACGCCGGCGTCACCGGCCTGGGCGAGTACCTGGCCGAGGACGACGCGCACGCCATCGCCATCGCCCGCGACCTGCTCGACAAGCTGCCCTGGGACACGGTGCCGCCGCCGGCCCCCTGCGCGGCGCCGCGCCACGCCACCGAGGAACTGCTGGGCGTGGTGCCGGCCGACGAGCGCGAGCCCTACGACGTGCGCGAGGTGGTGGCGCGCCTGGTGGACGGCTCCGACTTCCTGGAGTTCAAGGCCGGCTTCGCGCCCGACACCGTGTGCGGGCACGCGCGCCTGCACGGCCACGCCGTGGGCCTGGTGGGCAACAACGGGCCCATCCAGCCGCAGGGCTCCGTCAAGGCGGCGCAGTTCATCCAGCTGTGCGACCAGAGCGGCACGCCGCTGATCTTCCTGCAGAACACCACCGGCTACATGGTGGGCGCCGCGGCCGAGCAGGCCGGCGCCATCAAGCACGGCAGCAAGATGATCCAGGCGGTGGCCAATGCGCGGGTGCCGAAGTTCACCTTCGTGCTGGGCGGCAGCTTCGGCGCCGGCAACTACGGCATGTGCGGGCGCGGCTTCGACCCGCGCTTCATCTTCGCCTGGCCCACCGCGCGCACCGCGGTGATGGGCGGCGCCCAGGCCGCGATGGTCATGGACATCGTCAACCGCGCCAAGCTGCAGCGCGCCGGCCAGCCGGCGGACGACGCCGCGCTGGCCGCCCTCAGCGATGGCCTGCGCCGGCGGCTCGACGCCGAGAGCGGCGCCCTCTTCGGCACCGCCCGGCTGTGGGACGACGGCATCATCGACCCGCGCGACACGCGCCGCATCCTGGGCCTGTGCCTGGACCTCGCCGCCGAGGCCGCGCGGCGCACGCTGCGGCCCAACAGCTTCGGCGTCGCACGCCTGTAACCCGGAGACCGCATGCAGTTCACCGCCGAACACCGCCAGCTCGACGAGACCGTCACCCGCTTCATCGAGAAGGAGGTCAACCCCTTCGTCGACGCGTGGGAGAAGGCCGAGGAATTCCCCAGCCACGCGCTGTTCAAGAAGCTGGGCGACCTGGGCCTGCTCGGCCTGAAGTACCCGGCCGCCTACGGCGGCTCGGAACTCGACTTCAGCTACTCCATGGTGATGGCCGAGGCGCTGGGCACCTGCGCCTGCGGCGGCGTGCCCATGGCCATCGGCGTGCAGACCGACATGGCCACGCCGGCGCTGGCCCGCTTCGGCAGCGATGCGCTGCGCCGCGAGTGGCTGGCGCCCACGATCGCCGGCGACATGGTGGCCTGCCTGGGCGTCAGCGAGCCCGGCGCCGGGTCCGACGTGTCGGCCGCGAAGACCAGCGCCCGCGCCGAGGGCGGCGACTATGTCGTCAACGGCAGCAAGATGTGGATCACCAACGGCCTGAAGGCCGACTGGTGCTGCCTGCTGGCCAACACCGGCGACGGACCGGCCCACCGCAACAAGAGCCTGATCGTGCTGCCGATGGACGCCGCCGGCATCACGAAGCAGAAGATCCACAAGATCGGCATGCACAGCAGCGACACCGCGCTGCTGTACTTCGACAACGTGCGCGTGCCGCGCCGCAACCTGATCGGCGAGGAAGGCCAGGGCTTCAGCTACCAGATGCTGCAGTTCCAGGAGGAGCGGCTGTGGGGCGCGGCGGCCAACCTGCGTGCGCTGGACCGGCTGATCGACCTGACCATCGCCTACACCCGCGAGCGCAAGGCCTTCGGCCAGAGCATCCTCGACAACCAGGTGGTGCACTTCCGCCTGGCCGAGCTGCGCACCGAGGTCGAGGCGCTGCGCGCGCTCACCTACCGCGCGGTGGAACTCTACGTGGCCGGGCAGGACGTGACGCGGCTCGCGTCGATGGCCAAGCTCAAGGCCGGGCGGCTGTCGCGCGAGGTGGCCGACGGCTGCCTGCAGTACTGGGGCGGCATGGGCTTCACCGCCGACAACCCGGTCTCGCGCGCCTACCGCGATGGGCGGCTCAACAGCATCGGCGGCGGCGCCGACGAGGTGATGCTGGGCATCATCTGCAAGCTGGAGGACACGCTGCCCGGACGGCGGCGCGGCTGAGCGCGATGGGCGACCTGCTGATCCGGCGCGACGGCCCGGTCCTGCACCTCACGCTGAACCGGCCGGCGCAGCGCAACCCGCTGTCGGTGGCCATGGTGCAGGCGCTGCGCGAGGCCCTGGCCGCCGCCGAGGCCGACGGCCACACCCGCGCGCTGGTGCTGCGCGGGGCCGGCGGGCACTTCTGCAGCGGCGGCGACATCGCCGACATGGCCGCCGCGCGCACGCGCCTGGCCGAGGACCCCGAGGCCGTCGTGCGCCTGAGCACGGCCTTCGGCGAGCTCTGCGTGGCCGTGGCCGCCAGCCCGCTGGCCACGGTGGCGGTGCTCGAGGGCACGGTGATGGGCGGCGGCTTCGGGCTGGCCTGCGTGACCGACGTGGCGCTGGCCGCCGACAGCGTGGACTTCCGCCTGCCCGAGACCAGCCTGGGCCTGCTGCCGGCGCAGATCGGGCCCTTCCTGGTGGAGCGGCTGGGCGTCAGCGAGGCACGGCGGCTGGCCGTCACCGGCGCCCGCGTGGGCGCGGCCGAGGCGCTGGCGCTGCGCCTGGTGCACGAGGTGCACCCCGCCGCGGCACTGGACGCCGCGCTGACGCGCACGCTGCAGGCGGTGCTGCGCTGCGCGCCCGGCGCGGTGGCGGCCACCAAGGCGCTGCTGGCGCGCGCGCGGCACCATGCCCCGGCGTCGCTGGTGCACGAGGCGGCCGAGGCCTTCTCCGCCGCGGTGCAGGGCGACGAGGGCATCGAAGGCACGGCCGCCTTCCTGGCCCGGCGGCCACCGCGCTGGGCGACCGGCGCATGAGCTTCGCCACGGTCCTCATCGCCAACCGCGGCGAGATCGCCTGCCGCGTGCTGCGCACCGCCCACCGGCTGGGCTACCGCACGGTGGCGGTGTTCACCCCGCCCGACGCTGCCGCGCCGCACGTGCAGCAGGCCGACGCCGCGGTGGCCGTGCCGTCCTACCTCGACATCGCCGCGCTGCTGGAGGCCGCGCGCCGCAGCGGCGCCGATGCGGTGCACCCCGGCTACGGCTTCCTGTCGGAGCGCGCCGACTTCGCCGAGGCCTGCGCCGCCGCGGGCCTGGTGTTCATCGGCCCGCCGGCCGAGGCCATCCGCGCCATGGGCGACAAGGCGCGCGCCAAGCGCCGCATGCAGGACGCCGGCGTGCCCTGCGCACCCGGCTACCTGGGCGACGCGCAGGACCTGGCCACCCTGCACGCCGAGGCGCAGCGCCTCGGGCTGCCGCTGCTGGTCAAGGCCACGGCCGGCGGCGGCGGGCGCGGCATGCGGCTGGTGCGCACGCTGGCCGAGCTGGAAGACGCCCTGGCCGGCGCGCGCCGCGAGGCCGAGGCCGCCTTCGGCGACGGCACGCTGATGCTCGAGCGCCTGATCGAGGACGGCCGGCACATCGAGGTGCAGGTCTTTGCCGACACCCATGGCCAGGTGATCCACCTGGGCGAGCGCGACTGCAGCGCGCAGCGCCGGCGGCAGAAGGTGATCGAGGAAGCGCCCTCGCCCGCCGTCACGCCGGCCCTGCGCGAGGCCCTGGGCCGCGACGCCGTGGCCGCGGCGCGCGCCGTGGGCTACGTGGGCGCGGGCACGGTGGAGTTCATGGTCGGCGCCGACGGCCGCCACCACTTCCTGGAGATGAACACGCGGCTGCAGGTGGAGCACCCGGTGACCGAATGCGTCACCGGCCTGGACCTGGTGGCCTGGCAGCTGCGCGTGGCCGCCGGCGAGCCGCTGCCGCCGTACACGCTGCAGATGCAGGGCCACGCCATCGAGGCGCGGCTGTACGCCGAGGACCCGGCCCGGGGCTGGCAGCCGCAGACCGGGCGCGTGCTGCACTGGCGTCCGCAGGACGCCATCACCTCCGGCACCCGTCCGCAGGACGCCATCACCCCAGGCGCCCGTCCGCAGGACGCCGGCATCCGCATCGACCACGGCATCGGCGAAGGCCAGGACATCACGCCGCACTACGACGCGATGGTGGCCAAGTTCATCGCCCATGGGCACGACCGCGCCGACGCCATCCGCCGCCTGCGCCGCGCGCTGGCCGATGCGCCGCTGCTCGGGCTGGCCACCAACGCCGGCTTCCTGCGCGACCTGCTGGCCCACCCCGACTTCGCCGCCGGCGCCATCACCACCGCGCACCTGGACCGCTGGGCCGCCGACGGCGCCCCCCTCCTCCAGCCGCTGGAGCCGCCGGAGCCGCTGTGGCGCCTGGCCGCGGCCGTGATCGGCGGCAGCCAGCATGGGCAGGACCTGCGCCTGCAGTGCGGCGCGCGGCAGCGCAGCCTGCGCGTGCCGGCCGAGGGCGTGCGCGTGCTGTCGTTCCACGACCACCGTCTGGTGGCCGAGGTCGACGGCGTGCAGCGCCGCTTTCACGCGGTGCGCGACGGCGGTGCCCTGCACCTGGCCGACGAGGGCCGCGCCTTCGTGTTCCTGGAGCCCTCGCCCTGGCCCGGCCGCGACGAGCGGCCCGACCCGCGCCGCCTGCGCGCGCCGGTGGCCGGCACCCTGGTGGCGCTGAAGGTGGCCGTGGGCGATGCCGTCACCGCCGGCCAGCCGCTGGCCTGCGTGGAGGCGATGAAGATGGAGATGTGGCTGCAGGCCGGCGCCGCCGGCACCGTGGCGGCCGTGCACCGGCAGCCGCGCAGCAACGTCGCCGCCGGCGACCTGATCGTGGAACTGGACCTCACCGATGCCTGACCCCGCCATCCTCACCTGCGCGCTCACCGGCGTGCTCACCGACCCGGCCCAGCACCCGGTGCCGGTGACGCCGGCACAGATGGCCGCCGAGGCGCGCGACGCCTTCAACGCCGGCGCCAGCGTGATGCACGTGCACCTGCGCCGCCAGGAGCCGGGCCAGGGCCACCGCCCCAGCTGGGACCCGGACGTCGCCGAGGCGGTGGTCGACGCCATCCGCGCCGCCTGCCCGGGCGTGATCATCAACCTGACCACCGGCGTCGTCGGGCCGGACATCAGCGGCCCGGTGGCCTGCCTGCGCCGCGTGAAGCCCGAGGCCGCGGCCTGCAACGCCGGCAGCCTGAACTACCTCAAGCTCAGGGCCGACGGCCGCTGGGCCTGGCCGCCGATGGTCTTCGACAACCCGGTAGAGAAGGTGCAGGCCATGCTCGAGGTGATGCGCGAGCTGCACATCCACCCGGAGTTCGAGTGCTTCGACGTGGGCATCGTGCGCAGCGTGGGCATGTACCTGGCCCACGGCATGTTCAGCGGTGTGCCGGAGCTCAACTTCGTGATGGGCGTGGCCAGCGGCATGCCCTGCGACGCCGACCTGCTGGCCCTGCTGCCGCGCTGGCTGCCGCCGGGCGCGGTGTGGCAGAGCACGCTGATCGGCCGCGCCGAGATCTGGCCGGTGCACCAGCGCACCGCCGAGCTGGGCGGCATGCTGCGCACCGGCCTGGAGGACAGCTTCTACCTGCCCGGCGGCGAGCGCGCGCGCGGCAACGGCGAGATGATCGAGGCGCTGGCGCAGTGCGCGCGCCGCGCCGGCCGCGAGGTGGCCTCGCCGGCAGAGGCGCGGCGGCTCCTGGGCCTGCGGGCCGCGGCATCTGCGGCATGATCACGGCGCCATGAAGGACACCCCCACCGAACGCCGCAGCGCCGAGGAGCAGGCGCGCTTCGACCAGCTGCTGACCCACATGTTCGAACACAGCATCAGCTTCAACGAGGTGCTGGGGCTGAAGGTGGAGTCGGTGGCGCCCGGGGGCGTGCGCGTGCGCATCCCGATGCGGCGCGAGCTGGTGGGCCACTTCAGCACCGGCCGCCTGCACGGCGGCGCCATCTCGGCCACGCTGGACGCGCTGGGCGGCCTGGCGCTGATGGCCGAGCTGGCCGAGCGCCACCCCGCCGAGAGCGCCGACCAGGTGATGCAGCGCTTCGGCCGCTTCGGCACCATCGACCTGCGGGTGGACTACCTGCGGCCCGGTCATGGCCGGCACTTCGTGGCCACGGCCGAGGTCACGCGGCTGGGCGGGCGCGTGGGCTCGGTGCAGACGCGCATGCACAACGACGAAGGCACGCTGATCGCCACCGGCTCGGCGGCCTACGTCGTCGCCTGACACCCTCAAGCCGGCGCGTCCGATGCCGATTGAAGCGGCATGAAACTCGCGCTCGCTGCTGCCGCCTGTGCGGCCTGCCTCGGCACCGCGGTGCCCGCCGCCGCCGGCGGTGGCAAGCTGCTGCTGACCGGTGGTGTCACCACCATCGACGGCGCCGCGGGCGGCGGCCTCACGCCGTGGGCCCTGGTGGGCAGCTACGCTGCCGGCGGCCAGTGGGGCGGCACGGCGACGGTCTCGCGCGCCGAGACCGGCGACTACGCCCTCACCGTGACCGGCGCCGCGTTGGCCTGGAGCGACCGCATCGAGGTCTCGCTGGCCCGCCAGGACTTCGACCTGCGCGACAACCTGGCGCCGCTGGGCCTGCCGGCCCTGCGCCTGAAGCTCGACGTGCTGGGTCTGAAGTGGCGGGTGGCCGGCAACGCCGTGCTGGATGCCGACACGGCGATGCCGCAGTGGGCCGTGGGCCTGCTGTACAAGCGGCTGGACGCCGGCGCCCTGGGCCCCACGCTGACCGGCGCGCTGGGCGCCGACGACCAGGGCACGGAGCTGTACCTGAGCGCCACCAAGCTTCTCCTCGCCCCCGGGCTGCTGCTCAACGCCACGCTGCGCGCCACCAACGCCAACCAGGGCGGGCTGCTGGGCTTCGGTGGCGCGCAGAGCGATGCCGTGCAGCTGCAGCCGGAACTGGCCGTGGGCTGGCTGATCCGCCGCGACCTGGTGGTCGGTGCGGAGTACCGCGTCAAGCCCGATCACCTGAACCGCTCGGTGCTCGGCGCCGGCGCGCTGAAGGAGGACGACTGGTGGGACCTGTTCCTGGCCTGGGCACCGAACAAGCACCTGTCGCTCACGGCGGCCTGGGTGGACCTGGGCCGCATCGCCCCGGCCGTGCAGCCGCGGCGGCAGCATGGGGCCTACCTCTCGGCCCAGTTCGCGTTCTGAAGGCCTGCCGATCATGAAACGCCTGCCTGCGGCCCTGCTCTGCGCGGCCTTCCTGCTGCCCGCCCGGGCCGAGGACGATGCGCTGTATCGCGCCCTCGGCCAGACCGCGGGCATCACCGCCGCCATGGGCGACTTCGTCGACCGGCTCAAGGCCGACCCCGCCATCGGGCACTTCTTCAAGGACACCAGCCGCAGGTTCCTGGCCGGGCAGCTGGCGGATCAGGTCTGCCAGCTGGCCGGGGGCCCCTGCGTCTACGACGGCGAGACGATGAAGAAGTCCCACGAGAAGCTCCAGATCGGCAGCGCCGACTTCAACCGCCTCGTCGAGGTGCTGCAGGACACCCTCGACGCGCGCGGCGTGCCCTTTGCCACCCAGCGCGAACTGCTGGCCCGGCTGGCGCCCATGCACCGCGACGTGGTGACCCGGCCCTGAACGGCCGCGCGCCGCCGGCACCGGCCGGCGCGCGAACGAGGCCGGTGGGCCTCAGTCACCCGGGGACACGGGCCCTTGACGTGACGGAAACGATCCCGATCTAGCATCGGGTCGTTCGTCCACGCCGATTCCCGCCATGCGCCTGCGCTCTTCCCGCACCCTCTGGGCCTTCGTCGCCGGGGCCCTGGCCGCACTGGCCGCCTTCACGCTGCCGGCGGTGTCCCGCACGGAACCCGCCAGCCCCCGCAGCGTGGCGCCGCGCGGCGCACTGCAGGCCGACGAGCAGGCGACCATCGACCTGTTCCGCCGCCTGTCGCCCTCGGTGGTGCACATCACCACGCTGGCGGCGCAGCGCGACCTGTTCTCGCTCAATGTCCAGCAGGTGCCACGCGGCACCGGCACCGGCTTCGTCTGGGACAGCGCGGGCCACATCGTCACCAATTTCCACGTCATCCAGGGCGGCAGCGCCGCCCGCGTGACGCTGGCCGACCAGAGCACCTGGGACGCGAAGCTGGTGGGCGCCTTCCCCGACCGCGACCTCGCGGTGCTGAAGATCGACGCCCCGGCCGACAAGCTGCCGCCGATCCCGCTGGGCAGCAGCCGCGACCTGCAGGTGGGCCAGCGCGTGCTGGCCATCGGCAACCCCTTCGGCCTCGACCAGACGCTGACCACGGGCGTGGTCAGCGCGCTCAACCGCGAGATCGAGAGCTTCAACAACCGCACCATCCGCGGCGTGGTGCAGACCGACGCGGCCATCAACCCCGGCAACTCCGGCGGCCCGCTGCTCGACTCCGCGGGCCGGCTGATCGGCGTGAACACGCAGATCGCCAGCCCCAGCGGTGCCAGCGCCGGCATCGGCTTCGCGATCCCGGCCGACGAGGTCAACCGCATCGTGCCGCGGCTGATCCGCGACGGCCGCATCGTGCGCCCGTCGCTGGGCATCACCGCCGGCCCGCCGGGGCTGACACGCGCGCTGCGCCTGCCGCCGGGCGTGGCCATCATCGAGACGCAGCGCGGCAGCCCGGCGGCGCGCGCCGAGCTGCAGCCCTTCCGCCGCGGGCGCGACGGCGGCATCGTGCTCGGCGACGTGATCACCGAGGTGGACGGCCAGCCGGTGAGCAACCTCGACGACGTGCTGACGCTGCTGGAGGCGCGCCAGACCGGCGACACGGTGACGCTGACGCTGTGGAACGCCGGCAAGACGCGCCAGCAGCGCATGCGGCTGGCCGAAGGCGGCAGCTGAGCGCCGCCCGGGAGCCGGGGTCAGGCGCCTGAAGTCAGGCGCCGAGGTCCAGCGCCCGCGACGCCCCGCGCAGCGCCGGCGGCGTGTCGGGCGCGATCACCCAGGTCGGTATCGCGGCGAGGTACTCGCCGAACCGGCCCTTGGCCTCGAAGCGCTCGCGGAAGCGCGAGCGGTCGAAGGCCGGGCCCAGGCGCGGCACGATGCCGCCGCCGATGTAGATGCCGCCACGGGCCCCCATGGTCAGCGCCAGGTTGCCGGCCACGCTGCCCAGGAAGCCGCAGAACAGGTCCAGCGCGGTGCGGCAGGCGGCGTCGCCGCCGGCCAGGCCGCGTTCGATGACGTCCGGCGGGGACAGCGCCTCGGCCGGCGATTCGTCCAGCGCGCTCACCGCCTCGTACAGGTTCACCAGCCCGGCGCCGGAGAGCACGCGCTCGGCCGACACGTGACCGTAGCGCTGGCGCAGGCGGGCAATGACGGCGGCGTCGCGGTCGTCCAGGGGGGCCAGCGTGGCGTGGCCGCCCTCGCCGGTCACCGCCTGCCGCCCGCCGGGCAGCAGGCCGGCCATGCCCAGGCCGGTGCCCGGGCCGAGCACGGCGCAGGCGGCCGTGGGGTCGGCACGCCCGCCGCCCAGCGGCCGCAGTTCGCCCTCGGGCAGCACCGGCAGCGCCAGTGCCAGGGCCTCGAAGTCGTTGAGCACGCACAGCCGCGGCAGGCCCAGCGCGCTGCGCAGCGCCGAGATCGAGAAGCGCCACGGGTGGTTGGTCATGCGCACCTCGTCACCGGCCACCGGCGTGGCCACGCCGATGGCCGCCGCCGCCGGCACCGGCAGGCCCTGCTGCGCCAGGTAGTGGCGCACGGCCTCGGCCAGGCCCGGGTGTTCGCGGCAGCGCTCGATGCCGATGCGCTCGATCGGTGCGCCCGCGGCCGCCTGCCAGCCGAAGCGCGCGTGGGTACCGCCCACGTCGCCCAGCAGGCGCGGGTAGCTGTGCTCGTTCATGGTCAGAAGCGGACGCGCAGGCCCGCGCTCAGCAGCGACAGCCGGCTGCCGAAGCGGCCCGCGGTGCTGCTGTTGTAGGTGACGGGAAGGTCCTGGAAGAACAGGCGCTGGCCGAGTTCGGCGCGCAGGAACAGGTCCCAGCGCGGCTGCACTCGCCAGCCGGCGTCGAGCAGCAGCACCTGGTTGTGCGTGTAGGCGCTGCGGTCGCGCGCGGCCAGGATGTCGTCCACGCCCTCGCGCTGCACGCGGTGCCACAGCCAGCCGGCGGCCCAGGTCCAGTCGCCGCGTTGCCCGCGCAGGTTCAGCCCGGCCTGCACGAAGCGGCCGCTCCAGGCGATCTCGCGCGCCACGTCCACGCCGTAGCTGCCGCTGCTGTCGAAGAACTGCTCGATCACCCCGGCCGGCGCGTCGCAGGGCGCGGCCAGGCTGCCGAAGATGTCGTTGCCGTTGAACTGCAGGTCGTAGCGGCAACCGTTGCGCGTGGTGGTGGCGCGCAGGTCGGCATAGGACAGCCGCGTGCGGCCGGCACCGACGAAGGCGCCCAGCTCCAGCGTGGGCGAGAGCGCCCACGAGGCCACGGCATCGAGCTGCAGCGTGCGGTCCTGGGGACGCTCGATGGTCACCGTGTCGAGCACCGCGCCGGGAACGCGCACCGGCGTGGTGGTGGCCGTCTCGTCGGCGCGGTGGCCCCAGGCGGCGGCGCGCAGCGCCAGCGCCGGCAGGCGGCTGCCCGCTTCCGGCACGTGCCAGCGCCACTGCGCCGCCAGCTGCCAGCCCAGGTAGCGGTAACGGTCGACGCCGTCCTCCAGCTCGCGCTGCGCCAGGGCGCCGGCCAGCCACCAGCCCGGCGCCGGCGCCCAGCCACCGGCGGCCTGCGCGGCACGGTAGCTGCCGCGTGCGGTCTGGGCCGCCAGGGCCGGGTCGTCCTCGGGGTCGGAGAAGTCGAGGTGGCGGTTGACGGTGGACAGCCCCAGCTCCAGCCGGCCGGCCACCGGCGCGGCGCCCGGGGCGTCGCGCTCCGGCCACGCGCTCAGCAGCGCGTCGCCGGGCGCGGCCCGGGCAGCCGTGCCGGTGCCGAGGCCGGCGGCCAGGGCCAGCAGGAGCCGGGCCGCGGCACGGGGAACGCCAGGGTGCACGTCAGTCGACCAGCGTGATCGTGCCCTCGAGCCCGCGGCCTTCGACGGTCACGCTCGTGGTCACGCTGCCGTCGGGCGCCAGGCCGGTGGGCACCGTCAGGCTGGCCGGCTCGAAGCGCTGGCCGTCGGCGCGCCGCAAGTCCAGCCCGGCGAGCACGAGCTGCACGCGGTAGCTGCCACGCAGGCCGTAGATGCCGGTGAAGTCGTTGCTCAGCTGGTTGATCGTGTAGTTGACGATGTTGCCCAGCGGGAAGCGCGTGGCCGCCCCCCCGGTCTCGAAGGTGCCGGTGACGTTGCGCACGCCGTTGCGGAAGTCGACCACCGCCTTGCGCCGCCCGTCGGTGGAGACACCGTACACGCGTGCATTGGCGGTGGAGGGCACGCTCAGGCGCAGGGTGTCGCCCACGCGTGAGACATCCACGCCGTCGATCAGCGCCAGCACCGTGCCCTGGCCGCCGGCGGCGGTTTCGGTGATGCGCACCGCGGCGCTCAGCTTCTGCCCGGCCACCGGGGTGAAGTTGGCGGCGCGCGCCAACGTCACGTCCATCACCAGCGGCTCGGCCAGCGGCCAGCGCAGCGCGATGCCCTGGGGGCCCGCGAACTGCGCCAGCGTGTAGACCGTGGTGGCTGCCCCGTCGACGAGGCGGATCTCGTCGCCCGCGATGGCCAGGTAGGGGTCGGCCTGCTCGAGCAGCGAGGCGGCCAGCGCGGCGCTGGCGTCGCCCGGCGGGTTGGCCAGCGCGCCGGCGTTGCTGCGCACGAAGTCGGCCACCAGGGTGCTGCGCTGCGCATCGGCCACCACCGCGGTCAGGTCGGCCGGGCCCGCGGCCAGGATGCGCTCGCCCTGCAGCGCCAGCGCCGGCGCCACCACCTCGGCCAGCGCGGCGGCATCCACCGGCGTGGCCGACGGTGCGACGGCGGCGGCCGCGGCGGCCGCGGCGCGCACGAGGCGGGCCACCACCGCGGCGTCCACCGTGGTGCCGGCGATCAGCGCCGGCGGCGCAGCCAGGGCCTCGGCCGCGGCGCGCGCCACGGCGGCGTACAGCGCCTGGCCGGTGGCCGCATCGTCGCTGCCGGCCAGCGCGGCCCAGGCGGCGGCCGTGCCCTGGGCCAGCTGCTGCACGGTCAGGGTGGCGCGGTACAGCGCCGGCTGCAGCAGGGCACCGTCGGCATCGGCGGCGGCGGGGTCGGTGGTGGTCAGTGCGGTGCCGGCCGGCAGGCCCAGCGAGGCCAGCAGCGCGTCGGCGCCCAGGCCCTCGGCCAGCAGCGTGGTCAGCGGCGAGACCACGGTGGCCCCGCCCGGTGCCCTCAGGCGGCCGGCGAAGGGCACGCCGGTGTCGGCACTGGTGCCGCCGGTGACGACCAGCGGCGCGGCGCAGGCGGGCGAGAAGCTGAAGCGGCCTTCGGCATCGGTGCCGGCCCCGCGCTCGCCGGGGTCGGTGAGGCCGTTGCCGTTGCTGTCGCAGAGCACGGTGGCAAAGCGCAGGTAGCCGTCGACGGCCACGCCGCTGCTGGAGGTGACGGGCGGGTTGCTGCTGTCCGGCGGCGAGCCGCCGCCGCCGCCGCAGGCCACCAGCAGCGCCACGCTCAGGGCCGACGCGGCGGCGATCGGGGTGAATCGGAGGGGATGTCGCATGGGGGAATCCTCGGCGCTTGCGCGCATGGCGGGCGGGCGCCCCGCAGGGCGCCCGCCGCGCGTCACTCGATGGTGATGCCGCCGACCACCACCAGCGTGGTCGGGTAGACACCGGCGCCGTTGGGCACGCTGAGGTTGGCGCCGCTGTTGCGCACGCCATCCGACAGCGCGATGCTGCCGCCCACGCCCTGGAAGGAGATCTGCGAGATCGGCGACGCGGCCAGCGCGGCGGCCACGCTGTTGACGGCACCCCCGCAGTTCTGCACCAGCGCGAAGGAATCGAGCGGGATGCTGTAGGCCGTGGGCGCCGCCGCGGTCGGCGTCACCACCCGGCGCAGCTGCAGGCGGCAGGGGTTGCCGCCGACGTCGAAGCGCTTGCCCAGGTCCATCACGATCATGAAGTTGTTGGTGGGGCCACCGAACCACTCCTCGTTCTGGCCGAGCTTGAACTTCAGCTGCGTCTGGCTGCCCACCTGCACCCCCGGGGTGTCGGCCCCCGGCTGGAAGCCGCCGGTGACGCCCGGCGCCTGCACGTAGATGCCCATGTACAGGCCCGCAGCCGGCGTGGGCGTCTGGTAGTAGTAGAAGTAGTAGCTGTCCGCCGCCGCCAGCGCCGGGACGAACTCGCCGCCGGCACCGCAGCTGGCCGGGTCGCCGGTGCAGCCGAAGTTGTCCAGGTTGCTGCCGCTGAAGCCGCCGAACTCGCCGCCTTCCACGGTGCGCGCACCGGCGCCGAAGCCGCTGGAGAAGGTCAGCGGGCCGGCACCGCCGCCGCCACCGCCGCCGCCACCGGCCGCGGCCAGCAGCACCAGGCTGTCGAACCAGTAGGCCTTTCCGGGCGGCGCGTCGACCGTGCCCAGGTTGGGCAGCAGCACGATCTTGTTGTAGGTCTTGCTGACGTCCAGCGCCGGGAAGCTCCAGGTCAGGGTCTGCCAGCCCTCCACCACCGTCTCGTTGGCCTGCACGTCGCCGGAGTTGGCGCCATCCGGGCCCTCGAGCTTCAGCACCATGGGCACGCCCGCGGTGGGCGAGTAGACCTGGGCCGAGATGGTGCGGCGGTCGGCCGCCACCGGCACCGCGGTCTCGATGATGCCCAGCGCGAACACCTGGCCACCGCTGCGCAGCACCTTGAAGGCGTTGCCCGAGCCACCGCCGGCCGGGGCCGGTTCCACGGCGCTGCCTTCGGCACCCTCGAAGCCGAAGACCGGCGGGGAGACGGCGTCGAAGTCGGCCAGCACCGTGCCGGTGGGCGGCGGCGGCGCCGCATCGAGCAGCGCGATGTCGTCGAAGTAGTAGGCCTGCCCCGGGGGCGCGTCGACGGTGCCCAGGTTGGGCAGCAGCACGATCTTGTTGTAGGTCTTGCTGACGTCGGCGTTGGAGAAGGTCCAGGTCAGCGTCTGCCAGCCCTGCACCACGGTCTCGTTGGCCTGGGTGTCGCCGGAATTGGCGCCGTCCGGGCCCTCGATCTTCAGCACCATGGGGATGCCGGCCGCCGGCGAGAACACGCGGGCGGAGAGGGTGCGCCGGGTGCTGCTCACCGGCACCGTGGTCTCGATGATGCCCAGCGCGAACACCTGGCCGCCGCTGCGCAGCACCTTGAAGGCGTTGCCGCTGCCGCCGGCCGGGCCGGGCTCGACCACGCTGCCCTCGGCCCCCTCGAAGCCGGCCACCGGCGGCGAGACGGCGTCGAAGTCGGCCAGCAGCGTGCCGGTGGGCGGCGGGGCCGTGGTCTCGGTGTCGAAGGCCTGCGACGCGGTGGCCTCGGCCACGTTGTCGTTGTTGGCCAGGTCGCGGAACTTGGCCGCGGCCACGGTCACGGTCAGCGTGCCCGCGCTGTCGGCCGGCGGCGTGACCGCCAGCGTGTACACGGTGTCGCTGACCTTGGTGAGCGCGCCGGCCGTGCCGCCGGTGACGAGCACGTCCTCGGCGACGAAGCTGCTGCCCACGTCCTCGCTGAAGGTGAAGGTGAAGGTGACCGTGCCGCCGGCCACCGCGGCCGAGACGTCGTCGGTGATGGCCACGGTGGGCGGCACCGTGTCCGCCGGCGGCTCGGCCTCGCCGCCGCCGCAGGCAGCCACCAGGGCCGCCACGGCCAGCGCGGCGGCAGTGCGCGCCAGGGCGCGGGAAGGCAGGTGGGAAGGCGTGTGCATGGTGTGTCGTCCTGTGGGTGAAGGGGCGGCGCCGCGGGCGCCGGCGAAGGCGGGGTGCGAGGGGATGTCCGCCGCCGCGGCACCGGGCCGGGCGGAAGGGTCGTAGGGTCTGGAGGTCATGGTGGGGTGCCTTTCAGCGTGCCGGCGCGCGCGATTCGGCCAGCTGGCCCGGGGCCACGGCCAGCGTGGTGCCGTCGCTGAAGCGCACGCTGATCGGCGCCCGGGTCGCGTTGTAGGCCAGGTGGGTGCGCACGCCGTCGGGCCGGCGGAACACGGCGTAGAAGGTGGTGTCGGCGGTGACGCTGAAGTCGGGCGTGCCCATCTGCTGCAGGCTCAGCATCCAGTGCAGCGTGTGGGTGCGGGTCTCGCCCAGCTCCACCGCGCCCCAGCGCTGCCACTGCGCCAGCGCGGCGGCGGGGTCGGCCAGCGCCAGGTACTTGCCGAAGACGTCGCCCCAGATGTCCTTGGGCAGCTGGCCGTAGCTCTTGCCGCGCGACAGCCAGGTGCGCACGTCGGCGTCCAGGGTGCCCAGGTTGCGTCGGATGTAGTCCGGGTGGCGGCCCAGGTAGGCCGACGCGGTGGTCACCGGCAGCAGGTTGATGCCCTTGATCTGTCGCGGCTCGTCGGTCCACCAGGTGTTGTGCGCGTACTTGCCGCCGAACAGCATGCTGGTCTCGACGTGCGGGTACTCCTTCGGGAACACCAGGCCGTGGATGTCGAACCAGTAGTGCTGGATGGCCTCGACCTCGGTGGTGTAGAGCCAGATGCCCAGGTCGCGCAGCGCGGCGTCACCGTGCAGCTCGCCCCAGAGGATCAGCCCGGCCCAGGCGTTGATGGCCTCGGAGGAGCTTTCCTGGTTGTTGCCCCACTCGCCCAGGCCGATGCCCGAGGCCCACGAGTGGCCCTCGTACGGATCGAACACGCGCAGGAACGGGAAGTCCTTGCCGCCGCGCTCGGTGCTGGCGATGTCGCGCACCATCAGGTCCACCAGGCCGCCCCAACGCTCCTTGGCCGCCCAGGCCGGGTCGCGCAGGCCGATCTCGGCGATGGCGCGGATCCAGTAGCCGTAGTGGAAGTGGTGGTCGTTGAGCTGGCGGACGGCGAAGTACTCCTCCGGATAGCCGAGCAGCGTGCCGATGCTCTTGTCGTGCACGAAGTAGGTCTTGTTGCTGCGGCCGGAGAACCACTCCTCCACCCGCTCCTTCAGGCGCTCCAGCAGCGCGTCGCGCGCCTTCAGGTCGCCCTGGGCCTCGGCCACGTCCATCAGCTTGACCAGGCGCTGCAGGCCCTTGCCCTGCCAGTACGGGCCCTCGCCCTCCACCAGCAGCAGGCGGCGCGCGTCGCGCACGTCCTTGGACATCACGTCGGCCAGCACGCGGCCGTGCGACTCCGACTGCACCGCCGGCCAGCGCGGCACGAAGCTCGCGTAGGTGGCGGTGGTGCTGAAGCTCGGCGCGGCCAGCAGGTGCAGCTTGCCCCGGATCGTGTCGTAGGCCGGGCCCAGCCGGCCCTTGACGCTGTCGTTGTTGAACCAGTGGTGCGGGTAGAGGCCGAGCAGCGGGCCGGTCTCCGGCCCCTCGGTGGTGCGCACCGTGGCGGTGAAGGTGGTCGTCACGCGGCTGCTGGCGCGGTCCACCTGCCAGGCCACGCGGGTGTCCTGCACCGCGGTGTAGGCATGCCGCGTCAGCAGCGCCAGCGAGGCGGCGGTGTCGTCGGGCAGCGCCGCCACTGCGGCGTGGGTGGCGCCGGCCGGCATGCGGGCCACCCACTCGGTGGCCGAGGCCTGCTCCCAGCGCACGCCGCTGGGGCCGAACAGCGCGTAGGGCTTGCCGCCCACGCGCAGCGCCACCACGCGGGCATCGGCCCCGCCGTCGAAGCGCTCGCCGGCCGCCGGCAGGCGAACGCGAAGATCTCCGCGCGTCAGTCGGATCTGCGCGTAGGGGCTGCCGCGCACCACGGTCACGCGCATGTCGTCGGCGCCGCGGGCCAACGAGATGTCGATGTGCCAGTCGCCGGCGGCGGCCAGCTTGCCGGGCCCCGGCTCGAAAGCCACCGGCGACACCACCAGCGGCTGCGCATGGGGGTAGTGCACCTCCACGTCGAGCCGCTCGCTGGGCACCAGCGTGCGCGACGGCAGCGCGAACTCCAGCCCCGCCGGCGTGGTGCGCACGGTCACGGGCTGGACATAGATCGGCTCCGGCGTGGCGGCAAACAGCAGCGTGCTGTACCACTGGTTGGTCTGCGCCGCGGTGGACAGCAGCGCATCCACACGGCCGCTGGCCGCCGGAGGCCGTGGATCCGAGCCCTTGGGGGCCGAAAACACGGTGGCTTCGCCCACCCGCAGCGACCCGGCGCCGGACTGGGCCTGCACCTGCAGCGGGGCCAGAACCGTCGCGGCCAGCACCACGGCGGCGGCCCCCTGCCAGCTCAGGCGTCGGCAAACGCTCGACAGCAACATTCGCAGTCTCCTTCGTCGTGTGGTTTGGGTCGGGGCCATTGTTGTTGAAAGCGCTTTCATGCGGTCCCCGCGTTTTCCCGGAGTCCTTTCGCGGGCAGGGACTCTTGCTGAGGGTATTCACTCAGGACCACCGCATTGACGCCCGGCACCCCCCGGCTCTATCCTTTGAAAGCGCTTTCACATCAGGTCAGTCCGGGTCGCGGGGCAGCATCGGCGCACCCCCGGCCAGCGCCCCGATCCCCGGGAAGACACCGCCGAAGGGCCACGCCAGCCATGCATGCACCACCCGCTCTCCCCTCCCCCGCCACGCCTGTGGCGCGCACCGCCTGGCGTGATGCCGGGCCCTGTCGCACGGCTCGCCCGGGCCACCTGCGCCGCACCCTGCTGGGTGCGGTCGTGGCCGCGGCCGGCGCCGCCGCCACGCTGCCCGCCGCGGCGCTGGAGGTCGGCCCCTGGTCGCTGACCGGCTTCGCCAAGGTCGAGACCGTGCGCACCAGCAACGTCTGCGTCGAGTGCCAGCGGGCACCGAACGAGAACCGCCAGCGCGAATGGGCCGACAGCCTGGTCTACGGCAAGTCCTTCGGCAGCGAGACCGAGTCCACGGTGCTGTTCCAGCCCTACCTGGCGTTCAACACCGACCTGCCGCAGGGCTGGCGCCTCAACGGCCTGCTCAGCCAGCGCTGGCGCGACGGCGATGAGGACATCCCCGGCGCCATCTACGAGCGCAACGTGGCCGTCACCCACCCGGAGTACGGCAGCGTGCGCATCGGTGCCATGACCAGCCGCACCTGGGGCATGGCCGACTTCCCCTACCGCTCCGACTTCGGCAACAGCGACGCCTGGCCGTCCAGCGGCGCCGGCTACGCGCTGCTGGGCCATGCGGTGCGCTACACCACGCGCCTGTTCGACGTCATGGACGGCGACCTGGTGCTGGAGATGACCTACGACGACGGCCCCGGCGGCTGGAAGCGCAACGACCCCTGGCTCGTGGAGCTCTGGGGCAAGTGGGTGCGCGGCGGCCTGATGATCGACGCGATGCTGCAGGTCTCGCGCAACGGCCAGCCGGTGTCCTGGGGCCACGCGCCCTTCATCGGCCTGACCACCAACCCGGCCGACGACGACAAGCTCGGCGGCTCCAGCCAGGGCACCTTCCAGCTGATGGGGCGCTACTGGTTCACGCGCCAGATCGAGGCCACCGCCGGCATCCGCTTCAACCGCTGGAGCGGTGCCTACGCCGTGCCCACCACGCTGGGCCGCGGCGGGCTGTGGAACAACATGTTCAACGTGGACTGGGGCGGCACCGACATCAACGGTGTGCCCAACCCCGGCTACCCGCTGCGCACCACCGACGCCATGGCCGGCGTGCGCTACGTGATGGGCGCCTGGTCGGCCGACGCCGGCATGGTGTACCTGGGCAAGGGCAGCACCGCCAACCCCAGCGAGCGCGGCCAGAGCAACTGGGCCCTGATCAACACGCTGGGCCTGAACTACAACGTCGGCAACGGCCTGCAGCTGTCGGCCTTCGTCGGCATGGTGCACTACGGCCGCAAGGGCCTGGCGCCGATGTCCATGCCCAGCCACAACGCCTTCACCAACGTCGACCCCCGCGTGGCCACGCGCGGCAACTGGTTCGGCCTGAGTGCCAACTACACGTTCTGAGGCCTCTGCCATGATCACTCAGATCCTTTCGACGGCGCGGCTCGGCTGGCGCCGCCTGTCCGGCTTCGCGCTCGCCGGCGCCCTGGTGCTGGCCATCGCCGCCTGCGGCGGCGGCGGCTACCTCGAGTCGCCGGTCTCGCTGACCGACAAGCGCCCGCTGCCCGCCGCGTTCATCGAGCGCACGGCGGCGAACTACTCGCCCTACCGCACCTCGCTGAGCGAGGCCGACCTCGACGGCGAGGTCATCACGCCGGAGAACGTGCTCCAGGACCTGCGCCTGGTGCAGGGTGCCGGCGTGGGCGTGATCCGCCTGTTCAGCAGCAACCGCTTCGGCGAGACCGTGCTGAGCGTGATCCGCAACAACGGCCTGGACCTGAAGGTGCAGCTCGGTGCCTACGTCTTCAACCCGGTGGACGCCAACGGCGAGGCCGAGAACCAGGCCGAGCTGGCCGCCACCATCGACCTGGCCAACCGCTACAGCGACATCGTGCTCGCGGTCAGCGTGGGCAACGAGGCGATGGTGGACTTCTCGTTCCTGAAGATCCCGCCGGCCACGATGGCGCGCTACATCAAGCAGGTGCGCGACGCGGTCACCCAGCCGGTGACGACCAACGACAACTGGTTCTTCTGGGCCGACGCACCGACCGTGATCCTCGACGTGATCGACTTCGCCGCGGTGCACACCTACCCGCTGCTGGACACCTTCTACAACCCCGACACCTGGGACTGGCGCCAGCGCGACGTGCCGCGCGAGCAGCGCGCCGCGGCGATGATGGACGCCGCCATCGCCAGCGCCAAGCGCGAGGTGGGCGTGGTGCGCGACTACCTCGACCGCCTCGGCCTGTCCTCGATGCCCATCGTCATCGGCGAGACCGGCTGGACGGCCATCGACTACAACGGCGATCCCACGCTGGGCTTCCGCGCCAGCCCGGTGAACCAGAAGATGTACTACGACCGCCTGCAGGCCTGGAAGGCCGAGCCGGCGTCGGGCAAGCCGCCGGTGCAGATCTTCTTCTTCCAGTCCTTCGACGAGCAGTGGAAGAGCAGCGACGACGGCTGGGGCCTGTTCACCCGCGACCGCAAGGCACGCTGCGTGGTGCAGGACCGCAACCCGCCCAGCGCCGAGTGGGTCTACGACACCTCGGTCTCCTGCGACCCCGCCACCGCCGTCTTCTTCGACCCGCCGGTGACCGGCGCGCCGCTGGACGCGAGCGTGTCGCGCTGGGTGCTGTTCTCCGACGCCCCGGCCGCCACCGGCGACCTGCTGGCCACGGGCCGCAGCTTCAACCCGTTCGCCACCACCGTCGCCCCGCTGACGAGTGCCACCGCGGCGCCCGACGGCGGCATCCAGAGCATCGAGATCACGCCCAACCCGCAGGTCTGGGGCTGGGGCTTCTTCCAGTCGGGCCCGGCGGTCAACATGACCGGCTTCGAGCAGGGACGCGTGAACCTGTGGGTGCGCACCAACGGCTACCCCGGCAAGCTGGAGATCGGCATCTGGACCGACACCGAGGAGCGCGAGCAGGCCGAGGCCTACATCGCCGTCGCCCCCGGCGACTACGGCTACTGCACCGACGACCGCTGGTGCCTGGTGTCGATCCCGGTGGCCGACTTCCTGGCCGTGAACCCGAGGCTGGACCTGCGCTACGTGACCGCCGGTTTCGTGGTGTCGGACATCTTCGAACGCACCGGCAAGGCGCCGGGCACCACCGGGCTGCCGAAGGTCTATGTCGACGGCATGTCCTGGAGCCGCTGAGCCTGCCGGCTGGCAGGTGCGGCGCAGCACGCCCGGCGGCGAGCGGCTGGCCCTGCAGCCGGCCGCCGCCGAGGCGGCGGCCGACGCCCGCGTGTGGGTGGACGCCACGCGCCGCTTCCAGACCGTGCTCGGGTTCGGCGGTGCCTTCACCGAGGCCGCCGCCGTCACCTGGCAGGCGCTGCCGGAGGCGGAGCGTGAATCGCTGCTGCAGGCGTACTTCGACCCCGCCCGCGGCCATGGCTACACGCTCGGCCGCGTGCACATGGGCAGCTGCGACTTCGCGCTCGGCCACTACGCGCATGCCGGCGTGCCCGGCGACCTGGCGCTGCAGCACTTCGACATCGGCCGTGACCGCGAGGCGCTGCTGCCCTTCATCCGCGCCGCACAGCGCGCGGCCGGACGGCCGCTGACCCTGCTGGCCTCGCCCTGGAGCCCCCCGGCCTGGATGAAGGACAACGGCCAGATGGCTCACGGCGGCCGGCTGCGGCCGGAGTGCCGGCCGGCCTGGGCGCAGTGCTTCGTGCGCTTCATCCAGGCCTACGCCGACGAGGGCGTGCCGATCTGGGGCGTGACGCTGCAGAACGAGCCGCTGGCCGTGCAGCGCTGGGACTCCTGCATCTGGAGCGCCGAGGAGGAGCGCGACTTCGTGCGCGACCACCTCGGCCCCGCGCTCGACGCCGCCGGGCTCGGCCACGTGAAGATCCTCGGCTGGGACCACAACCGCGACCTGATGGTGGAGCGTGCCAGCGTGCTCTACGGCGACCCCGAGGCCGCACGCCGCTTCTGGGGCCTGGCCTTCCACTGGTACGGCGAGCCGCACTTCGACCACGTGCGGCAGGTGCACGAGGCCTGGCCCGACAAGGCACTGCTCTTCACCGAGGGCTGCCAGGAAGGCGGGCCGCACCCCGACAGCTGGGCCGCGGCCGAGCGCTACGCGCTGGCGGTGGTGAACGACCTGAACCACGGCACCGTGGGCTGGATCGACTGGAACCTGCTGCTCGACGAGACCGGCGGCCCCAACCACGTGGGCAACCTCTGCCACGCCCCGGTGCTGGCCGACCGCGCCGCGCAGCGCTGGGTGGCGCAGCCGGCCTTTGCCGTGCTCGGGCACTTCGCGCGCAGCGTGGCCCCGGGTGCGCAGCGCGTGCTCTGCGCCGCCACGCGCGAGGCGCTGGCGTGCACCGCGCTGGCCAACCCCGACGGCTCGCTGGCCGTCATCGCCTTCAACCGCGGCGACGCCGCGCTGTCCTTCACGCTCGCCGGCCACGGCCCCGAGCGGGTGGTGCACCTGCCCCCGCGCGCCATCGTCACCTGCACGGCAGCGCCCCGCTGACCGTCTTCCACCCATGAGCTTCACGCCCGCACTGCAAGGCCGCTTCGTCGCCGACGACGACGGCGAGACCTGGACCCGCATCGACGGCATCGACGCCGCCCCGCCCTTCTTCACCGTGCTGGCCGGCGACAGCGACCTCTGGGCCTTCGTCTCCTCGGCCGGCTCGCTGGTGGCCGGCCGCCACGACGCCGAGGGCGCCTTCCTGCCCTACGAGACGGTGGACAAGATCCACGCCCGCTGGGCGCACACCGGCCCGCGCACCTGGGTGCGCACGGCCGGCGGCGCGCTGTGGGAGCCGTTCGCGCGCCAGCCCGGCGCGCAGGGCCTGCAGCGCTCGATCTGGAAGAACCTGTCGTCCACCCGCATCCGCTTCCGCGAGGAACACGCCGGCCACGGCCTGGGCTTCGAGCACGAGTGGTTCACCAGCGCCGAACTGGGCCTGGTGCGCAGCGCGCGGCTGTGGGCCCTGCCCGGCGCGCGGCCGCAGCCGGTGCAGGTGCTCGACGGCGTGCTCGGCCTGCAGCCGCCGGGCGTGGGCACGCTGCTGAGCCAGACCATGAGCTGCCTCACGCATGCCTACACCTGGGGCGAGGCGCTGGCCGGCGGGCGCCTGGGCCTGCTCACGCTGTACGCGCAGGTCTGGGACCGGCCGGAGCCGCGCGAGTCCTTCCACGCCCTGGTGGCCTGGCACGCGGGCGCGCCGGCCGGCACGCGCACGCTGCTGTCGGCCACGCAGGTGGACGCCTTCGCGCGCGGCGAGCCGGTGCAGGCCGAAAGCCTCACCCGCGGCCGCCCGGGCGCCTTCCTGCTGCGCTTCGACACCACCGCGCAGGCCGACGGCCTGGCCTGGCACCAGGTCATCGACGGTCCGCGCACGCAGGCCGAGGTGGCCGCGCTGGCGCGCCGCCTGGACGCCGGCGGCGGCACGCCGGAGGAGATCGCGCAGGCCCGGCGCCGCAACACCGAGGGCCTGGACGAGCTGCTGGCACGCGCCGACGGCCTGCAGCAGTCCGGCGACCCCATGGCCGCGGCCCACCACCGCGCCAACGTGCTGTTCAACATCATGCGCGGCGGCGTGTTCGTCGACGGCGCCCACCTCGACCGCGACGACCTGCTGGCCTTCGCCGCGCAACGACACCGCCCGCTGGCCGAGGTGCTGCGCCGCGCCGCCGCTCGCTGGCCGGCACGCATGCACCGCACGCAGGCCCTGGACGCCGCGCGGGCGCTCGGGCCGCAGGCCGAGCGCCTGGTGCTGAACTACCTGCCGCTGACCTTCAGCCGCCGCCACGGCGACCCCAGCCGCCCCTGGAACAAGTTCACCGTGCGCGTGCGCGATGCCGCCGGCCGGCGGGTGGTGAACTACCAGGGCAACTGGCGCGACATCTTCCAGAACTGGGAAGCCCTGGTGCCCAGCGAGCCGGCCTGGGTGGGCTCGATGATCGCCACCTTCGTCGGCGCCATGACGCCCGACGGCTACAACCCCTACCGCATCGGCCGCGACGGCATCGACTGGGAGACGGTGGAGCCCGACGACCCCTGGAGCCACATCGGCTACTGGGGCGACCACCAGATCGTCTACCTGCTGCGCCTGCTGGAGGCCGCGCAGGCGCAGTCCCCGGGGCTGCTCGACGAGCTGTGGGACCGCGCCGTGTTCGGCTTCGCCGACGTGCCCTACCGCCTCAAGCCGCACGCCGAGCAGGTGCGCACGCCGCGGCAGACCATCGTCTTCGACCACGCCGCGCACGAGCGTGCACATGCGCGCAAGGCGGCGCTGGGCGGCGACGGCCTGCTGGTCTGCGACGACGCCGGTGAACCGGTGCTGGGCACGCTGGGCGAGAAGCTCGCCACCATCGTGCTGGCCAAGGCCGGCAGCCTGCTGCCCGGCGGCGGCCTGTGGCTGCACACCCAGCGGCCGGAGTGGAACGACGCCAACAACGCGCTCGCCGGCTACGGCCTGTCGGTGGTGACGCTGGCGCACCTGCGCCGCTTCCTCGACTTCCTGGCCGCCTGGCCGGGCGCGGCGGCGGCCTTCGCGCTGCCGCAGGCCACGCTGCAGGCGCTGCAGGGCCTGCTGGCGCTGGCGCAGCGCACGCCGCTGGCCGCGGTGGACGACGCCACCGCGCGCCGCCGCTTCCTCGACGATGCCGGCGCCCTGCTGGACACCTGGCGCGCCCGGGCCCATGCCGGCGCGGCGTCGCGCATGCCGGCGCGGGCCCCCGAGGGCCTGCTGCCCGCGCTGGCCGCCGCCCTGCGCCCGCTGGTGGACGCCACGCTGCAGCGCTGCCGTCGCCCCGATGGCCTGTTCGACACCTACAACCTCGCCAGCTTCGGCCCCGGCACGGCCGAGGTGTCGCGCCTGTACCCCATGCTCGAGGGCCAGGTCGCCGTGCTCTCCAGCGGCCTGCTCGACCCCGGCCAGGCGGTGGCGCTGCTGGACGCGCTGTTCGCCAGCCCGCTGCACACGCCCGACCGCGACAGCTTCCTGCTCTACCCGGACCGCGCGCTGCCGGGCTTCCTGGCACGCAACCGGCTGGACGACGCCGCGCTCGCCGAGCCGGTGGTGCAGCGCCTGCTGGCCGCAGGCCGCAGCGACCTGCTGGTCCGCGAGGACGACGGCACCGTGCGCTTTGCCGCCCACCTGGTGGGCCGCGACGTGCTGGAGACCGCGGCCGCCGACCTGGGCGACGCGCTGCCCGCGCTGGTGGCGGTGTACGAACGCGTGCTGGGCCACCACGCCTTCACCGGCCGCTCGGGCACCATGTTCGGCTACGAGGGCCTGGGCTGCATCTACTGGCACATGGTGGCCAAGCTGCTGCTGGCGGTGCAGGAGCAGGCCTTCTCCGCCGCCGATGCCGCCGGCCCGGCCGACCCCGCGGTGCAGGCGCTGTGCGCGCACTACCGCCGCGTGCGCGACGGCCTGGGCTACAAGCGCGGCGCCGCCGCCTTCGGCGCCTTCCCGGCCGACCCCTACAGCCACACCGCCGGCGAAGGCGGCGCGCAGCAGCCGGGCATGACCGGGCAGGTGAAGGAGGAGATCCTCACCCGCTGGGGCGAGCTGGGCCTGCGCATGGCGCACGGCCTGGCCTGCTTCGACCCGCTGCTGCTGGACGCCGCCGAGCTGCCCGAGGGCGGCGCGCTGCGCTTCACCTGGCGGCGCATCCCCTGCACCTGGCGGCGCGGCCCCGAGACCCGCCTGCGCGTGCGCACCCCCGGTGGCTGGGCCGACTGCCCCGACCGCCGCTTCGACCCCCGCGACGTCACCGCCATCGAGGCCACCGTCGCCTTCGCCGCCCTGCCCAGCACCCCAGGCTTCATGTCATGACCGCACACCCGCCCGCCCTCGCGCACAAGGTTCCCTTCGGCCACAAGGTCGCGTTCGGGCTGGGCATGCTGGCCAACCAGATGTTCCCGGCGGCGCTGGGCATCTTCATGGTCGTGCTGGTGCAGGACATGGGCTTCCCGGGCTGGATGTGGGGCATCCTGTTCTTCCTGCCGCGGGTGTTCGACTCCGTCACCGACCCCATCATGGGGTTCATCTCCGACAACACGCGCTCGCGCTGGGGCCGCCGCCGGCACTACGTGTTCATCGGCGCCATCCTGATGGGCATCTCCTTCGTGGCGATGTGGCAGCTCTACCGCGAGGACGGCATCCCGTACAACTTCGCGTACTTCCTGGCCTGGTCGCTGATGTTCTACCTGGGGCTGACCATCTTCAGCGTGCCCTACGTGGCCATGGGCTACGAGATGAGCGACGACTTCCACGAGCGCACCAGCATCATGGCGGTGGCACAGTGGATCGGCCAGTGGGCCTGGGTGATCGCGCCGTGGTTCTGGGTGGTGATGTACGACCCGAGCTGGTTCCCGAACGCCGACACCGCCACGCGCACGCTGGCGGTGTGGGTGGGCGTGGTGTGCATGCTGCTGGCGATGGTGCCGGCGCTGTTCCTGCCGATCCGCTCGAGCCTGAACGACACCCACCTGGTGCCGCTGACCTGGGCCAACCTCGGCGGCGGCCTGAAGGAGATCCTGCTCGGCTTCAAGGAGGCGCTGAGCTCGCGGCCCTTCCGCAAGCTGTGCTTCTCGACCTTCCTGATCTTCAACGCCTTCAACACGGTGGCGGCGTTTTCGTTCTTCATCGTCGTCTACCACCTGTTCAACGGCAGCACCTCGGCGGCGTGGATCTGGCCCACGCTGTTCGGCAGCGTCGGTGCGCTGATCACCACCTTCGCCGTGATCCCCACGGTGGCGTGGATGTCCCGGCGCATGGGCAAGAAGAACGCCTTCATGGTGTCGCAGGGCATCTCCATCATCGGCTACGTGCTGCTGTGGTTCCTGATGGTGCCGGGCAAGCCGTGGATGTTCATGTTCGCGCTGCCGTTCTTCAGCTTCGGCATTGGCGGCCTGTTCACGCTGATGATGAGCATGACGGCCGACGTGTGCGACCTCGACGAGCTGGCCACCGGCAAGCGCCGCGAGGGCATCTTCGGCGCCATCTACTGGTGGATGGTGAAGTTCGGCTTCGCCATCGCCGGCCTGCTCAGCGGCGCCATCATGAGCGTGGTGGCCTTCACCCCCGGCGCGGCCATGCAGCCCGAGGGCGCGGTGGACGGGCTGCGCCTGTTCTACTCCGGCGTGCCCATCCTCGGCACGCTGCTGGCGATGTGGATCATGCGCAGCTACGACCTCGACGAGGCACGCGCCACCGAGGTGCACGCCGAGCTGGAGCGGCGCAAGCTGCGCGCGGCGGCGCGTGCCGCGGTGCACTCCGGCGGCTCCGCGCCGAAGGTCCCGCTGAAGGTGCGCGGGCTCGACCTCAGCCCCGGCGCCCTGCCCGGGCCGGCCACGCCGGCCCAGGCGCAGGCGCAGTTCACCGAGCTGCTGGCCAGCCGCGTCTACGGCCTGTGCTTCAGCCCCTATGCCGAAGGCCAGGACACGGCCGACGTGCCCACCGAGGCGCAGATCCGCCGGCGCATCGGCATCGTGGCGCCGCACACGCGCTGGGTGCGCACCTTCTCCTGCACGGGCGGCCAGGAGAAGATCCCCGCGGTGGCGCGCGAGCATGGCCTGAAGACCATGGTGGGCGCCTGGATCGGCCCCGACCGGGCGCGCAACGAGCGCGAGATCGCGAGCCTGGTGGCGCTGGCGCAGCAGGGCCTGGTGAACGTGGCCGTGGTGGGCAACGAGGTGCTGCTGCGCGGCGACCTCGACGAGGCCGAGCTGCTGGCCTGCCTGCAGCGCGTGCGCGCCGCCCTGCCCGACGACGTGCCGCTGGGCTGCGTGGACGCCTACGCCCAGTTCCTGGAGCGGCCGGCGCTGGTGGCGGCCTGCGACGTGGTGCTGCCCAACTGCTACCCCTTCTGGGAAGGGGCCGGCATCGACGTGGCGGCGCAGTACCTCAAGCGCATGCACGCGCTGGTGCAGGCCGCGGCCGGCGAGAAGCCGGTGGTCATCGCCGAGACCGGCTGGCCCGGCCGCGGCCAGACCGTGGACGATGCGGTGCCCTCGCCGGACAACGCGCTGCACTACTTCGTCACCGTGCAGCAGTGGGCGCGGCGCGAAGGGGTCAAGATGTTCTACTTCGCGTCCTTCGACGAGCCCTGGAAGGTGCGCCAGGAAGGCGAGGTCGGGCCCGAGTGGGGGCTGTGGGACAAGGACGAGCGCCTGAAGTACGGCCGCTGACGCCTGCGGTCGGTGTAGCACTCTGGTGCTGCACCGCTCGGCACTCCGGAGCCGGGCATGACCACGACGACCATCCGCATCGACGAGGACCTGAAGTCCCCGGTGGCCGCGGCTGCGCAACGCGCAGGCAAGACGCCGCACGCCTTCATCGTGGAAGCCATCGCCCGCACGGTCGAGCAGGCCGAACTGGACGAGACCTTCTCGCAGCGGGCCGACGACCGCTGGGCCACGCTGCTCGCGCGCGGGGAAGCGGTCTCCTGGGAGGACGCCAAGGCGTGGCTCGACGCCCGGACACGCGGCGAGCGGCCGCGCCGCACCGGCGCCATGAGCCCGCCCGCGGTGTCGCGCTCAGCCGCGCGTGAAGTGCAGGTACAGCGCCGCCAGCAGCGCCAGCCACAGCGTGGCGCCGACGATCACGGCCGCGGGCCGCCAGCCCACCTGGGCCACCTCGCGCAGCGAGGTCTTCAGGCCCACCGCGGCAATGGCCACCACCAGGCAGGCCTGCGACGCGGTGGTGGCGCCGCTGCGCAGGGCCTGCGGCAGGTCGACCACGCTGTTGAGCACCACCAGCAGCGCGAAGACCACCGCAAACCACGGCAGCAGCGGCGCGCCGCGCACGCCGCGCTCGGCCGGCTGGCGCAGCCACAGCGCCACCACCAGCAGCAGCGGCACCAGCATCGCCACGCGCATGAGCTTGGTGATCGTGGCCGCGTCGCCGGCTTCCTGGCCGATGGCGTAGCCGGCACCCACCACCTGCGCCACGTCGTGGATGGTGGCGCCGACGAACAGCCCGGCGGTCGTGGCGTCGAAGCCCATGCGCGCGCTGAACACCGGGTAGACGACCATCGCCAGCGTGGACAGCGTGGTGACCACCACGATGGTCAGCGTGGTGTCGCGCTCCAGGCCCTCGCGGCGCGGCAGCACGCTGGCCAGGGCCAGCGCCGCCGAGGCGCCGCAGATGGCGGTGGCGCCCCCGGCCAGCACGCCGAAGCTCGGCGTCACCTTGAGCACGCGCGCCAGCAGCACGCCGCAGGCCACCGTGGCCGCCACCGCCACCGCCAGCGCCGCCACCGTGCCGGCGCCGAGCGCGGCCACGTGCTCGAAGGTAAGCCGCAGGCCCAGCAGCGCCACGCCGATGCGCAGCACGCTGCGGCCGGCCAGCTGGATGCCGGGCGCCAGGCGCGGGTCGTCGCCCAGGAAGTTCAGCGCCATGCCCAGCAGCAGCGCGAACAGCAGCGTCGAGCCCTTGTAGTGGCCACCCAGGAAGGCCGCGGCCATGGCCACCAGGGCCGACACCCCCAGGCCCGGCAGCCAGGACCGCACGGCCGGCACCATGTGCTCCAGCCGCATCATGGGCGGCACACCCCGGCGGGCGGCAGGGCCCTCATGCCGACGCCACCCCGGGCGGCGCGGCCTGCTGCTGCACGAAGCCGCGGCGCAGGCGTTCGCCACGCCCGCCGTCCAGCATGGCGAAGAACACCACCACCTGCAGCGGCACCGGGGCGCCGAGCCGGTCCAGCGGCAGCAGCGCGCCCTGCTGCAGGTCCTGCCGGATCAGCGAGGTGGGCAGCCAGACCACGCCCTCGCCACCCAGCGCCAGCTCGCGCAGGCCCATCGCGAACTCGCTGACGCAGCGCACCACCACCTGCTGGCGCCGCATCAGCGCCGGCAGCACCTCGGCACGCAGCACCTGGCCGAAGAAGCTCTCCGGCGGGAAGCACAGCATCGGCAGCGGCTCGCCGTCGGCGATGTCGGCCAGGCGGCGGTGCAGGGCCGGCGCGGCCACGAGCACCAGGTCGTCGGCGCAGAGCACGTGGCGCAGCGCGAACGGCTCCGGCACGTGGCAGGGGAACTGCGGCGCGTCGTAGGTGAGCAGGATCTCGGCCTCGCCGCGCATCAGGATGGCCACGCTCTCGGCGCGGTTCTCCGAGCGGATGCGGAAGCTCTGGTTGGGGTCGACCTCGCGCAGGCGGGCCAGCAGCTCGGGCATCATCGACGCGGCCAGCGTGTGCTGGGCGGCGATGGTGATGCCGCCGCTGTCCAGCGAGGCCGACTTGAGCATCGCGCGGAACTCGTAGATGCGCGCCACCATGTTGCGGAAGGCAAGCTGGTTGTCGCGCGCCACCGGCGTGAATTGCAGCGGCTTGCGGCTGCGGTCGACGAGCGTCACGCCCAGCCAGTCCTCGAGCATGCGGATGCGGCGCGAGAACGCCGGCTGCGAGACGTGCCGCCGCTCGGCCGCGGCGGAGAAGCTGCCCGTTTCGATCAGGGCGACGTAGTCGTCCAGCCACTTCAGTTCCATTGCCGGTACCCCCGAGAAGGCAGCCATTGTGGGCGCGGCCGGAGGCGGCACTCAGCCCCGCGCGGCCGACGGCGACCGCAGGAACTCGAGCACGAGGGTGTGGAACAGGGCCGGGCGCTCGCAGTGCAGCGCGTGCGCGCAGGCGGGCAGCACGGCCAGCGACGCGCCGGGGATGCCGCGCCACAGCGCCTCGATCAGCGGCCAGGCATAGGACCGGTCGTGCTCGCCCCAGAGCACCAGGGTGGGCACGTCGATGGCGGCCAGGCGGGCGCGGCCGTCCCAGCCCTCCATCGCGTCGAGGCCGGCCATCGCGGCCTCGGCACTGGCCTGCAGCGCCAGCGCGGCCAGCGCACCGTAGGCCGGCGAACGTTCGCGCTCGAGCAGCCAGGTGGCAGCGATGCGCCGGGCCACGCGCTCGACGCCCTCTTCCGCCACGCGCTCGCGCGAGCGCTGCATGGTCTCGAAGCGGCCGGGGATGCTGCCCTGCGCCGCGGTGGCATACAGCACCAGCCGCTGCACGCGGCCCGGCGCCTGGTGCACCATCTCCTGCACCACCATGCCGCCCATCGAGTGGCCCAGCAGGTGGAAGCGCCCGACGCCCAGCGCATCCAGGGTGTCGAGCACGGCACGCGCGTGCGCGGCCATGTCGTGCGGCGCGATGCGGTCGCTGGCCGCCCCGAAGCCGGCCAGGTCGGGCGCGATGACGTCGAAGTGCCGGCTGAACTGCGCGATCTCGGCCGCCCACTGCGCCGAGCCGCCGAGGAAACCGTGCACCAGCACCAGCGGCTCGCCGGCCCCCGCCCGCCGCACCGGCAGCGGGGCCTCGGTCACTTCATCGCCTGCGGCAGCCACGTGGCCACCTCGGGCACGGCGATCAGCAGCGCGATCAGCACGCACATGCTGGCAATGAACGGCAGGCAGCCATGGATGACCTCGCCGATGGCGATGGTGCCTCTGCTGATGCCCTGGATGACGTAGAGGTTCAGCCCCACCGGCGGCGTGAGCACCGCGATCTCCATCGTGATCGTGTAGACGATGCCGAACCACACCAGGTCGAAACCGGCGGCCTGCATCAGCGGGAAGATGGTGGGCAGGGTGATGAAGGTCATCGACACCGGCTCCAGGAACATGCCCAGCACGATGTAGAAGACGATGACGATGGCCAGCACCATCCACGGCCCGAGCTCGTAGGACATGAACAGCTCGGTGAACTGCTGCGGCACGCGGTAGTACGTCATCACGAAGCCGAACAGCACCCCGGCCGACAGCAGCAGGCCCAGGTAGCCCATGGTGCGCATGGTGGCGAACAGCGCGGCCTTGAAGCCGGCCATGTCCAGCCCGCCCACGGCGAAGGCCAGGATCACCGTCAGCAGCGCCGCCACCGCCGCCGCCTCGGTGGGCGTGGCGATGCCGGTGTAGATGGACAGCGTGATCACCAGCCCGATGGCGAAGATCGGCCCCAGCGAGACCGCCATCTGGCGCAGGGTGGTGCGTGCCGTGCGGTCCACCTCGGGAATGTGCGAGGGGTTCATGCGGCCCCAGACATACACCACCACACAGAACAGCAGCACCAGCACGATGCCGGGCACGATGCCGGCGATGAACAGCTCGCCGATGGAGGTGTCGGTGACGATGCCGTAGAAGAGCAGGATCAGGCTGGGCGGGATCAGCACGCTCAGCGTGCCGCCGGCGGCCAGCACGCCGCTGGACAGGCGGTTGTCGTAGCCCAGCTTCTGCATCTCCGGCAGCGCCACGCCGCCGATGGTGAGCGAGCCCACCATGGACGAGCCGCACACCGCGCCGAAGCCGGCGCAGGCCGCGATGCTGCCGTAGGCCGCCGAGCCGCGCACGCGCACGCCGCGGTGCATGAACTGGTACAGGTTGGGCCCGATGCTCGAGCGCCCGATCAGCTCGCCCAGGAACACGAACAGCGGCACCGCCAGCAGCACGTAGTCGATCCACACGCCCCAGAGCTTGAGCTCGCTGCTCACCAGCGCGGTGGACCAGCCCTGGATGTAGAAGAGGAAGGGCAGCGAGGCCGCCGCCAGCGCGAACGGGATCGACAGCCCGATGCCGATGAACAGCACCAGCAGCAGCAGCAGGCCGATGCCGACTTCATACCATTCCATGTGAACTCCCGGGTCAGCGGCCGGCGGCCGGCGGCGGCCCGGCCAGCAGGGCCGCCAGCCGAAGCACCACGTACAGCGTGAACACCACCAGCGCCAGCGCGCCCGGCGCCCAGAACAACCAGCGCGGCCAGAGCAGGATCTCCGAGGCGGCCCCGGACTCGAGCGCGCGCTGCGTGGCGTCCACGCCCGCAATCGCGAAGAAGCCGCCCACGGCCGTCATCAGCGCCAGGTTCACCAGGTCCAGCACGCGCTGGCCGAGCGGCCCGAGGGCATCGCGCAGGAAGAGCACCTTGGGGTAGGCGTCCTCCTTCAGCGCGTAGGCCAGGCCGAGGAAGGCGGCCGGGAACAGCAGCAGCGCCGTGGCCTCGGTCACCGTGCCGTCGGGGCGGCCGACCACGTAGCGCATGAAGACGCCGTAGGAGATCCACAGCATCTGCAGCACGATGATGGCCCCGCCGATGCCGGCGAGGACCACCGCCAGCCGCTCCATGCCGCGCAGCAGCGTCGCGAGCATCGGCCGGTCAGAGCGAGTGCTTGGCGAACAGGGCGCGCACCTTGCCGGCCAGCTCCGGCCCGCAGGAGCTGTCGACCTCGGTCTTCCACTTCGCGGCGATGCCGTCGACCATGGCCTTGCGCTTGGCCGGCGCCAGCGCGGTGACCGTGCCGCCCTGCTTGACGGCGTCGGCGATGCTGGCGTCCACCGACTTCTCGTACTCCGGCTTCAGCCACACCTCGGACTCGCGCGCCGCCGCCATCAGCGCCGCCTGGTCGGCCGGGCTCAGCGCGTCGAACTTGCGCTTGTTCACCATGTAGATGATGTTCCCGTAGAACATGTTGGCCTTGACCATGTGCGGCATCACGCCCCACAGCTTCCAGGCGCTGTAGGTGGCCACGCCCATGTTGATGCCGTCGACCACGCCACGCTCGGCCGACTGGAACACTTCCTTCGGCGCGATGAACACCGGCTTGCCGCCCCAGGTCTCGATCATCATGGAGACCAGCGGGCCGATGGAGCGCACCAGCTTGCCGTCGAGCTTGGCGATGTCCACGCCCGGGGTCTTGAACCACCACTCCTGGTCGTAGGAGTAGTTGGAGTTGATCAGCGGCACCAGGCCGGCCTTGGCGGCCTCGTCCTTCATCAGCGCGGCGTAGGCGGCGTCGAGCTCGATCTGCTGGCCCATGTTCACGACCATCGGGTATAGCGAGGTCGCGCGGAAGCAGGGCAGGCGCTTGTCGGCCGGCATCCAGCTGATGTCGGACACGCCGCCGAGCACGGCGTCGATGCCTTCGCTCCAGCCGTGCAGCGTGCTCGACGCGAAGATCTCCACCTTCACCCGGCCCGAGGTCTTGGCCGCCGCCAGTTCCGCGAACTTCTTGAAGCCCTGGTAGCGCACGTCCACCTCGTTGACGTAGGTGGACAGGCGCAGCGTGGTGGTCTGCGCCGCCGCGGGCGCCACCCAGGCGGCCAGGGCCAGCGACAGCGCACCCAGGCGCAGCAGGGAACGGGACAGCGAACGGGTCATGCAGGTTCTCCTAGCGGACGGTGACGGGGAGGGTGACGGAAAGGTTGACGCCGGGCGGCGGCGACAGGATCAGGCGGCGTCCAGGCCGAAGGCCTCGGGGTAGCCGAAGAGCGCGGCCGAGCCGCCGGTGTGCAGGAAGACGACGTTCTGGTCGGCGCTGAAGCGGCCCTTGCGCACGAGGTCGATCAGGCCGGCCATGCCCTTGCCGGAGTACACCGGGTCCAGCAGCAGGCCCTCGGTGCGCGCCAGCAGCGTCACCGCCTCCACCATGCCCGGCGTGGGCAGGCCGTAGCCGTCGCCCACGTAGTCGCAGTTGGCCTCCACCGCGGCGCGCGGCAACTCGCCGCGCAGGCCCAGCAGGGCCCAGGTGCGGCAGGCCAGGTCGTGGACCATGCGCTCCTGCTTCTCGCGCGGGGCGCGCACGCCGATGCCCAGCAGCCGGATCGGGCTGCTCAGCGCCTGCAGCCCCACCACCAGGCCGGCCTGCGTGCCGGCGCTGCCCGTGGCGTGCACCAGCGCATCGATGCGCAGGCCGCGCTCGGCCGACTGCTGCACCAGCTCCAGCGCCGCGTTGGCGTAGCCGATGGCGCCCAGCGGCGTGGAGCCGCCGCCCGGGATCACGTAGGGCCGGCGGCCCTGCTGGCGCATCCGCGCGGCCACGGCCTCCATCTCGGCCTGCATGTCGCTGCCGCCGGCGCGACGCTCCACCGTGGCGCCGTGCAGGCGGTCCAGCAGCACGTTGCCGCCGTCGGTGTAGTCGGGCGCGGTGTAGCCAGTGCGGTCCTCCAGCAGCACGTGGCAGTGCATGCCCAGCTTCGCCGCCGCGGCCGCCGTCTGCCGCGCATGGTTGCTCTGGGTGGCGCCCTGCGTGATCACCACGTCGGCACCCTGGTCCAGCGCCTCGGCCAGCAGGAACTCCAGCTTGCGGGTCTTGTTGCCGCCGGTGGACAGGCCGGTGCAGTCGTCCCGCTTGATCCACAGGCGCGGGCCGCCCAGCAGGCGCGACAGGTTGTCCATCGGCTCCAGCGGCGTCGGGAAGTGGCCGAGGCGCACTCGGGGGAAGCGGGCGATGTCCATCGGTGGCGTCCAATTGATCGGTTGACGCATGTTGCGATGGATGCACCGGGGAGTCCAATCGCAATATCGAGGGCCAATTTTCGTTTCTTGCATACAGAGGCGCCCTGCGCCGGTGCAAGAGACCTCGGCAGTGCACCACGGAGCGGCGGGGCCGGCGGCCGCCGATCCGAAACGGTGCCGGCCGCCCTCGCGCCGCCTCGCACATACCCATGGGTGTACTTCCTTGATCCACCTCAGAGCCACGGCGTCGCGCCCTTGCGTTTGCGCAAGACAGGCCCGGCGCCGAGGCGCAAATTGCCATCGCCTTGCGCTTCTGCGCGAGTCTGATGGCAGAAGCGCCTCCCAAACGCAAACAGGAGGAACGCATGAACCGACGCGAATGGCATCTCGGCGCACTGGTGATTCCCGGCGCCGTGCTCATGGGTCTGGCCGGCCAGGTCCTGGCCCAAGGTGGTGGTGGTGGCGGGGGTGGCTCCGGTGGCGGGGGCGGGGGCGGTGGCTCCGGCGGCGGGGGCGGCGGGTCCGGCAGCGGATCGGGCGGCGGATCGGGCGGCGGGGGATCCGGCGGCTCGGGCGGGGGTGGCGCCGGCGGCGGATCGCCGGGCGCGACGCCCGGCACGCCGTCGCAGCAGTCCCAGCAGCAGGCCCAGCAGCAGGCTCGGGCCCAGGAGCAGGCCATGGTGCAGACCGCCACGCAGCTGCGCGCGCAGGAGGAAGCGCTGACGCAGACCCGTGCGCAGTTGCGCACCCAGGAGCAGGCGCTGGTGCAGACGCGCGCCCAGGTGCAGACCCAGCAGCAGCTCGTGACGCAGACCCAGGCGCAGCTGCAGACCCTGGCGCGCGAGCAGCAGGCGCTGCGCGCCCAGCTGCAGGTGCAGGAACGCACCCAGCTGCAGACGCTGCAGCAGCTGCAGGCGCAGGAGCGCGCGCAGCTTCAGCTGACCGAACAGATGCGCACGCTGGAACAGCTGCAGCTGCGCACCCAGGAGCAGTTGCGTGCCCAGGACCAGGTGCAGCAGCAGACGCGGGACCAGACCCGCACACCCTGACCCGCGCACGGCCCCGCGCCTCGGCGCGGTCCCGGGCTCGCTGGTCGTCGGCGGGCTTGCCATCCCATGGAGGAACCTGATGCGAAATCGGATCAAGCGCGCACACCTCGCGTGTGCTGCCGGAGCGGCGGCCCTCGTCCCCTTGTGGGCCCTGGCCCAGGCGGGGCCGATGGCCTGGACCACCGTGGCCAACACGGCCACGGCGGTGCCGGGCACCAGCACAAAATTCAACAGCTTCAACCAGCCCTCCGTGAACGCGGCCGGGCTGGTGGTGATGCGCGCCCGGGCCAAGGGCAGTTCCGGCGCGGGCGAGCCGCCGCGGGGCATCTATGCGCGGCAGATGGGGCCGACGCCGGGGCCGTTGACGGTGGTCTTCGACACGTCCACCGCCGTGCCCGGCCCCAACAACGGCGGCACCAACGGTGCGCCAGTGCCGTTCACCGAGTTCCCGGCCTTTGCGCGCGTGGGCCTGCAGGACGACACCATTGCCACCCGCGGACAGTCCAAACCGCTGTGGGTCTACACCCTGCCCGACGGCACCGAGACCCGCGTGGGCACCAGCGGTGTCTACGCGCTTCGGCGCGGGGAGGGGCTGAGCGTGGCGGGGCAGTTCGGCGCCGTGCCCGACCTGGGCTACTACGCTGTGCCGGGCGCACCGCCCGGCACGCGCTTCGACCAGTTCCCGGGTTCGCCGGCGGTGGGCGGCCTCGGGCGCATCGCGTTCAAGGGCAACTGGACGGAAGACGGCGCAGGCAAGACCGGCGTCTTCGTGCGCCAGGCGAGTGCCCGCTCGCCGCAGGCGCCGACCCTGCGCATCGCCAGTTCCGACACCCTGGTGCCGGGTCAGCCGCCGGGCGGCGTGCGCTTCGGGTCCACGGCACCGCCGAGTGCGGCCGGCAGCCAGATCGTGTTCGTCGGGCTCGACAGCGAGGAGGCGCCCACGCTCGGCGGGATCTACCTCGCGCCGGCGCAGGATCAGCCGACGCTGACGCCCCTGGTGCTGATCGGCCAGCCGGTGCCCGGCGAGTCCACCCGCGACCCCATCGCACGGCTGGGCGAGGGCCTGTCCTTCGACGGCCGCTTCGTGGCCTTCTGGGCCAGCTGGGGCTCGGCCACGCGGTCGCTGCTGCTCACCTGCCCGACGGACGGCAACGCCGACCTGATTGCCTACTGCCTCTCGCAGTACCCCAACGGCTACCTCGTGGACGTGCCGGTGAACCAGGGCTTCTTCGTGCACGACCTGCGCACCGGCCGCACGCTGCGGGCCGCCCGCACCGGTACGGCGCACCAGGACTTCCTGTTCTGGACCTTCTCCGGCCGCCCTCCGGGCTCCGGGGGCGGTGACGAGGACGGCGACGAGAGCGAACTGCCGCGCTGGCGTTCGGCCGCCTTCGCCGCGGTGCAGGCCGGCGCAAGCGGCCCGGAGCTGGTGTTCAAGGCACGCGCGCCGGGCGAGCCGGTGATCGACGGCCTCTTCCTGGCCGCGGTCACCAGGGCGCAGACGGTGGAGATGCCGCTGCTGCGCACGGGCGACCCCGCCACCGCCGTCGATGCCATGGCCCCGGCCGGGGCCAGCGTCACCACCGTGGGCATCGAGCGCGACGGCCTGCGCAGCGGCTGGCTGGCCGTCAACGCCAGCATGCTCGACGCCGTGACCGGCGAAGCCTGGGCCGGCGTCTATGTGGCGCGCACCCGGTAGCCCGCGGCGGTGATCGCCTCACGCCGCGGGAGTGGCCGCGGCGACGGGGTGCGCGGGGTTCCCCCCGCACCCCCCTTCCCTTTCACAGGAGCAGACCATGAAGAAGGCACGACCGATCATGCTGGCGGCGCTGCTGGGCCTGTCGGCGAGCGTGGCGACGGCACAGCCTGGCGGCGGCCCGGGCATGGGCCCGGGCGCCGGCGCGATGCGCTGGGGCGCCGACGTCACGCCCGGCTGGGCGCTCATGACCGAGCAGGAGCGCAGGGAGCACCAGGAGCGCATGCGCACGATGACGACCTACGAGGCCTGCAAGGCCTACCAGGCGCAGCACCACGAGCAGATGGCCGCGCGCGCGAAGGAGCGTGGCGCCGGCCCGCTGCCGCAGCCGCGGCGGGACCCCTGCATCGGGCTGAAGAAGTAGGCCCCGTGCACTGACGCGGGCCTTCGCCCTCCACCGGCTCCGGCGGCCGGGGCACGGGCCGGCCGCTGCCCGGCCCCGGGGCGTGCTCAAGCCGTGGCCGCGCCCGCGGCGCGCGCGGGCGCCGGCCACCGACGGCGTGCCCACTTGAGGGCCTCGAACCACAGCACGCTGGCCAGGCCGAGGCCGGCGGCGGCGGCCAGTTCGTGCGCCGGCAGCGGCGCGAAGCGCAGCACCTCCACCGCCCAGGGCAGGTAGAGCGCCGCAGCCAGCAGCAGCAGGGCCCCGCCGACCACCGCCCACAGCGTGGCATTGGGCGTGCGCAGCGTGGCCCACAGCGGCCGCCGGGCAGACCGGTTCGACAGGATCAGGGCCAGGTTGCCGACCACCAGCGTGGCAAAGGCGAAGGCCCGGGCCTCGGCCTCCGGGAGGCGCGGGCCGGCCCAGGCATAGGCCAGCAGCACCACCAGCAGCACGCCCGCGCCCTGCAGCAGGGCCAGCCCCAGCGTGGCACCGCCGAACAACGGCGCGCTGGCGTCGCGCGGCGGCCGCTGCATCAGGTCGGCCTCGGCCGGCTAGTTCTCGAAGGCCACCGAGCAGGCCGGGTCGATGATGAGCTCGAGCAGCGCGATGTGCATCGGGAACAGCAGCGGCGGCCAGCCCAGCAGCACCGGCAGCAGCGCCATGCCGGCGATGGGCACGTGCACGGCGAGGATGTAGGACATCGCCTTGCGCAGGTTGTCGAAGATGCGGCGGCCGAGCCGCACCGCGCGCACCAGCGACGCGAAGTCGTCGTCCACCAGCACCAGCGACGACGACTCGCGGGCCACGTCGGTGCCGCGCGCGCCCATGGCCACGCCCACGTGGGCGGCGCGCAGCGCCGGGGCGTCGTTGACGCCATCGCCGGTCATGGCGACGATCTCGCCGCGCGCCTTCAGCGCCTGCACGATGCGCAGCTTCTGCGCCGGTGCAATGCGCGCGCAGACGCTGACGCCGGCCATGCGCTCGCGCAGCGCCGCGTCATCCAGCGCCGCGATCTCGTCGCCCGTGAGCACCTCGCCGTCGGCCCCCGCCAGGCCGGCCTGGCCGGCGATGGCGCGCGCGGTGGCCGGGTAGTCGCCGGTGATCATCACCACGCGGATGCCGGCGGCGCGGCACTCGGCCACCGCCGCCGGCACCTCGGCACGCACCGGGTCGGCCAGCCCGAGCAGGCCGACGAACTCGAAGTCGAAGCCGTGCTCGTCGGCCGGCCAGTCGCGGCCGGCGAAGCGGCCGCGCGCCACCCCCAGCACGCGCAGGCCGCGGGCGGCCAGCGCGTCGGCCGCGGCGGCAATGCGGGCCCGGTCGGCGGCACCCAGGTGGCACAGGTCGACCACGGCCTCGGGCGCGCCCTTGGCCGCCACGGTCTGCACGCCGCCCTCGTCCGACGCCCAGACGTGCGACATCGCGCGCAGCGACGGCGACAGCGCGTAGGTCTGCACCAGCCGCCAGTCGCGGTGCAGGTGCTCGGTGCCGGCGAGGAAACGCTGCCCGAGCGCGTGGAAGGCCTTCTCCATCGGGTCGAAGGGGTCCACCACGCTGGCCAGGATGGCCATCTCGACGAGGGCGTGGAAATCCTCCGGCAGCGCGCCACCCGTGGCCGGGATGTCGAGCTGCCGGTCCACGGCCACGCCGCCGGCCACCAGGTGCGTCACCGTCATGCGGTTCGCGGTCAGGGTGCCGGTCTTGTCGGCGCACAGCACGGTGGTGGCGCCCAGCGTCTCGATGGCGGTGATGCGCCGCGTGAGCACCCCCTCCTTCGACAACCGGCGCGCCCCCAGCGCCGGGAACACGGTCAGCACCACCGGGTACTCCTCGGGCAGCAGCGCCATCGCCAGCGCGATGCCGGCGAGCACGGCCTGCAGCCAGTCGCCGCGCAGCAGCCCGTGCACCAGCACCAGGGCCCCGCTCAGCCCCAGCGCCAGCAGCGCGAGCCGGCGCACCAGCACGCCGGTCTGGCGCTGCAACGGCGTGCGCTCCGGGGCCACCGCGGCCAGCGCCGCGCCGATGCGGCCGATCTCGCTGCGCGCGCCGGTGGCCGTGACGCGCACCAGCGCCTGACCCTGCACCAGCAGCGTGCCGGCGTAGACCATGGGCTGGTCGTCGCCGCCCGGCGCGCGCTCCAGGCCCGGGCCGCCGGCGGCCGGCGGCGGCCCTTCGTCGGCCCGCGCCGCGCGCTTGCCCACGGGCACCGATTCGCCGGTGAGCAGCGATTCGTCGGCGCGCACGCCGTCGGCGGCCAGCAGCAGACCGTCGGCGGGCACGCGGTCACCCTCGGCGAGGCGGAGCAGGTCGCCGCGCACCACGTCGCGTCCGGCAATGCGCTGCGGCCGGCCATCGCGGATGACCAGCGCCCGCGGGCTGGTGAGGTCGCGCAGGGCGGCGATGGCGCGCTCGGTGCGGCCCTCCTGCACCAGCGTGAGCACCAGCGTCACGAGCACGAAGCCGAACAGCGTGAGGCCTTCCTGCAGGTCGCCGAACGCCAGGTAGAGCAAGCCCGCGGCCAGCAGCAGCAGGAACATGGGCTCGCGCAGCGTCTCCAGCGCGATGGACAGCAGCGTGCGCCGCTCCCCGCCGGGCAGCGCGTTGGGCCCGTCCTCGGCCAACCGGCGTGCGGCTTCGGCAGCGTCGAGCCCGGTGTCGGACGCCGCAGCCGCCGCGCGGGCTGCGGCGGCGCCCGGCACGGGGGGCTCGGCGGGTGGTTCGGCCATGGTGCACGGGAGCCTAGCACCCGCCCGCGGGTCGCCGGGCCAGGGTCAGGACGGCCCTGGCGCCTGCCACACGCGCACGTGCTCCACCTGCATCTGCACCGGGAAGATGGTGTCGTCCACCGGCCCGCCCAGGTCGCCGCCGATGGCGATGTTCAGGATCATGAACTGCGGCGCGTCGAACGGCCAGGCGGCACCGCCGGGGCCGCTGTTGAGGTAGCGGAAGTGCTCCACGCCATCCACGCTGAAGACGATGCGCTCGGGTGTCCAGTGCATCTGGTAGTCGTGGAAGCGGCTGCAGGCGGTGGTGAGCGTGCGGCCCGCGCCGCGCCCGTTGCCGCCGCTGCCGGCGGCCGTGTGCACGGTGGAGAACACGTACTCGGGGTTGCGGCCGGTGTGCTCCAGGATGTCGAGCTCGCCGTCCTCGGGCCAGCGGCCGCCGCTGCCCAGCGTCCAGATGGCCGGCCAGGTGCCGCGCCCGCAGGGCATGCGCGCCCGCACCTCGAAGAAGCCGTAGGTCCACTCCGCCAGGCCGCGCGTGATCAGGCGCGCCGAGGTGTAGCGCTGGCCGCCCCAGTCGGGCGCGCTGCGCAGCTCCTCCAGCCGCGCGGTGATGACGAGCCGGCCATCGCGCTGCTCGGCGTTCTCCAGCCGCCCGGCGGCGTAGTACTGGCGCTCGTTGTTGTACCAGCCGGCCTGGTTGCGTGCGGTGTCGGCCACCCACTTGCGCGCATCGGGCTGGCCGTTGCCGTCGAACTCGTCGGCCCACACCAGCCGGTAGTGGGCCGGGGCCGCGGCCGGTGGCGGCACCGCCACCGGCGGCGTGCCCGGGCCGGCCACGGGCGGGGTCGGCGTCGGGGCCGGGCCGGCCGCCGGCGGCGCGCCGTCCGCCGTGGCACCGCCGCCGCAGCCCGCCGCCAGCACCGCCATCAGGACCAGCGCGGCCCAGGCGCCGCGCGCCCGGCCCGTGACGGCGCCGCACGGGTGGCGGGCGTCACTCATGCACGACCTCAGGCCAGTCTTCCATCACCAGCTTGGGTTGGCGGTCCACGGTGAACAGGCCCCAGTGCTTCTCCGGCTCCAGCGGGTCGGCCGAACCCTTCCAGGGTTCGTCGAAGGCCTCGAAGACGAAGCACAGGATGCCTTCGCGGTCGGTCCACTCCAGCAGGTCGCGCAGGTAGATGGCCTGCAGCTCCTGCGCCGCGTGCTCGGCGTGCATGCCGCGGCCGTTGCTGCGCGTGCACCAGCCGGCCTCGGTGATGACGACCGGCTTGCCCGGGTGGCGCTGCATCACGCTGTGCACGTTGTCGCGCGTGTAGTCCAGCGCCTCGTGGATGTGCTTGTACTCCCACACCGGGTAGGTGTGCACCGAGATGAAGTCCAGCTCCGGCACCAGCGGCGCGAGCTTGTGCTGCCAGGGCACGTAGTTCTCGCAGAAGGTGACGGGCTGGCGCACCGCGGCCTTCACGCGGCGCACGTGCTCGACCATGCGGTCCACCGGCACGATGTGGTCGCTCCAGTCCACGGTGCACTCGTTGCCCACGGCCACGGAGAACACGATGTCCTCGTGCGCCCGCGCCAGCGCGATCAGGCGGCCCACCTCGGCGTCGTTGGCGGCGATGCTGGCCTCCAGCACCGCCTCGTCGTAGACCCCGCCCCAGGGGCAACCGAAGTTGTTCATCTCCGGGCCCAGGTAGGCGCCGAGCATCACCTGGAAGGGCATGCGCTCCTCCCGGATGACCTGCAGCACGCGCTCGGCGTGGGTGCTGCAGTCGTACAGCCGCAGCAGCGGCCAGTGCGGCTGCAGCAGCCGCAGGTCCTCGCGGATCTGCGCCAGGCTGGGGTAGATGCGGCTGTCGGGGCTCTGGCCCTCGCGGTAGCCGGAATAGCAGATGGCGCGGCCGCGCGGGAGCTTCAGGGTCTTGGTCATCGTGGTCACGTGAATTTCGGGCGCGCGTCGGCGTCCCACAGGCCCCAGTAGGCGCCGACGTCGCCCTCGGCCCCCACCTTCCAGGCCTCGTCGAAGGCGGCGAACCAGAACATCTCCAGGCCCTCGGCCTCGGCCCAGTGCATGGTGTCGACGAAGTACTGCATCGCGCCCTCCACCGAGGGCACGGCGCCGTGGAAGGCGCTGCCCTGGTCGGGCCAGCCGGTCTCGCTGATGACGATGCGCTTGCCCGGGGCCACCGCCTTCACGCGGGCGAACATCGACTGCATGTAGGCCACCGCCCGCGCGCGCGGCACGCCTTCCCAGAAGGGGTAGCAGTTGGTGAGCACCACGTCGCAGGCGGCGGTGACGCGCGGGTGCTTCTCGAACAGGTAGTAGGCGTCGACGTAGCCCACCGGCACGCCGGGCAGCGCAGCCTTCACGCGCTCGAGGTGGGCGATGAGCTCGTCCTCGGGCAGGTCCTCGCGCAGCAGCACCTCGTTGCCCACGGCCACGATGTCGGCGTGGCCGGCCCGGGCCACCTCGATCACGCCCTCGATCTCGCGGGCGTTGATGTCGGCATCGGTGCCCAGCCAGGCGCCCACCAGCGTCTTCAGGCCGAGCTCGTGCGCCACGCGCGGCGTCTGCTCGTGGCCGTCGGTGCAGGAGAAGGTGCGCACCCAGCGCGTGTGCGGCTGCACGATGGCCAGGCGTTCGCGGATCTGCGCCTCGCTCACCTGGCTGCCCGGCGCCTGGCCGTGCACGTAGGGGCTGAAGCACAGGCCGTGGATGCCGGCCTGCAGGATGCGGCGGAACTCGTCGTCCAGGCGCAGGCGCTCGGCCGCGGGCAGCGCGGGCTCGGCCGGGGCGCCTCCGCCGTGCCCGCTGCCATGGCCGCTGCCATGTCCGGCCTGTGCGGGTGACGATCCGCCGGCGGTGCCGGCCGCGGCCGGGCCGGCGTGGGCCGGGTGGGGTCTGCTCATCGGGGTCTCCTTGGGGTTCGGGGTGGGCCGCCGGGCTGCCGCGTCAGCGCGGCTTCTTCTGCCAGGGCATGCGCCCCTTGCCGCGCGGCTTGAGCGGCCCGGGGCCGCCGTTGCGGTGGTACACGCGCACCCAGTCCACCACCAGCTCGGCGGGGAACTGCGTCTGCGGGTTGGGCTTGCCGGGGAAGTTGCCGCCCACGGCCACGTTCATCACCAGGTAGAAGGGCTGGTCGAAGGGCGCGGGCCAGGGGTTCAGGTCGGCCTCGCGGCGCGCCACCACGCCGCGGCCGTCCTTGTCGGTGAGGCTGCAGCTCCACCAGTGGTCGTAGGTGCGGGTGTGCACGTCGTCCACGTAGAAGCGGATCTCGCCCGGCTCCCATTCCACGGCGTAGGTGTGCCAGTCGGCCACGGTGCTGCCGCCGGGCAGCGGGTGCACGTGCGTGATCAGCGCGCGGCCGTCGCTGCCGCTGGAGCCGAAGTGGATGCTGTTGAGCACCTCGTGCGGCTTCTCGCCGACGATCTCCATCAGGTCGATCTCGCCCGAGGCCGCCCAGCCACCCCAGGCGTCGTCCTGCGGCAGCATCCACAGCGCCGGCCACAGGCCCTTGCCCCAGGGCACCTTGGCGCGGAACTCGATGCGGCCGTAGGTGGTGGTCAACAGCGGCGTGCCATCCCGCCGGCGCGTCTTCAGCCGCGCGGAGGTGTAGCCGCAGCCGTGCAGGGCCTCCTTCACGGCGCGGATGGTCAGCAGGCTGTCCTTCACCGTCACGTTGGTGGGGCTGTCGGTGTAGTACTGCAGCTCCTCGTTGCCCCAGCCGGGCACCCAGGTGTGGCTGCGGTAGTCGAAGAAGCCGTTGCCGATGTCGAAGTCCCACTTCGTGCGGTCGACGGCATTGCCCTCGAACTCGTCGTGCCAGACCAGGGTCCAGCCGGGGCGGCGGGCGCCGCGGGGGGTGCGGATGCGGGTCATGCGGATCAGGCCTCCACGGTCTCGGGGCACGCCACGGCGGCGCGCGGCTGCGATTGCCGGCGCCGCGCCAGGAAGTCGCGGTACCAGGCGTAGCTGGTCTTGGGCGTGCGGCGCTGGCTGGCGTAGTCCACGTGCACGATGCCGAAGCGCTTGGCGTAGCCCGAGGCCCACTCGAAGTTGTCGAGCAGGCTCCAGACCATGTAGCCCTCCATGCGCACGCCCTGGCGGATGGCCTCGCCCACGGCGTCGATGTGGCGGGCGATGTAGTCGGTGCGCGCCGGGTCGTGCACCTGGCCGTCCACCAGCTCGTCGCGGAAGGCGCCGCCGTTCTCGGTGACGTACAGCGGCGGCACGGCGTAGTCGTGGTCCAGCTGCACCAGCAGGTCGGTCAGGCCCTCGGGGTAGATCTCCCAGCCCATGTCGGTGCGCTCGCGGCCGCTGCTGGCCACGTCCCAGGGCTCGCCGGCGCGGGCCACCAGGCGCGAGTAGTAGTTGATGCCCAGGAAGTCCATGCGCTGGGCGATGTCGGCCATGTCGCCGGGCTGCACCTGCGGGGCGTCGGCGCCCAGGTGCTCCAGCACGTCGGCCGGGTAGCGGGCGTGGAACAGCGGGTCCATGTACCAGCGGCGCAGCAGGCCGTCCTCGCGCCGCGCCGCCACCACGTCGGCGTCGGCGTCGGTGGCCGGGTACACCGGCGACAGGTTGAGCACGATGCCCAGCCGGGCGCGGCAGCCGTCGGCGCGCAGGGCCTGCAGGGCCAGCCCGTGGCTGAGCAGCAGGTGGTGCGACACCTGCGCCGCCACCGCGCGGCTGCGCAGGCCGGGTGCGAACACGCCGGTCTCGTGGCCCAGGTGCGCGATCACCCAGGGCTCGTTGTGGGTGGTGATGGCGGCCACCCGGTCGCCCAGGCGCCGGTTCAGGCCCTGCGCATAGGCCACGAAGTGGTGCACCGTGTCGCGGTGCGCCCAGCCGCCCCGCTGCTGCAGGGCGTCGGGCAGGTCCCAGTGGTTCAGCGTGAGGTAGGGCTTCACGCCGCGCTCGAGCAGGCCGTCCACCAGCCGCTCGTAGAAGTCGAGGCCGGCGCCGTTCCAGGCGCCCTGCCCCAGCGGCTGCACGCGCGGCCACGAGACCGAGAAGCGGTAGGCGTCCACGCCCAGCGCGGCCACGAGGTCGAGGTCCTCGCGCCAGCGGTTCACGTGGTCGCAGGCGACGTCGCCGTTGCTGGCGTCGGCGATGCGGCCGGGCTCGGCGCAGAAGCGGTCCCAGATCGACGGGCCCTTGCCGTCGGCCCGGGCGGCACCTTCGATCTGGAAGGCGCTGGTGGCCACGCCCCAGACGAAGTCGGGGCCGAAGAAGCGGTGGCGGTCGGGTGGGATGATCATGGGCGGGAAGGGGTCACTTGACGGCGCCGGCGGTCAGGCCGGCGATCAGCTGGCGCGACGACAGCGCAAACAGCACCAGCAGCGGGAGGGTGGCGATCGCGGAGCCCGCCATCAGCGCGCCCCACTCGGTGTTCATCGTGGTCTGCAGGCTGCGCAGCGCCAGCGGCAGCGTGTACTGCTCGGCGCTGCGCAGCACCACCAGCGGGCCGATGAAGTTGTTCCAGCTGGCGATGAAGGTGATCAGGCCCAGGGTGCCCAGGGCCGGCCGCATCAGCGGCAGCGCGATGCGCCAGTACAGCCCCCACTCGCCGCAGCCGTCCATGCGGGCCGCCTCGATCAGCGCCCGCGGCACCGCGGTGGAGGCGTACTGCCGCATCAGGAAGATGCCGAAGGCGCTGGCCGCCCCGGGGATGTAGAGCGCGCGGTGGGTGTCGATCCAGCCCAGGGCGTCCATGATCAGGAAGCTCGGGATCATGTTCATGAACGACGGCAGCAGCATGGTGCCCATCACGAGCGCGAACAGCGGCTTCTTGAATCGGAACTCGTGGCATGCGAAGGCATAGCCGGCCATCGAGCAGAACAGCAGCGTCAGCGCGGTGGACATCAGCGCCACGTACAGGCTCCAGCCCAGGTTGCGCCAGAACGGCAGCCGCTCGGTCAGGATGGCGAGGTTGGCCCGCAGGTCGTCGCCGAACCACAGCGGCGGCGGCAGCGTGAAGATCTCCTGCCGCGAGTGGGTGGCGAAGACGAACATCACGTGGAACGGCGCCAGCATCACCAGCGCGCCCAGGCCCACCAGCAGGTAGGCCGCCCCGCGGGACAGGGGCCGTCCCGCGGTCATGCGCCTGCCCCCCGCGGGCCGAGCAGGCGGTGGGTGAGCCAGGTCATGCCCACCACCACCACGAACAGCAGCCACGACATCGCGCTCGCGCCGCCGAAGTCGTTGAACTCGAAGGCCATGCGGTACAGGTACACCGCCGCCGTCATGCCCGACTGGTCGGGCCCGCCGCGGCCGCCGGTGAGGATGAACGGCTCCTCGAACAGCTGCAGCCCGCCGATGACGCTGAGCGTGACGCCGAAGAAGATCATCGGCCGCAGCCCCGGCAGCGTGATGTGCCAGAAGCGCCGCAGCGGGCCGGCGCCGTCCATCGCCGCGGCTTCGTAGAGATCGCGCGGGATGGCCTGCAGCGCCGCCAGGTAGAGCACCACGTTGAAGCCCACGTAGCGCCAGAACACGATGGACGCGATGGCCGGCTTCACGTGCTCCGGCTGGCCCAGCCAGTCCACCGGCCCGAGGCCGACCGCGCCCAGGGCCGCGTTGACGAGGCCGAAGTCGGTGGAGAACAGCGAGGCGAACAGGATCGCGATGGCCACCGTGGAGGTGATGTAGGGCACGAACCAGGCGCCTACCACCCAGTCGCGGCTGCGCCGCAGCGCGCCGTCGATGAAGGCCGCCAGCGGAATGGCCACCAGGTGCTGCGGCAGGCCGGACATCAGCGCCAGCCAGGCGGTGTTCTTCAGCGCCTTCCAGAACCACGGGTCCTGCAGCGCGAACGCGAAGTTCTCCAGCCCCACCCAGCGCATGGCCTCCAGGCCGCTGGTGGGCTCCCAGGACTGGAACGCCAGCCACAGCGAGAACACCAGCGGGAAGACGCCGAACACCGCGAACAGCAGCAGGAAGGGGCTGATCAGCACGTAGGGCGCCCAGCGCGGCGACAGGCGCAGCGCGGGCCGGCGGCTGTGGGCGCGGGGCACGGCGGCGGGCGCAGACACGGGTGCGCTCATCGGTGGGCCCTGCGCTGCAGCAGGCGCTCAGCGTCGCCCAGCGCCTCGTCGATGGGCTTGCCGCGGTCCATCACGTTGTCGAGCTCGGTGCCCACCACCTCATCGGCGAAGTTGTTCTGCCGGTGCACCTGCACCGGCGTGATGCGCCGCGCCGCCTCGCGCCACAGGCGCCGCGCCGGCTGCCCGCCCAGGAAGGGCAGCGGCTCGTCGAAGAACGGGTCCTCGTGCACGGCCAGCAGCGCCGGGAAGGCGTCCTCGGCGCGGAACGCGGCCAGCTGCAGCGCCGGGTCCAGCGTGAGCAGGCGCACGAAGTCCCAGGCCAGCGCCTTGCGTGCCGGATCGGCCCGGCGCGGCAGCGCGTAGAAGGTGCCGCCGTAGCCCACGAAGGTGTCGGCCGGCAGGTGCGCGGCCCGCCACAGGCCGCGGGTGTCGGGCGCCACCCAGTTGGCCATCTGGCCCACCATCCAGGCGCCCGACAGCTCGGTGGCCAGGCGACCGCGGCGGAAGGCCTCGGCCCATTCGTTGGACCAGGCGGTCACGCGCGCGTCCAGGCGCTGGCGGCGCACCTCGCGCGCCAGCTCGAAGGCCCGTACGAAGCGCGGCGAGCGCACCAGCACGCGCGAGTCGCGGTCGAAGTACAGCCCTTCGCCGGGGCCCACGCCGCTGCGGATGAGGATGTCCTTGAGCGCCTGCGCGTTGGAGATCAGGTAGGCCCCGGTGGCGGCCTTGATGCGCGCGCCGGCCTCCACGTAGGCCTCCCAGCTGGCCTGCAGGTCGGCGTCGTCCAGGCCGGCGCGGGCCAGCAGGTCCCGGCGCAGGAGCATGGTGCCGGGACCGATGTCGGTGGGCACGGCCACCAGCGCGCCGTCGCGGTTGAGCGCCGAGCCCCAGGCATAGGCCACGAAGCGGTCCTGCAGCGCCTGACCGCCGTAGGGCGGGCCGGACAGGCGCTCCAGCCCGCCGCCGGTGGAGAAGCGGCCCAGGTAGCTGGCCTCCAGCGCCATCACGTCGGGCAGGTACACCGAGGTGGACAGCGCCGTCGTCATCGCGGTGTGGTGGTCGCCGTACTGGCGGCTGACCACGCGCACGGCCACCTCGGGGTGGCGGGCGCGCCAGGCCGGCAGCGCGGCCTTGACGATCGCGTCCACCGCCGGGTAGGCGGCCACCGTCAGCGTGGTGGCGGCCGACGCACGCGCAGCCGCGCACGGCACGGCCCAGGCCGCAGCCAGGCCCGCCATCCATGCGCGACGTTGCCGGTCCGGCACGCGATTCACCCTGTGGACTCCCCCGAAGCACGCTTTGAAAGCGCTTTCAAACTGTAGTGGCCCAGGGCCCGGGGTGTCAATGCAGGGTTAGCGAGGGGGCGCGGCGGTGGATTCGCGCACCACCAGCCGCGGCGCCGGCAGCTCGGCGGCCGGGCGCTCGCCGGCCAGCAGCGCCAGCATCGCCGCCGCTGCCGCACGGCCCAGGTCGGACACCGGCTGGTGCACGGTGGTCAGCGGCGGGATGCTGTAGGAGGCGCTGGCGAGGTCGTCGAAACCCACCAGCGAGATCTGGTCGGGCACGCGCAGCCGGCGCCGGTGCAGCGCCAGTGCGGCACCGAAGGCCATCTGGTCGTTGGCGGCGAGGATGGCGGTGAAGCGGTGCCCCCCCTCGAGCAGGCGCTCGACGGCCAGGCGGCCGCCCTCCTCCTGGTAGCCGCCGGTCTCCACCAGCGCCGGGTCCACCGGCAGGCCGGCACGGCCCAGCGCGTCACGGAAGCCCGACTCGCGGGCGCGCGCGTCGGGGTGCACCGGGTCGCCGCCGATGAAGGCGATGCGGCGGTGGCCCAGGGCCAGCAGGTGCTCGGCGGCCAGGCGGGCGCCCAGGGCGTCGTCGAAGTCCAGCGACACCAGGTTCGGCGCCTTCAGCGTGCGCCCGGTCACCACCACCGGCAGCTGCCGCGCCAGCGCGCGCAGCGCGCTGTCGCTCAGGCGGCCGGTGAGCACGATCAGGCCGTCCACCCGGCGCGCGCGCAGCACCTCGATGCAGCGTGCCTCCTCCTCGGCCTGCCAGTGGCCGCTGACGAACAGCGGGCTGTAGCCGGCCGCACCCAGGGTGTCCTCGATGCCGCGCAGCGCCGCGCCGTAGAACGGCGAGTCGATGGCCTGGGTGACGACCCCGATGCTCAGCGTGCGCCCGCCGGCCAGCCCGCGCGCCACCGGGTTGGGCACGAAGCCCAGCGTGCGGATGGCGTCCTGCACGGCCTGCTTCTTGTCGTCGCTGACGACGGCCGTGCCGTTGAGGATGCGCGAGACGGTGCTCGGCGACACGCCGGCGTGGCGCGCCACCTGCTCGAGCGTGACGGTTCGGTTCCCTGCCATGGAGCTGCGAGTCTACGCCGGGCGCAAGCGCTTTCAGCACGCCATCGAGGCCCGATACGCCCCCGGGGACGAGCGCGCCGGCGCGGCCGGCGCAGGCTGCGCACCCGGCGGCAAGGCCGGCGCGCCCGGACCGGCGGGCACGGCGGGTGCAGGACGCGCGACCCCTCAGGCCCCCGATGGCGGCAGCGGGTTGGTGCGCTCGACCTCGTTCTCCGGCGGGATCATCGGCTCGTCGGCCGGCGGCCGGGCAGCCGACGGCGCCAGCGACGCGGGCAGGGCCTGCGGCAGGATCGGCGGCACCATGGTCGGCGGTGGCCGGGGCGCCGGCGGCGGCGCGGCGCGCACCGGCGCCCGCCGTGGCGGCGCGGGCGGTAGCGGTAACGCCTTCCAGTCGCCCCATCCGGCCGGCCCCGCGCCCGCCGCCGCGGCCGGGATGGTCTCGATGACCGCGCCCGAGGCGTCCGCCACCTGCACCTGGTCGCCCACGGTGTTGCCGGCCAGCGCACGACCGAAGCGGCGCACGTGCGCCAGGTCGGTGTGCCAGATCTGCCCCACGCGCGCGAGGCGGCCGTTGGGGGCGCGCATCACCTCCACCACGCGGTAGAGATTGGCCTGCATGCGCAGCGCGGGCTGGAGCCGCGCGGCGGCGGCTTCCAGGGTCTCGGTGGCCGACGCCGGCGACCTCGACGGGGAAGGGGCGTCGTCGTTCATGCCCTCCCCATCGGCACCACCCGGGAAAACTTGAGCGCCCGCGGTGCGAAATGCACAGCATCATCGTGTCACGATGAAACGCGACGCGCGAGAACTTCGTCACAGCCGCATCTGTCCTTTCTGCGAGGCCTGCTGCGGGCTGGAAGTGCGCACCCGCGACGGTCTTGTCACCGGTGTGCGCGGCGACCCCGCCGACGTCTTCAGCCGCGGCTACGTCTGCCCCAAGGGCGCGGCCCTGCAGGACCTGCACGAGGACCCCGACCGCCTGCGCGTGCCGCTGGTGCGCCGCGGCGGGCGCCTCGTCGAGGCCAGCTGGGAGGACGCCTTCGCCGAGATCGCCGCCCGCCTGCCGGCGCTGCAGGCGGCCCACGGGCGCGACGCGGTGGCGCTCAGCCTGGGCAACCCGGTGTCGCACAAGATGGGGCTGCTGCTCTACGTGCCCCGCCTGGCCAAGGCCCTGGGCACGCGCAACGTCTTCAGCGCCTCCACGCTGGACCAGATGCCCAAGCAGCTGGCCGCCGGGCTGATGTTCGGCCACTGGCTGTCGATTCCCGTGCCCGACATCGACCGCACCGACCTGCTGGTGGTGCTGGGCGCCAACCCCATGGCCAGCAACGGCAGCCTGTGGACGGTGCCTGACTTCCGCGGCCGGGCGCGGGCGCTGCGTGCGCGCGGCGGGCGGCTGGTGGTCATCGACCCGCGGCGCACCGAGACCGCGGCGGTGGCCGACGCGCACCACTTCATCCGCCCGGGCAGCGACGTCTTCCTGCTCGCCGCCCTGGTGCACACCCTGTTCGCCGAGGGCCTGGCCCGCCCCGGGCCCCTGCAGCCCTGGCTGGAGGGCGTGGACGAGGTGCGCGCCGCCGTGCAGCCCTTCTCGCCGGAGGCGGTGGCCGGGCGCTGCGGCATGCCGGCCGAGACCATCCGCGCGCTGGCGCGCCAGCTGGCCGAGGCCGAGCGCGCCTGCCTGTACGGCCGCATCGGCACCTGCACGCAGGCCTTCGGCAGCGCGGCCTCGTGGCTGGTGGACGTGGTCAACGCGCTCACCGGCCACCTCGACGCCGAGGGCGGCGCCATGTTCCCGCAGGCCGCGGCCTTCGCGCGCAACACCGAAGGCACGCCCGGCCGCGGCGCCGGCATCGTCACCGGCCGCCACCGCAGCCGCGTGAGCGGCGCGCCGGAGGTCTTCGGCGAGCTGCCGATGACGCTGCTGGCCGAGGAGATCGAGACCCCGGGCGAGGGCCAGGTGCGCGCGCTGGTCACGCTGGCCAGCAACCCGGTGCTGTCCTCCCCCGGCGGCGAACGCCTGGCCCGGGCGCTGTCGGGGCTGGACTTCATGCTCAGCGTGGACATCTACCTCAACGAGACCACGCGCCACGCACACGTGGTGCTGCCCGGCAGCAGCCCGCTCGAGGACGGCCACTGGGACGTGCCCTTCACCCAGTTCTCGGTGCGCAACCACGCCCGCTACAGCGCCCCGGTGCTGCCGCGCGCGCCCGGTGCGCTGCCGGAGTGGCAGATCCTGCTCAAGCTGGCCGCCATCGCCCGCGGCGGCGGTGCCGGCGCCGACCCGCTGGCGCTGGACGACGCCCTGCTGCGCCAGGAGGTGGAGCGCCTGGCCGGCGGCGACGCCGACGCGGTGCTGGCGGCCGTGTCGGGCTGGACAGGGCCGGAGCGGCTGCTCGACCTGGCCCTGCGCAGCGGGCCCTATGGCGACGGCTTCGGCCGGCGCCCCGGCGGCCTCACGCTGCAGCAGGTGGCCCAGGCGCCGGGCGGCATCGACCTCGGCCCGCTGCAGCCGCGCCTGCCCGCGCTGCTGCGCACGCCCAGCGGGCGCGTGGAACTGGCGCCGCCTTTGCTGCTGGCCGAGCTGGACAAGGCCCGCGGCGACCTGCACGCGCCGCCGCCGCCCCTGGTGGTGGTGGGCCGCCGCGAGGTGCGCAGCAACAACAGCTGGATGCACAACCTGCCGCGGCTGGCCAAGGGCCCGGAGCGCTGCACGCTCAAGCTGCACCCGCAGGACGCGCGGGCCCATGGCCTGGCCGACGGCCAGCGCGTGCGCATCGTGGGCCCGCAGGGCATGGCCGAGGCCCCGCTGGAGCTGGACGAGGCGATGATGCCCGGCGTCTGCAGCCTGCCCCACGGCTGGGGCCACGGGCAGCCCGGCACGCGCATGGCGGTGGCCGCCGGGCGGCCCGGGGCCAACCTCAATGCGCTGCTCGACGACCGCCTGCGCGACGCACCCTCGGGCAACGCGGTGCTCTCGGGCATCGCCGTGCGCCTGGAGGCCGCCGGGTAGCATCGCCGCATGCACATCGTCTGCCTCGACCTCGAAGGGGTGCTGGTCCCCGAGATCTGGATCGCCTTCGCGCAGGAAACCGGCATCGCCGAGTTCCGCCGCACCACGCGCGACGAGCCCGACTACGACAAGCTGATGCGCTGGCGGCTCGGCCTGCTGCGCCAGCACGGGCTGAAGCTGGCCGACATCCAGCGCGTCATCGCCCGCCTGGCGCCGCTGCCCGGCGCGAAGGACTTCCTCGACGCGCTGCGCAGCCGCTACCAGGTCATCATCCTGTCGGACACCTTCTACGAGTTCGCCGACCCGCTGATGGCCCAGCTCGGCCGGCCCACGCTGTTCTGCCACAAGCTGCTGGTGGACGCCGAGGGCCACGTGGCCGACTACCGGCTGCGCCAGCCCGACCCCAAGCGCCATGCCGTCAACGCGCTGAAGGCGCTGAACTTCCGTGTCATGGCCGCCGGCGACTCCTACAACGACACCGGCATGCTGGCCGCCGCCGACGCCGGCTTCCTGATCCACGCCCCGGCCAACGTGGTGGCGCAGTTCCCGCAGTTCCCGCTGCACCAGGACTACGCGTCGCTGGCGCGCGCCTTCGACGCGGCCGCCGCCGGCTTCGGGGGCTGAGGGCGGTGGCGGATGTCGATGGCTGAGGCCGCGGTCGATGCGCTGCTGCTCACCGCGGCGCGCATCGCCACCTTCCACGGCGAGCGGCCGCTCACCAACGCCAGCGGCTTCTACTTCGAGCGCGACGGCGCGCTGTTCCTGGTGACCAGCCGGCACGTCTTCATCGATGCCGAGCACGACCACCACCCCGACCGCATCGAGCTGGAGATCCACAGCGACGCGGCCGACCTGGCCCGGGCCCTGCCCTTCTCGATCCCGCTGTACGCCGAGGGCGTCAGCCGCTGGCGCAGCGCCGAGGACGCCGGCGGCGAGATCGACGTGGCGCTGCTGCCGCTGGACCGCGCCGCCCTGCCCGCCGGGGCCTGCCTGCGCGCCTTCGGCCCGGCCGACCTGCAGCGGCCCGACGCGCCGCTGCGCATCGGCCACCCGCTGCTCATCGTGGGTTTCCCGCTCGGCTTCCAGGACACGCTGCACCGTCTGCCGGTGGTGCGCCAGGCGGTGGTGGCCTCGGCCTTCGGGCTGCGCTTCCAGGGCCAGGGCCACTTCCTCACCGACGGCCGCACGCACCGCGGCATCAGCGGTGCCGCCGTGGTGGCCCACGCGCCGGAGCGCGCCGGCGACCTGCCCTGGCGGCTGGCCGGCGTGCACTCCGCCCGGCTGGACCTCAGCAGCCGCGACCGCGACACCGACGAATCGCTGGGCCTGAACCTCGCCTGGTACGCCGACGTGCTGATGACACTGAGCGAGCCGCCGCCGGCCCCTGCCCCCGCCATCGCCCCCGACGCCTGACGGCCGGGCGCTGGAGGACAATCGCGGCCACCATGCCGCGCCACCACCTGGAACTGCTCGCCCCCGCCCGCGACGCCGAGATCGGCATCGAGGCGGTCAACCATGGCGCCGACGCCGTCTACATCGGTGGCCCGGGCTTCGGCGCGCGCGACAAGGCCGCCAACGAGGTGGCCGACATCGCGCGCCTGGCGGCGCATGCGCACCGCTTCGGCGCGCGCGTCTTCGTCACCCTGAACACCATCCTGCGCGACGACGAGCTCGAAGGCGCCCGCCGGCTCGCCTGGCAGCTGCACGAGGCCGGCGCCGACGCGCTGATCGTGCAGGACATGGGCCTGCTCGAGCTGGACCTGCCGCCCATCCAGCTGCACGCCAGCACGCAGACCGACATCCGCACGCCGGAGAAGGCCCGCTTCCTGCAGGACGTGGGCTTCTCGCAGATGGTGCTGGCGCGCGAGCTCGACCTGGGCCAGATCCGCGCCATCGCCGGCCAGGTGCAGGAGGCGGTGCTGGAGTTCTTCGTCCACGGCGCGCTGTGCGTGGCCTACAGCGGGCAGTGCTTCATCAGCCATGCCGTCACCGGGCGCAGCGCCAACCGCGGCAGCTGCAGCCAGGAGTGCCGCCAGCCCTACACCGTGCTCGACGCGCAGGGCCGCATCGTGGCCCACGACAAGCACGTGCTGAGCCTGAAGGACAACGACCAGAGCGCCAACCTCGCGGCGCTGGTGGACGCCGGCATCCGCAGCTTCAAGATCGAGGGCCGCTACAAGGACATGGCGACGGTGAAGAACGTCACCGCGCACTACCGGCTGCTGGTCGACCAGGTGCTGCAGGTGCGGCCCGAGCTCGCGCCGTCCAGCAGCGGGTACTGCCGCTACACGTTCACGCCCGACCCCGAGCGCGGCTTCAACCGCGGCGGCACCGACTACTTCGTGAACGGGCGCCAGATCGACATCGGCGCCTTCGACACGCCCAAGCACGCCGGCATCGCCATCGGCGAGGTGCTGCGGCTGGGCACCGACCACGTGGACATCGCGCTCGCAGACGCCGACGACGCGCTGCACAACGGCGACGCGCTGACCTGGTGGGACCTGCAGGGCGAGCTGCAGGGCGTGCCGGTGAACACCGCCACCCCCCTGCCTGCCGGCGGCGGCACGCGCTGGCGCATCGTGCCCAACCAGCCGCCGGGCAGCACCACCGCCGCGCTGAAGGACCTGCGCCCGGGCACCGCCGTCAACCGCAACCGCGACATGGGCTGGGAGCGGCTGCTGGCCAGGCCGTCGGCCGAGCGCCGCATCGCGGTGGACCTGACCCTGGCGCAGGCCGTGGTGGACGGGGCCGACGGCTTCGAGCTGGCGCTGAAGGACGCCGACGGCCACCGCGCCAGCGTGCGCCTGGCGCACCCGCACGAGCCGGCGCGCGACGCCGCCCGCGCCGAGGCGCAGCTCAAGGACGGCCTGGCGAAGCTGGGCGGCACGATCTTCCAGGCCCGCCGCGTGCGCCTGGCGCTGGCCCGGCCCTGGTTCCTGCCGGCCGGCGTGCTCAACGCGCTGCGCCGCGACGGCATCGCGGCGCTGGAGGCGGCGCGGGCCGCCGCCTTCCAGCGCCTGCCGCGCGCGCGGCCGGCCGAGCCGCCGGCGCGCTACCCGGAAGACACGCTGAGCTACCTGGCCAACGTCTACAACGCCCGGGCCGCGGCCTTCTACGCCCGCCACGGCGTGACGCTGGTGGAAGCCGCCTACGAGAGCCACGAGGCGCTGGGCGAGGTGAGCCTGATGATCACCAGGCACTGCGTGCGCTACAGCCTGAGCCTGTGCCCCAAGCAGGCCAAGGGCGTGACCGGCGTGCAGGGCACGGTGCGCGCCGAGCCCATGACCCTGGTGCACGAAGACCTGCGCTACACGCTGCGCTTCGACTGCAAGCCCTGCGAGATGCACGTGGTGGGCGCCATGCAGCCGCACGTGCTGAAGGCCCTGAACCGGCAGCTCAAGGCCGAAGGCGCCGCCGAGGGCCGGGCCGAGCCGCTGCGCTTCTACCGCACCCGCCCGGCGGCCACGCCGGGCTGAGCGTCGGCCGGCCGCCACGACGCGCGCTGGAGGGCCGGCCGGCCGCCACCCCGCGCGCTCGAGGGCCGGCCGGTCGGCCGCCCTCGGGGTTCCACCGCTGCCCGCCGGGCGGCCGCTTGCGTACCCTGTGGCGCCATGGCGCAAGACACCCTCATCCTCGACCTCGTCCACGACCACGAGGCGGCCCACCCCGACCGCATCTACCTGACCCAGCCGCTGGCCGGCGGGGCCACGGTGGACACCACCTGGGGCCAGGCCCTGGACCAGGCCCGGCGCATGGCGTCGCACCTGCAGGCCCAGGGCCTGCCGCGCGGTGCCCGCGTGGCCATCCTGTCGAAGAACTGCGCGCACTTCATCATCGCCGAGCTGGCCATCTGGATGGCCGGCGGCACCACCGTCGCCATCTTCCCCACCGAGAAGGCCGCCACCGTGCGCTTCGTGCTGGAGCACAGCGGCGCCAGCCTGCTCTTCGTGGGCAAGCTCGACACCTGGGACGAGCAGCGCGAGGGCGTGCCCGCCGGGCTGCCGATGATCGCGCTGCCGCTGGCGCCGGCCTCCGCGGCCGGCCTGCCGCGCTGGGACGACGTGGTCGCCAAGGCCCCGCCGATGCCCGGACGCCCGGCGCGCGAGGCCGACGAGCTGGCCATGATCCTCTACACCTCCGGCAGCACCGGCACGCCCAAGGGCGTGATGACGAGCTTCGGCGCCATCACGCGCACCGGCCGCGGCATCAGCGCGGACGTGCGCCGCCGCATCGGCCCCGGCGAGAGCCGCATGCTGTCCTACCTGCCGCTGGCGCACAGCTTCGAGCGCAGCTGGGTGGAGGCCGCGTCGCTGGTGGACGGCCACACCCGGCTGTACTTCGCCGAGAGCCTGGACACCTTCCTGCAGGACCTGCAGCGTGCCCGGCCCACGCTGTTCATCTCGGTGCCGCGCCTGTGGCTGAAGTTCCAGCAGGGCGTGTTCGCCAAGATGCCGCCGGCCAAGCTGGACCGGCTGCTGGCCATCCCGCTGCTCGGCGGCATCGTGCGCCGGAAGGTGCTCAAGGGCCTGGGGCTGGACGCCGTCAAGCAGGCCGGCAGCGGCTCGGCGCCGCTGCCGGCCGACCTGATCCGCTGGTACCGCAGGCTCGGCCTGCGCCTGTTCGAGGGCTACGGCATGAGCGAGGACAACTCCTACTCGCACAGCTCCAACGAGGACCACGGCGAGCCCGGCTGGGTGGGCGTGCCCATGCCCGGCGTGGAATGCCGCATCGCCGAGGACGGCGAGATCCTGATCCGCTCGCCCGGCCAGTTCAGCGGCTACTACCGCGACCCGGCGCTCACCGCCGAGAGCTTCACCGAGGACGGCTTCTTCCGCACCGGCGACCTGGGCGAACGCCGGCCCGACGGCATGCTGCGCATCACCGGCCGCAAGAAGGAGCTGTTCAAGACCGCCAAGGGCAAGTACGTGGCGCCGGCGCCGATCGAGAACCTCATCAACGTGCACCCGATGATCGAGATGTCCATGGTCACCGGCCACGGGCAGGCCGCCGCCATCGCCGTGGTGGTGCTGGCCGAGCACCTGCGCCCGCGCCTGCGGGAGGAGGCGCTGCGCGCCGAGGTGGAGGCGGAGATGCAGGCGCTGCTGGCCCGCGTCAACGGCCAGCTGTCCGACCACGAGAAGCTGCACACCATCGTCGTGGCGCGCGAGGCCTGGTCCATCGACAACGGCCTGCTGACGCCGACGATGAAGCTCAAGCGCGCCCGCATCGAGCAGGCCATCGCCGGCGCCCTGCCGGCCTGGTACGAGCGCCGGGGCGTGCTGTGGCACTGAGCGGCGCCACGGCGGGATCGACGGCGGCGGGTGCCCTGGCCCGCCACGCGGCCGGGTCCGGCGCGGCGCCGGCGCTGCAACACGGCGGCGACCACGTGGCCGCCGCGCTGCAGGCGCAGGGCACGACGGTGCTGTTCACGCTCTGCGGCGGCCACATCTCGCCCATCCTGTCGGCGGCCCGGGCACGCGGCCTGCGCATCGTCGACACCCGCGACGAGGTCACCGCGGTGTTTGCCGCCGACGCCCACGCGCGCCTGACCGGCCGCCCCGGCGCGGCCGCCGTCACCGCCGGCCCGGGCATCACCAACACGCTCACCGCGCTGAAGAACGCGCAGCTGGCGCAGTCGCCGGTGGTGCTGATCGCTGGCGCCGCGCCCACCGCGCTGCAGGGGCGAGGTGCGCTGCAGGACATCGACCAGCGCCCGCTGGTGGCGCCGCACGTCAAGCGCTTCTTCAAGCTGAGGCGCGTGGCCGAGCTGGGCCCGGCCGTGGCCGAGGCCTTTGCGCTGGCGCTGGACGGCGTGCCCGGCCCGGTGTGCCTGGAGTGCCCGGTGGACCTGCTGTACGACGAGGCCAGCATCCGCCAGTGGTACGCCGAGGCCGCCGGCAAGGGCACCGGCCTGGCCGACAGTGCGCTGCGGTGGTATCTGAACCGCCACGCCGGGCGCATGTTCGCCGGCGCGGCAGAGGCCACCACGCCGGGCCTGCGCACGGCGGCGCTGCCCACCGCCAGCAGCGGCGCGCTGGCCGCGGCCGCCGCCGCGCTGAACCGGGCCGAGCGGCCGCTGATGGTCATCGGCAGCCAGGCGGTGGTGAACGCCACGCGCGCCGATGCGCTGGCCGCGGCCGTGGGCGCGCTGGGCATCCCGGTGTACCTCTCGGGCATGGCGCGCGGGCTGCTCGGCCGCGAGCACCCGCTGCAGCGGCGCCACGCGCGGCGCAACGCCCTGCGCGAGGCCGACGCCGTGCTGCTGGCCGGCGTGCCCTGCGACTTCCGGCTGGACTACGGGCGCCACGTGCGCCGCAGCGCCACGCTGATCGCCGCCAACCGCAGCCGCAAGGACGCGCGCCTGAACCGCCGCCCCGACGTGGCCGCCATCGGCGACGCCGGCGCCTTCATCGAGGCCCTGGCCGGGTCCGTCGCGCCGCGCCCCGCATGGCAAGGCTGGCACGCCACGCTGGCCGCGCGCGACCAGGCCCGCGAGGCCGAGATCGACGCCCAGGCCGCCGAGCGCGGAGAGTTCGTCAACCCGCTGGCCTTCTTCCGCGCCATGGACCGGGTCGCGGCCGACGACGCCCTCTTCGTGGCCGACGGCGGCGACTTCGTCGGCACGGCGAGCTACGTGCTGCGCCCGCGCGGCCCGCTGGCCTGGCTGGACCCGGGCGCCTTCGGCACGCTGGGCGTGGGCGCGGGCTTTGCCATCGGCGCGGCCTGCGCGCGCCCCGGGCGCGAGCTGTGGATCGTCTTCGGCGACGGGGCCTGCGGCTGGAGCCTTAGCGAGATCGACAGCTGCGTGCGCCAGGGCTTCGCGCCCATCATGGTGGTGGGCAACGACGCCGGCTGGACGCAGATCGCCCGCGAGCAGGTGAAGATGCTGAAGGACGACGTGGCCACCGTGCTGGCGCGCACCGACTACCACCGCGTGGCCGAGGGCTTCGGTGCCGCCGGCCTGTGCGCGAAGACCGACGCCGAGGTGCCGGCCGCACTGGCGCAGGCGCAGGCCATCGCCCGCGGCGGGCGGCCGGTGCTGCTGAACCTGTGGCTGGAGAAGACGGCGTTCCGCGAGGGCTCGCTGTCGATGTGAGCCGCGGCGGGCACGGCCTGGCGCCGCACCGCGGCGGGCGCCGGCGGCGTCAGCCGCCCGCCCGGCAGTGGTCGGCGATGTACTGCTCGTGGGTGGGCATGCGCTCCACCACCTTGTGCATCACGCTCCTGACGTTGTCGAGCATGCGGTAGATGGGCTCCTCGGCCGTGTTGTCCACCAGCGGGTGGTAGCCCTGCGGGCGGATCCCCTGGCCGAGCATCACCTGCGCCCAGCTGGTCTCGTTGAACAGCTCGTCGTTCTGGCGGAAGAAGCGGCCGTTGGCGCGGAAGAGCTCGATCTTGCGCCGCAGCGTCTCCGGCACCTCCATCGTGCGGCAGTGTTCCCAGAACGGTGTGTCGCGGCGCTGCGTGGCGTGGTAGTGCAGCACGATGAAGTCGCGCACCTGCTCGAACTCGGTCTCCGACTGGCGGTTGTACTCGTCGATGTCGGCCTGCAGGAAGCCCTGGCTCGGGAACAGCTCCACCAGGCGCACGATGCCCTGCTGGATGAGGTGGATGGAGGTGGACTCCAGCGGCTCGATGAAGCCGCTGGCCAGGCCGATGGCCACCACGTTGCGGTTCCAGAACTTCTTGCGCTTGCCGGTGACGAAGCGGATCGGGCGCGGGTCGGCCAGCGGCTCGCCGTCGAGGTTGCGCATCAGGATGGCGGTGGCCTCGTCCTCGCTCATGAAGCGGCTGCTGAACACGTGGCCGTTGCCGATGCGGTGCTGCAGCGGGATGCGCCACTGCCAGCCCGCGCCGTGGGCCGTGGCGCGCGTGTAGGGCAGCAGCGGCTTGACCGAGGCGCAGGGCACGGCCAGCGCGCGGTCGCAGGGCAGCCAGTGGCTCCAGTCGTCGTAGCCGGTGCGCAGCGTCTGCTCGATCAGCAGGCCGCGGAAGCCGGAGCAGTCGATGAACAGGTCGGCGGCATGCACGTCGCCGTTCTCCATCGTCAGCGCGGTGACGAAGCCCGTCTCGGGGTGGCGCTGCACGTCGACGATCTTGCCCTCGGTGCGCCTGACGCCGCGCTGCTCGCAGTAGTCGCGCAGGTAGCGCGCGTACAGGCCGGCGTCGAAGTGGAAGGCGTGGCGCAGGTTGGCCAGCGGCGAGTTGGGGTTGGACGGGTCGGCGCGCGAGAAGCGGTTCATCTCGCAGGCCAGCAGGTTGATCGAGTAGTCGTCCAGGCGCTGCACCTTCCCCGCCTGGAAGGCCTTGAGCCAGTAGTGGTGGAAGTCCACCAGACCCGTCTTGCGGCCCATGCTGCCGAAGCCGTGGATGTAGGCGTCGCCGGGCGCCCCCCAGTTCCTGAACTGGATGCCGAGCTTGAAGGTCGCCTGCGTGCGGCGCATGAACTCGTTCTCGTCGATGCCGATGAGTTCGTTGAAGCGGATGATCGACGGGATCGTCGCCTCGCCCACGCCGACGGTGGAGATCTCGTCGGACTCGATGAGCTGGATCTCGTACTGCCGGCCCAGCGAGTGGATCAGCACCGAGGCCGACATCCACCCCGCCGTGCCGCCGCCGACGATCAGGACCTTCTTCAAACGGTTGTCGTGCATCGCCCCGAGCCCTCGCTGAATGCGGGCATGCTACCCAAGCCGGCCGAGATGCGCGCCGGGACCTGCCAGGTTGGCAGGCGCTTTCATGCGGGTTTGGTGCCCACCCGCCGGGGCGCAGGGCGGCGGGCGCGTCCGGCGGGCTCGCGACGCGCCGCTGTTGGTGGTTCCACTAGGACACAAGCCAGGGGTGCGCCTGTAGATTAATGAAAGCGCTTTCATCTCGCCTCTGCCGGTCTGGCGCCGAGGCGGGGCTGCGCGCGCCGTGCACCTGCCGAGGAGTGGGGTGCACGGCAACGACACGAATCATGCTGGAGACGCCGTGAGCCAAGCCCCCCGCCTGCACCTTCGCCCGACCGCCACCCGTCCGGCCTTCCGCGTCACCCGCCTGGCCGCGGCCTGCGCGATGGCGGCGGCCGGTGCCGGCGGCGCCCTGGCCCAGCAGGCGCCCGCGCCGGCGGCCGCCGCCAGCGCCCCGGCCGCCGGGGAACCGCAGCGCGTCATCGTCACCGGCATCCGCTCGGCCCTGGAGACCTCGCTCGACCTCAAGCGCGACAACCAGGGCATCGTCGACGGCATCTCGGCCGAGGACATCGGCAAGTTCCCCGACACCAACCTCGCCGAGTCGCTGCAGCGCATCAGCGGCGTGTCGATCGACCGCTCCATCGGCGAAGGCTCGCGCGTCACGGTGCGCGGCGTCGGGCCGGACTTCAACCTGGTGCTGCTCAACGGCCGGCAGATGCCCGCCTCCAGCATCGCCGACACCACCGCGCCCACCTCGCGCGCCTTCGACTTCGCCAACCTGGCGTCGGAGTCCATCGCCGGCATCGAGGTCTACAAGACCAGCCGTGCCGCCTCGCCCACCGGCGGCATCGGCGCCACCATCAACATCAAGACCGCCCGCCCGCTGGACAACCCGGGCCAGCACGGCAGCCTGGGCGTGAAGGCCGTGCACGACGTCTCCAACGGCCGCCTGCCGAGCACCATGCAGGGTGCCGACGTCACGCCCGAGGTCTCGGGCATCTACAGCAACACCTTTGCCGAGGGCAAGTTCGGCGTGGCCGTCAGCGCCAGCTACCAGGAGCGGGACCTGGGCTACAACCAGGCGGCCGTGGGCGGCGGCTGGTATGCCTTCCGTGGCGACCAGGGCCCGCTGGCCAACCCCAACCTGAACCCGGCGGACGTGACCAACCGGCCGGGGCGTGACGACATCTACTCGGTGCCGCAGAACCTGATCTACAGCGTCAACGGCGTGCAGCGCCAGCGCGCCAACGGCCAGCTGACGCTGCAGTACGCCCCGGTGAAGAACCTCACGGCCACGCTGGACTACACCTACTCCGAGCTGCGCCTGCAGACCCGGCGCAACGAACTCTCCGCCTGGTTCGACCAGGCGCCGCAGTCCTCCAGCGCCTGGACCGACGGCCCCATCTCGAGCCCGATCTTCTACTCCGAGACGCGCGGCCCCGGCACCTCGCCGCTGCGCCGCGGCCTGGGCGACCTGGCCATGGCCGGGTCGGACTTCGCCACCCGCAACGAGAACAAGTCCACCGGCCTGAACGTGGCCTGGAAGGCGTCGGACCGGCTGCGGCTGGAGCTGGACGCGCATTCCTCGACCGCGGAGTCGGGCGCCGACAGCCCGTTCGGCTCGAACAACGTCATCGGCACGGCCAGCTTCAACCGCGCCACGACGTCGGTGGACTTCCGCCGCGACTTCCCGGTGCTGAGCATCTACGACACCAACATCGACCCGTCGCTGATGAAGGTGACGGGCTCGTCGTTCCGCAACAGCTACATGAAGTCCGGCGTCGACCAGGCGCAGGTGAAGGGCCAGTTCAAGCTCGAGGACGAGTCCAAGCTGGACTTCGGCGTCGGCCTGACCACGGTGAAGAACCGCAGCGCCTTCTCCAACGTGCAGCAGGACGACTGGGGCGGCAACCAGAGCGACGTGGCCGACATCCCCGACAACGTCTGGCAGGCCCAGCAGCTGCGCCCCTACTTCTCGCAGCTCAGCGGCAGCGGCAACCCCGCGCTGTTCAACCAGTTCTTCACCTGGGACTTCAAGACGGTGCGCGACCTGGCCGCCGCGGCCCGCGGCAACGAGGCGCTGTTCCTGCCCAACCCGCGGTTCGACGTCACCGACAGCCGGGTCAAGGAGACCTCGCAGAGCGCCTACCTGCAGCACGTCAAGGACTGGGACACGCGCTGGCCGCTGCGCAGCGCCATCGGCCTGCGCTACGAGAAGACCGACATCACCTCGACGGCGCAGGTGCCGGAGGCCACCGGCATCCTGTGGACGGGCGTCAACGAGTTCTCGGTGCAGTTCGCGCCCACGCCCGGCTTCACCACGCTCAAGGGCAGCTACAGCCACCTGCTGCCGAGCATCGACTTCGACATGGACGTCACCGACGACCTGAAGCTGCGCGCGAGCTACGGCGAGACCATCGGCCGGCCCGGGTGGGGCGCCATCCAGGGCGGGCAGACGCTGGACGCCCTGGCGCGCGCCGACGGCGGCACCGGGCGCCAGGGCAATCCGGCGCTCAAGCCGCTGATGTCGAAGAACTTCGACCTCTCGCTGGAGTGGTACTACGCCAAGGGCAGCTACGCCGCGGTGAGCTACTTCCGCAAGGACATCACCAACTTCATCAGCGACACCACGATCGACGCCACGCCGTTCAACCTGGCCACGCCGGTGGGCGGCGCGCTGTGGGACGAGGCCATCGCCGCCGGCTGCGAGGACTCCGACCGCGACTGCATCCGCACCTACATCTTCGACAACTACGACGGGCAGTTCGGCATCGACGAGGCCACGGGCACCATCCCCGGCCAGGCCGGCGACCCGATCGCGGTGTTCCAGATCCGCTCGCAGGTCAACAGCAAGCGCAAGGCCTCGCTGTACGGGCTGGAGTTCAACGTCCAGCACATGTTCGGCCGCTCCGGCTTCGGCATGTCGGCCAACTACACGATGGTCAGCTCCGACCTGAAGTACGACAACGCCTCGCTCGGGGAGCAGCTGCCGCTGGTCGGCCTCAGCGACTCGGCCAACCTGGTCGTGTTCTACGAGAACGACAAGTGGCAGATCCGCGCCGCCTACAACTGGCGCGACAAGTTCCTGACCGCGCTGCAGGACAGCGCCCGCTTCAACCCGGTCTACACCGAGGCCTACGGCCAGCTCGACATGAACGTGTCCTACCGGTGGAACGACCGGCTGACGCTGCATGCCGAGGTGATCAACGCGCTCGACGGCACGCAACGCCTGCACGGCCGCAGCCGCAGCCAGGTGCTCTACATCACGCAGACCGGGCCGCGCTACATGGTCGGTGCCAACTACAAGTTCTGACCCGTTCCCCGGCACGGCCCGGCCCCGTCCGGGTCAGCCCGGGGTGCCGCGGCCCGTGAAGCCGCGGATCATCCGCGGCCAGTGGCAGTGACCAACACCTCAAGACATGTCGTCGTCGTCGGCGGCGGCTCCGCCGGCTGGCTCACGGCCGGCCTGCTGGCGGCGGAGCACGGCGGCCCGGGCGGGCTGCAGGTCACGCTGCTGGAGTCGCCGGAGGTGGGGCCCATCGGCGTGGGCGAAGGCACCTGGCCGACCATGCGCGACACGCTGCGCCGGATCGGCCTGACCGAGACCGCGCTGCTGCGCGAGTGCGACGCGTCCTTCAAGCAGGGCTCCCGCTTCAACGGCTGGGCACGCGAGGATGGGGCCGACGTCTACTTCCACCCCTTCGTGCTGCCGCAGGGCCACGGCGAGGCGAACCTGGTGGCCGCGTGGCTGGAGCGGCACGCGCACGTGCCGTTCGCCGACCTGGTGAGCTTCCAGCCGCACCTGTGCGTGCAGGGCAAGGCGCCCAAGCAGCTGCCCACGCCGGAGTTCGCCGCGGTGGCCAACTACGGCTACCACTTCGACGCCGGCAAGTTCGGCCTCATGCTGCGGCGCCACGCCACCGAGCGCCTGGGCGTGCGCCACGTGCTGGACCACGTGACGGGCGTGGTCTCCCACGACAACGGCGACATCGCCGCGCTGCAGACCCAGGGCCATGGCGCGCTGGCCGGCGACCTGTTCATCGACTGCACCGGCATGGCCTCGCTGCTGCTGGGCCGGCACTACGGCGTGCCCCTGGTGCCGCAGCGGCAGGTGCTGTTCAACGACTCGGCGCTGGCAGTGCAGGTGCCGTATGCGCAGCCCGACGCACCGATCGCCTCGCAGACCATCGCCACCGCCCAGCCCTGCGGCTGGACCTGGGACATCGGCCTGCCCACGCGCCGCGGCGTCGGCATCGTGTACTCCAGCGCGCACACGTCCGACACGGCCGCCGAGGCGCTGCTGCGCCGCCACATCGAGGCCACCGGCGGCCCGGCGGACATCGCCGCGCCGCGAAAGCTGTCGTTCCAGCCGGGCTACCGGCGGGAGTTCTGGCACCGCAACTGCGTGGCCGTGGGCCTGTCGGCCGGCTTCGTGGAACCGCTGGAGGCCTCGGCGCTGGCGCTGGTGGAGCTGTCGGCCGGCATGATCAGCGCCGAGATGCCGCTCACCCGCGAGACCATGGACATCGTCGCCCGCCGCTTCAACGACGCCTTCACCTACCGCTGGGAGCGGGTGATCGACTTCCTGAAGCTGCACTACGTGCTCACCCGCCGCCGCGACACCGCCTACTGGCGCGACCACGTGGACCCGGCCTCCATGCCCCGGCGGCTGCAGGACCTGCTGGCGCTGTGGCAGCACCGGCCGCCGTCGCGCCACGACTTCCCGCGCGCCGAGGAGCTGTTCCCCTCGGCGAGCTACCAGTACGTGCTCTACGGCATGGGTTTCCGGCCGGCCGCGGGCGCCTATGCCCTGCGCGCCGACGATGCCGCGCGCGCCGATGCCTGCTTCCGCGAGGCCGCCGCGCTGACCCGGCGCATGCTGCCGGCACTGCCGTCGAACCGCGCGCTGATCGACCATGCCGTGCAGCACGGCATGCCGCGCATCTGACCGCCCGCACCGACGCCATGGCCCGCACCGTCCTGCTGAACAACATCGACCACCGGGACCTGCGCGTGATCACGCGCCGCGGCGCGGCGTTCGGCGACGACGTGATGTCCGCCACCACCTTCCCCGCCGAGTTCCGGCAGCTGCAGGCGCACTACCCCATCGTCTTCCGCAAGACGGCCGACGGCACCGGCTTCGACGCCGTGGCGCTGCTGGGCCTGCAGGAGGGGCAGAACCTGTTCCTCACCGCCGACGGCCGCTGGGACGCCCCCTGCATGCCGCTGGCCATCGAGCGGCTGCCCTTCTACATCGGCCGCGACCGCGAAGAGCTCGTGGTGCACGTCGACATCGACAGCCCGCGGCTCAGCCGCAGCGAGGGCGAGGCCGTGTTCCTGCCGCAGGGCGGCAGCAGCGAGTTCCTGCAGCGCATGACCTCGGTGCTGCTCGCCATCCACGAGGGGCTGCAGGGCACGCCGGCCTTCGTGCAGGCCCTGCTCGCGCACGACCTGCTCGAGCCCTTCGTGTTCGAGGCCACGCTGGCCGACGGCCGGCGCTGCCGCGTCGCGGGCCACTACACCGTGCACGAGGAGCGGCTGTCGGCGCTGGACGGGCCGGCGCTGGCCGCGCTCAGCCGTGCCGGGCATCTGCAGGCGGCCTACATGGCCTTGGCCTCGATGTCGCAGCTGCCGGCCCTCGTGGCGCGCATGGAGGCCGCCGGTGCCGGCCGGTCCTGAGCCGGTGCGCGAGCGCGCCGGCCTGCAGGCCGCGGACATCCCGCCGGAGCTGCTCGCGTCCACCGAGCCGGTGCTGCTGCGCGGCCTGGTGGCGCCCTGGCCGGCGGTGCAGGCCGGGCGCGCATCGCCGGCGGCGGCCATCGCGCAGCTGCGCCGCTTCTACCGCGACGCGACCGTGGGCGCCTGGTTCGGGCCGCCGGAGATCGACGGCCGGTTCTTCTACAACGACGACCTGAGCGGCTTCAACTACCAGGCGCAGCGCGTGCGGCTCGATGCCGTGCTCGACACGCTGGAGCGCCACCTCGGCGATGCCCGACCGCCGGCCCTGTACGTCGGCTCCACCACCGTGGACACCTGCCTGCCGGGCTTCCGTGCCGAGAACGACGTGGCGCTGGGCGACCGGCAGGCGCTGGCCAGCGTCTGGATCGGCAACCGCACGCGCGTGGCCGCCCACCACGACCTGCCGGACAACCTGGCCTGCGTGGTGGCCGGGCGGCGGCGCTTCACGCTGTTCCCGCCCGACGAGGTGGCCAACCTCTACATCGGCCCGCTGGACTTCACGCCCGCGGGCCAGGCCATCAGCCTGGTCGACTTCGCGCGGCCGGACCTCCAGCGCTTCCCGCGCTTTGCCCAGGCCCTGGCGCGGGCGCGCGTGGCCGAGCTCGGGCCTGGCGACGCGCTCTTCATCCCCAGCATGTGGTGGCACCACGTCGAGGCGCTCGACCCCTTCAACGTGCTGGTGAACTACTGGTGGCGCCAGTCGCCGGCGCACATGGATTCACCGGTGCACGCGCTGCAGATGGCCATGCTCAGCGTGCGCGACCTGCCCGCCGCGCAGCGGCAGCACTGGCGCCACCTGTTCGAGCACTACGTCTTCACCGCGGGAGACGACACCCATGCCCACATCCCGGCGGGCGCGCGCGGCAGCCTCGCCCCGCTGGATGCCGATGCGGCGCGGCAGCTGCGCGCCCGCCTGCTGCGGAGCCTGAACCGATGAACGCAGACCTCCCCACCGCGCCGGTGCGCCGCGTCGTCATCGCCGGCGGCGGCACCGCCGGCTGGATGGCCGCCGCCGCGCTGTCGAAGACGCTGGGCCGGCGGCTCGACATCCGGCTCATCGAGTCCGACGAGATCGGCACCGTCGGCGTGGGCGAGGCCACCATCCCGTCGCTGCAGACCTTCCACCGGCTGATCGGCGTGGACGAGCGGGAGTTCATGGCCGCCACGCTGGCCACCTTCAAGCTCGGCATCCGCTTCGAGCACTGGCGCAGCCCCGGCGCGGCGTACTTCCACGGCTTCGGCCTGACCGGCAAGGACCACTGGACGGCCGGGTTCCAGCACTTCTGGCTCAAGGGCCGGCAGCGGCAGCTGGCGGCCGAGTACGGGGCCTACTGCCTGGAGGTGCAGGCCGCGCAGCTGGGCCGCTTCGCCCACCTGCCCGACGACGGGCTGCACTACGCGTATCACCTGGACGCCACGCGCTACGCCGCCTTCCTGCGCCGGCTCAGCGAGTCGCTGGGCGTGCAGCGCATCGAGGGCCGCATCGTCGGCGTGCAGCGGCACGCCGGCTCGGGCGACATCCGCGCGCTGCGGCTGGACTCCGGCGCCGAGGTCGAGGGCGAGCTGTTCGTCGACTGCACCGGCTTCCGTGCCCTGCTGATCGGCGAGACGCTGGAGGTGGGCTACGAGGACTGGTCGCACTGGCTGTTCAACGACAGCGCGGTGGCGGTGCAGACGGCCTCGGTGGGCGAGGCCGTGCCCTACACCCGCTCGATCGCGCACGGCGCCGGCTGGCAGTGGCAGATCCCGCTGCAGCACCGCGTCGGCAACGGCCTGGTCTACAGCCGCCGCTTCATCGACGACGACGCGGCCCGGCAGACGCTGCTGTCCCACCTGCAGGGCGAGGTCCTGACGACGCCGCGGGTCATCCGTTTCCGCCCCGGCCAGCGCCAGCAGGCCTGGCGCGCCAACTGCGTGGCCGTGGGGCTGGCGGGCGGCTTCCTCGAGCCGCTGGAGTCCACCAGCATCTACCTCATCCAGCGCGCCATCATCCGGCTGCTGCAGATGTTCCCGGCCGCCGGCATCCGTGCCCCCGACGTGACGGAGTTCAACCGCCAGATGCGCGCCGACTTCGAGCACGTGCGCGACTTCATCATCCTGCACTACGGCGTCACCGAGCGGCAGGACACGCCCTACTGGCAGGCCTGCACCTCGATGGCATTGCCGCCATCGCTGCAGCACCGCATCGACCTGTTCCGGCAGACCGGCCGCGTGTTCCGCGTGGACGGCGAGCTGTTCTCCGAGAACTCGTGGACGCAGGTGATGCTCGGCCAGGGCCTGGTGCCGGCGCAGCACCACCCCGTGGCCGACCTCATGGGCGACGCCGAGCTGGCGCGCTTCCTCGGTGGCCTGCAGGCCGCAACGGCGCAGGCGGCGCAGGCGCTGCCACGGCACCAGGACTACGTGCGGCGGTACTGCGCCGCCCCCGCCACCACGTCCGGCGCGGCCGCCTGAGCCGGGCCGCCCCGAACCCGCTACACGGCCCCGCAACGTGCACCGCAACCGAGGGAAATCCAGTGGGCCGCCCCTCTTGCGGGTTCACGGGCGGGCCCCTATGCTCCCTTGAAACCGCTTTCACACCGACGGAACACCGCGCTCACTCGTCCAGACCGTGGTCGCGCCGCGCGCGCCGGCGCGGCTGCCTTCCGGGTGTCGCCGCGGCCTCATCGCTTGCCAGGAAACCTGCCATGACCCAGCCCTCGAAACACTTCGCCCTGTCCGCCTGCGCGCTGGCCGCATCGGTCTTCCTGGCGGCCTGCGGCGGCGGCGGCGGCTCGGCGCCGCCGCAGAACGACGCGCAGGGCCCCACCCTGCTCATCGACGACAACGTGCCCGGCGACGTGGCCCGCGGTGCGGTGACCTTCACGTTTGCCTTCAGCGAGTCGGTGGGCAACAGCTTCACGATCGAGGACGTCACCGTCTCCGGCGGCATGGCCGGCTCGCTGATCAAGGTGAACGACCAGAAGTACCTGCTGGAGGTGACCCCGGCACCCGACAGCACCGGCACCCTGAGCGTGGCCGTGGCCGCCGGCAGCTACGCCGACCTGCGCGACAACCCCGGGACCACCTCCGGCACGCAGTCGCAGGCCTTCAACACCGTGCGCGTCACGCCGCCGGTCAGCGGTGACGTGCTGCTGGCCTCGTTCGACGAGGCCACGCCGCTGGCCTTCGAGGGCTTCAACGGTGCCGAGACCTCGGCGATCGCCGCCGCGCCCGCCGGCGGCAGCGGCCTGGCCGGCAAGATCATCCGCCTGGGCGGCGAGGTCTGGGCCGGCGCCAAGGTCAACGTCGACGTGGTTCCGCTGACCGCCGACAACCGCACCATCTCCGCCCGCGTGTACTCGCCGCTGGCCGGCGTGCCCATCGTGCTCAAGCTCGAGAACGTGGCCGACCCCGGCATCAACACCGGCGACATCCAGGCCAACGAGGCCGTGGTCCAGGGCTGGCAGACGCTGACCTGGACCGTGCCCGCTGACAAGGTGGGCCCGGAGTACAGCTGGGTGGTGATGCTGCCCAACCTCGGCACCCGCGCGTCCGACGACCCGGGCGAGACCTACTACTTCGACGACATCAAGGTCGTGGTGCCGCCCACGCCGGCCGACGTGCTGCTGGCCTCGTTCGACGAGGCCACGCCGCTGGTCTTCGAGGGCTTCAACGGCGCCGAGACCTCGGCGATCGCCGCCGCGCCCGCCGGCGGCAGCGGCCTGGCCGGCAAGATCATCCGCCTGGGCGGCGAGGTCTGGGCCGGCGCCAAGGTCAACGTCGACGTGGTTCCGCTGACCGCCGACAACCGCACCATCTCCGCCCGCGTGTACTCGCCGCTGGCCGGCGTGCCCATCGTGCTCAAGCTCGAGAACGTGGCCGACCCCGGCATCAACACCGGCGACATCCAGGCCAACGAGGCCGTGGTCGAGGGCTGGCAGACGCTGACCTGGACCGTGCCTGCCGACAAGGTGGGCCCGGAGTACAGCTGGGTGGTGATGCTGCCCAACCTCGGCACGCGGGCCTCGGCCGACCCCGGCGAGACCTACTACTTCGACGACATCAAGCTGCGCGTGCCGCCGGTGACGCCGGGCACGGTGCTGGCGTCGTTCGAGGAATCGCCGGCGCTGGTGTTCGAGGGCTTCAACGGCGCCGAGACCTCGGCCATCGCCGCCGGCCCGGAGGGCGGCAGCGGCCTGGCGGGCAAGATCATCCGCCTGGGCGGCGAGGTCTGGGCCGGGGCCAAGGTCAACGTGGACGTCATTCCGCTGGCGGCCGGCGTCCGCAAGATCACGGCCCGCGTGTATTCGCCGCTGGCCGGCGTGCCCATCGTGCTCAAGCTCGAGAACGTGGCCGACCCCGGCATCAACACCGGCGACATCCAGGCCAACGAGGCCGTGGTCGAGGGCTGGCAGACGCTGACCTGGACCGTGCCTGCCGACAAGGTGGGCCCGGAGTACAGCTGGGTGGTGATGCTGCCCAACCTCGGCACGCGAGCCTCGGCCGACCCCGGCGAGACCTACTACTTCGACACCATCACGCTGGTGCCCGGGCCCTGAGGCCCGGTCGGAGGGGGTGCTGAAACGGCGTTGAAGCGGCGCTAAAGCGGCGTTGCAGCGGCGTTGACGCGCCTCGGCGGCGCTGCCGCTCGGCGCCTCAGCCTTCGGCGGTGGCCGGTGCCGGCGTGCGCACCGGCGGCGCCAGCTCGGCATGCGCCGCCAGCCAGGCCGCGGCGGGTGCACCGTTGCCTTCGTCGGGGTGGAAGTCGGCGGCGAAGTAGCGCTTCCACGGCCCCCAGGTGGCGCGCAGCAGGCCGCCGCGGCCCAGCAGCAGCCGCCAGGCGCCGGCCCACGTGGCCGGGCGCCACCAGTGGCCGTCGCGCCAGAGGTTGGCCAGCGTCTGCCGCGCCAGGTCGAGCGCGAAGTGCAGCGTGATCACCCCGAACAGCCGCCGTCGCCAGCGCAGGTTGCCGCCCAGCGCGTGGTACAGGTCGAAGGCGGTGGCCCGGTGCTCCGACTCCTCGCTGGCGTGCCACAGCCAGAGGTCGCGCAGCCGCGGCTCGGCGCCGTCCAGCGCCGCCGGGTTCGTCAGCAGCCACTCCGCCAGGATGGCGGTGAAGTGCTCGGTGGCCGCCGTCACGCCCAGCCACACGCGCGGATCCTGGCCCTGCAGCTGGGTGTCGATGCGGTGGCGGATGCGCCCCTCCCAGGTGTTGACGTAACCCTGGGCCTCGAGCTGGGCGTTGAAGCGCTGGTGGATGCGCCGGTGCGTGGCCTCCTGGCCGATGAAGGCGCGCACCTCGTCGGCCAGCCGCTCGCGCGCCGGGCCCTGCAGCTTCGCCGCGCCCATCTTCACGGCGTCGATGAACAGCTGCTCGCCGGCGGGGAAGCTGAACGACAGCGCGTTGAACCACGCGCTGCGGAAGGCGTCGCCCCCGGCCCAGTGGCGGGGCCAGGGGGTGTCCAGGTCGACCTGCAGGCGGCGCACGGTGTACGTCATGGCGGCATTGTGCGGCCTGGCCCGGGGTGCGGGGCCCCGCGCCGAGCACCGTGCGGGGTCAACCCGCGGGCACCGCGCGTTCGGCGGCCCAGGCGCGCAGCGCCTCGATGGCCTCGGCCCGCGTGACCGACAGCGGCTTCGTGCGCGCCAGCTCCGCGAGCACCGCCGCGGCGCCGGCATCCCGGCCCAGGGCCAGCGCCTCGTAACGCGCCGCCACCGCGGCGGCCTCGATCTCGGCGCCGCTGAAGCCGGCGCTGGCCGCCACCATCGCCGCCAGCTGCGCGTCGTCGAAGGCCAGCTTCAGGCGGCCGAGGTGGATGCGCATCAGCTCGGCGCGCACGGCCTCGTCGGGCAGGTCGACGAAGAAGATCTCGTCGAAGCGTCCCTTGCGCACCAGCTCCGGCGGCAGGGCCTGGATGTCGTTGGCGGTGGCCACCAGGAACACCCGGCTGCGGCGCTCGGCCATCCAGGTCAGCAGCGTGCCCAGCATGCGGCGCGTGGCCCCGGTGCCGTCGTCGCTGCCGGCGCTGCCGCCGGCCAGGCCCTTCTCCACCTCGTCCATCCACAGCACGCAGGGCGCCATGCTCTCGGCCACGCGCAGCGCCTCGCGCAGCTTGCGTTCGCTCTCGCCCTGCCACTTGTCGTGCAGCGCGCCGAAGTCCATGCGGAACAGCGGCAGCTGCCACGACGCGGCCACCGCCTTGGCCGCCAGGCTCTTGCCGCCACCCTGCACGCCCAGCAGCAGCACGCCCTTGGGCGGCGGCAGGCCGTCGGCGGCGGCCGGGTCCAGGAAAGGCGCGCGGCGCAGCAGCAGCCAGCGCTTGAGGGCCGCCATGCCGGCCACCTGGTCCATGGCGGGCAGCTCGGGCTCGAACACCAGCAGCTCGGCCGCGCCCAGCTGCGCCTGCTTGGCCGAGAGCACGCGCGCCAGGTCGGCGGTGGTGACCTGGCCGTCGCCCAGCGCCAGCCGGGCCAGGTGGCGCACCGAGGCCTCCGGCAGCCCCACCAGGTGGCGCTGCAGCGACTCCAGCGTGCGCTGGCAGCCGGCCACGTCGCGCCCGCTGCGGCCGCGCTGCCGCGTGATCTCCTCGCGCAGCACGGTGCGCACGCGCTCCGGCGTCATCGGCTCGAGCTCGAAGCCCGCGGCCCAGGGCTGCAGCTCCTCGGGCAGGGTCAGCGCATGCGCCACGAAGGCCAGCTGCACGCCGTTGCGCTCGCTGGCCAGGGCCAGGTCCTTGAGCGCGCGCACCGTCACCGGGTGCCCGAGGTAGGGGTGGATGTCCAGCAGCAGCACCAGCGCCGGCCCCTCCAGCGCCGCCACGGCCTTCAGCGCCGCGGGCAGCTCCAGCGTGTCGGCCGCGCCGGGGTGGCCGGCGGCGCCGGTCTCCACCAGGCGCAGCTTCAGGCCGTGCAGCGCGCGCAGGCCGCCGCTGGCCGACCAGGCCCACAGCGCGCGCTGCGTGCGCCGCGCCACCGCCTCGGCCAGCGCCAGCACGCGCTTCTCGTCGTGCGTCTGCAGCACGACGATGGGCACGTGGGTGTCCAGCAACTCCTGCAGCGCGCCGACCTGGCCTTCGGTGGGCATGGGCTCAGCGCGATGGCCGCCGGTGGTCAGCCGACATGGCGGCGCGCGTTGCGGAACATGCGCATCCAGGGGCTGAGCGCCGACACGTCGCCCGGCGTCCAGCTCATCAGCACGTTGCGGAACACGCGCTCGGGGTGCGGCATCATGGCCGTGAAGCGGCCGTCGGCGGTGGTCACCGCGGTCAGGCCGCCGGGGCTGCCATTCGGGTTGGCCGGGTAGGCCTCGGTGGGCTGGCCGTGGCCGTCCACCCAGCGCGCGGCGCGCAGCACCTTGTGCGCGTCGCCGCGCTGCGAGAAATCGGCCCGGCCCTCGCCGTGCGCCACCGCGATGGGCAGGCGGCTGCCGGCCATGCCGGTGAAGAACAGGCTCGGGCTGTCCAGCAGCTCCACCATGGCCAGGCGGGCCTCGAACTGCTCGCTGCGGTTGCGCACGAAGCGCGGCCAGGCGTCGGCGCCGGGGATCATGGGCGCCAGCGCGGCCAGCATCTGGCAGCCGTTGCAGATGCCCAGGGCGAAGCTGTCGCCGCGCGCGAAGAAGGCGGCGAACTGGTCGGCCAGCGCCGGGTTGAAGAGGATGGACCGGGCCCAGCCCTCGCCCGCGCCCAGGGTGTCGCCGTAGCTGAATCCGCCGCAGGCGACGAAGCCGCGGAACTGGACGAGCCGCGCGCGGCCGGCCTGCAGGTCGGACATGTGCACGTCGAAGGTCTGGAAGCCGGCCAGGTCGAAGGCCTTGCTGGTCTCGACGTGCGAGTTCACGCCCTGCTCGCGCAGGATGGCCAGCTTCGGCCGCGCGCCGCGGGCGATGAACGGTGCGGCCACGTCGTCGGCGGGGTCGAAGCCCAGGTGCAGGTGCAGGCCGGGCGCCGCCGCATCGCTGGCCGCCGCGTGCTCGGCGTCGGCGGCCTCGGGGTTGTCGCGCTCGCGGCAGATGCGCCAGCTCACCTCGTCCCAGGCCGCCAGCAGCGTGCCCAGCGGGGCGCTGAACTGGCACTTGGTGTCGCGCCAGACCTCGACCACGCCGCGGTCGTTGGTCTTGCCCACCACGTGCGTGTGGCGCGACAGGCCGTGCGCGCGCAGCACGGCCAGGGCGGCGTCGCGGTCCTCGCGCCGCACCTGCAGCAGCACGCCCAGCTCCTCGTTGAACAGCGCCCGGAGCATCAGCTCGTTGCGGCGCTCGCCCACCTGGCCGGCCCAGTTCTTGGAATCGCCGTGCTCGGCGCGGCTGTCGGCGATGCCGTCGCCCTCGGTGACCAGGATGTCCACGTTCAGGCTCACGCCCAGGCGGCCGGCAAAGGCCATCTCGCAGGCCGCGGCCCACAGGCCGCCGTCGCTGCGGTCGTGGTAGGCCAGCAGCCTGCCCTGGCCGCGCAGTTCGTTCACCGCGGCCACCAGGGCCTTCAGCAGCGCCGGGTCGTCGAGGTCGGGCACGCCGTCCTGCGCCAGGCTGCCGAAGCGGCCGAGCACCTGCGCCAGCATCGAGCCGCCCATGCGGTGGCGGCCCTGGCCCAGGTCCACCAGCAGCAGCGTGGTGTCGCCGGGCTGCAGCTGCGGCGTCAGCGTGCCGCGCACGTCGTCCAGGCTGGCAAAGGCGGTGACGATCAGCGACACCGGGGCCACGACCTTCCTCGGCCCGTCGCCGGCATTCCACTGCGTGCGCATGGACAGCGAATCCTTGCCCACCGGGATGCCGATGCCCAGCGCGGGGCAGAGCTCCAGGCCGACGGCCTTGACGGTGTCGTACAGGGCCGCGTCCTCGCCCGGCTCGCCGCAGGCGGCCATCCAGTTGGCGCTCAGCTTCACGCGCGGCAGCTCGATCGGCGCCGCCAGCAGGTTGGTGATGGCCTCGCCCACGGCCATGCGGCCGGAGGCCGGCGCGTCCAGCGCCGCCAGCGGCGTGCGCTCGCCCATGCACATGGCCTCGCCGCGGAAGCCGCTGTAGTCGGCCAGCGTCACGGCCACGTCGGCCACGGGCACCTGCCAGGGGCCGACCATGGGGTCCCGGTGGTTCAGGCCGCCCACGCTGCGGTCGCCGATGGTCACCAGGAAGCGCTTGCTGGCCACCGTGGGGTGGCGCAGCACGGAAAGCGCCACATCCTCCAGCCGCACGCCGGTGAGGTCCAGCGGCGGCTCGCTGCGGGCCACGCGCTGCACGTCGCGCCGCATCTTCGGCGGCTTGCCCAGCAGCACCTCCATCGGCATGTCGATCACGCGCTCGCCGCCGGGGCCCACCTCCACCACCAGCTCGGCGGCCTCGCTGGCCGTGCCCACCACCGCGAAGGGGCAGCGCTCGCGCGCGCACATCTGCTCGAACAGCGGCAACCCGGCCGGGTCGAGCGCGATCACGTAGCGCTCCTGGCTCTCGTTGCACCAGATTCCCTTGGGCGCCAGGCCGCTCTCCTCCAGCGGCACCTTCGTGAGGTCGAAGACCGCGCCGCGTCCGGCGCCGTCGGCCAGCTCGGGGAAGGCGTTGGAGATGCCGCCGGCGCCCACGTCGTGGATGGCCAGCACCGGGTTGTGCTCACCCAGGGCCCAGCAGTGGTTGATGACCTCCTGCGCGCGGCGCTGGATCTCGGGGTTGCCGCGCTGCACGCTGTCGAAGTCGAGCGCCGCGGTGTTGGTGCCGGCGGCCATCGAGCTGGCGGCGCCGCCGCCCATGCCGATGCGCATGCCCGGGCCGCCCAGTTGCACGAGCAGCGTGCCGGCACCGAAGGGCAGCTTGTGCGTCTGGTCGGCGCTGATCGTGCCCAGGCCGCCGGCGATCATGATGGGCTTGTGGTAGCCGCGGCGCACGCCGGCCACGGTCTGCTCGAAGACGCGGAAGTAGCCGCCCAGGTTAGGCCGGCCGAATTCGTTGTTGAAGGCCGCGCCGCCCAGCGGGCCCTCGGTCATGATCTGCAGCGCGCTGGCGATGTGCGCGGGCTTGCCGACCGGCTGGCGCTCCCAGGGCTCGTTCGTGCCCGGCAGGTGCAGGTTGCTGACCGAGAAGCCGGTGACACCGGCCTTGGGCCGCGCGCCGCGGCCGGTGGCGCCCTCGTCGCGAATCTCGCCACCAGCGCCGGTGCTGGCGCCCGGGAAGGGCGAGATCGCCGTCGGGTGGTTGTGCGTTTCCACCTTCATCAGCACGTGCGCCACCTCGGCACGCGTGCCGTAGGCCGGCGCATTGGTGAAGCCCTGCGGCAGCCAGCGCTCGACCGGCCCGCCTTCCATCACTGCGGCGTTGTCGTTGTACGCCACCACCGTGTGCTGCGGGCTGGTCTTCTCGGTGTGGCGGATCATGCCGAACATGCTCAGCGGCTGGCGCTCGCCGTCGATGCTGAAGTCGGCGTTGAAGATCTTGTGCCGGCAGTGTTCGCTGTTGGCCTGCGCGAACATCATCAGCTCGACGTCGCTCGGGTTGCGCTGCAGCCCGGTGAAGGCGGCCACCAGGTAGTCGATCTCGTCGTCGCTGAGCGCCAGGCCGAACGTGGCATTGGCCTCCGCCAGCGCCGTGCGGCCGCGGCCGAGCACGTCCACGTGCTCCAGCGGCGGCGCCTGGCGGGCATCGAACAGGCGCTCGGCGTCCTGCCGCTCGAAGGCCACGCTCTCGGTCATGCGGTCGTGCAGCAGCGCCGCCACGGCCTGGCGTTCGTCGGCGCTCAGCGGCTTGGCGCCGCCGAGCAGGCCGCTCTTGGTGCTGAGGCGGAACTCGGTGACACGCTCCACCCGGTGCAGCACCAGGCCACAGTTGCGCGCGATGTCGCTGGCCTTGCTGGCCCAGGGCGAGACCGTGCCCAGGCGCGGCATCACCACCACGAGGTCGCCCGCGTCCGGGCCGGCATAGGCGTCGCCGTAGGTCAGCAGCGCGGCCAGCTTGTCGACGTCGGCCGCGGCCGGCGCGGCGTCGAAGGCCACCCAGTGCACGTGGCGCGCGGCCACGCCGGTGATGCGCGGGCCCGCACCCGGCAGGGATTGCAGCGATGTCAGCAGGGCGCGGGCGCGGAAGTCGGACAGCGCATTGCCGCCCTCGAAGTGCATCAGTGTCAGGGCGGAAGGCAGCATGGCGGGCATTTTACGGGCCCGGTGGGATAATCCCGGGATGACGATTCCCATCAAAACCGGCGCCGAGATCGACGGCATGCGGCTCGCCGGCCGGCTCGCTTCCGAGGTGCTGGACATGCTGACGCCGCACGTGCGGCCGGGCATCACCACGCTGGAGATCGACCGCCTCGCGCGCGAGCACATGGTCAACGTGCAAGGCGGCATTCCGGCGACGCTGGGCTACCAGCCGCCCGGCTACCCGGCCTACCCGGCGTCGCTGTGCACGAGCCTGAACGACGTGGTGTGCCACGGCATTCCCGACGACCGGCCGCTGAAGAACGGCGACATCGTCAACATCGACGTCACCGTCATCAAGGACGGCTGGCACGGCGACACCAGCCGCATGTTCGTCGTCGGCGACGGCTCCATCCAGGCCCGGCGGCTGTGCCAGGTCACCTACGAGGCCATGTGGAAGGGCATCGTCAAGGTGCGCCCGGGCGCCCGCCTGGGCGACATCGGCCACGCCATCCAGACCTTCGCCGAAGGCGCAGGCTATTCGGTGGTGCGCGAGTTCTGCGGCCACGGCATCGGCCGCCGCTTCCACGAGGAGCCGCAGGTGCTGCACTACGGCCGCCCGGGCACGCTGGAGGAGCTGGTGCCGGGCATGATCTTCACCATCGAGCCCATGATCAACGCCGGGCGGCGCGAGATCCGCGAGCTGGGCGACGGCTGGACCATCGTCACCAAGGACCGCTCGCTGTCGGCGCAGTGGGAGCACACCGTGCTCGTCACCGACACCGGCTACGAGGTGCTGACGCTGTCGGCCGGCTACCCGCCGCTGCCCGACTTCGTGCAGGCGACGCCGGCCCTGGCCACGTCCTGACCCGGTCATGAGCGCACCGCCAGCGGTGTCGGTGACCGCCTTGCGCGCGCGCGCGCGCGACGGCAAGGCCGCGCTGCTGGAGGCCTTCCGCCAGGCCCGGCCCACGATCACCGCGGCGCAGTCGCTGCTGCGCGCGCTGGCGCGCCACGTGGACGGCATCCTGGCCGAGCTGTGGGCACAGTCCGAGCTGCCGCAGGGCGCCGCGCTGGTGGCGGTGGGCGGCTACGGGCGCGGCGAGCTGTTCCCCTACTCCGACGTCGACGTGCTGGTGCTGCTGCCGGCCGAGCCCGATGCGCCCACCCGCGCCGCCGTCGAGGCCTTCATCACCGGCTGCTGGGATGTCGGCCTGGAGATCGGCAGCTCGGTGCGCACGCTGCCGGAATGCCTGGACGAGGCCGCGCGCGACGTGACGGTGCAGACCGCGCTGCTGGAGTCGCGCCTGATCTGCGGCAGCCGCAGCGCCCACGCCGCATTCACGCGCGCGCAGGCCGCGGCCGTGGACACCAAGGCCTTCCTGCGCGCCAAGACGCTGGAGATGCGCCAGCGCCACGTGAAGTACGAGGGCACGCCCTACGCGCTGGAACCCAACTGCAAGGAAAGCCCCGGCGGCCTGCGCGACCTGCAGGTGGTGATCTGGGTGGCGCGCGGCGCCGGGCTCGGCGGCACCTGGGCCGAGCTCGCGGCCAAGGGCATCATCACGCCCTTCGAGGTGCGCCAGCTGCAGCGCAACGAAGGGCTGCTCAAGCTCATCCGCGCGCGGCTGCACCTGGTGGCCGGGCGCCGCGAGGACCGCCTCGTCTTCGACCTGCAGACCGCGGTGGCGCAGAGCTTCGGCCTCAAGCCGCAGCGCGGGCAGCGCAATTCCGAGGCGCTGATGCACCGCTATTACTGGGCGGCCAAGGCGGTGACGCAGCTCAACCAGATCCTGATGCTGGGCATCGAGGAGAAGGTGCTCGGCTCCGAGGGTGCGCCGATGCGCCGCATCAACGCCCGCTTCCTCGACCGCGGCGGCATGCTGGAGGTGGCGCAGGACGACCTGTACGCCCGCAACCCGCACGCCATCCTCGAGACCTTCCTCGTGTACGCGCAGACGCCGGGCATCAAGGGCCTGTCGGCGCGCACGCTGCGCGCGCTCTACAACGCGCGCGAGCTGATGGACACACGCTTCCGGCACGACCCCATCAACCGCGAGCTGTTCATGGACATCCTGCGCCAGCCGCAGGGCATCACCCACGTGTTCCGGCTGATGAACCAGACCTCGGTGCTGGGCCGCTACCTGTGGGTGTTCCGCCGCATCGTCGGCCGCATGCAGCACGACCTGTTCCACGTCTACACCGTGGACCAGCACATCCTGATGGTGCTGCGCAACGTGCGCCGCTTCTTCATTCCCGAGCACGCGCACGAGTACCCGTTCTGCAGCCAGCTGGCCTCGCAGTGGGACCGCCCCGACCTGCTGTACGTGGCCGCGCTGTTCCACGACGTGGCCAAGGGCCGCGGCGGCGACCACAGCGACCTCGGCGCGCGCGACGTGCGCCGCTTCTGCCGCGACCACGGCGTGGACGCCGAGGACACCGCGCTGTGCGAGTTCCTGGTGCAGCACCACCTGACGATGAGCCGCGTGGCGCAGAAGGAGGACCTGTCCGACCCCGACGTCATCACCCGCTTTGCGCAGATGGTGGGCACGCCGCGGCGGCTGACGGCGCTGTACCTGCTCACCGTGGCCGACATCCGCGGCACCAGCCCCAAGGTCTGGAACGCCTGGAAGGGCAAGCTGCTGCAGGACCTGTTCCACACCACGCTGCGCGCGCTGGGCGGCGCGCAGCCCAACCTGCAGGCCGAGATCGAGGCCCGCAAGGCCGAGGCCCGGCAGCGCCTGGCGCTGCAGTCGGCGCTGCCCGGCACCGAGGCACCGCTGTGGGCCACGCTGGACACGCGCTACTTCGCGCGCCACGACGCCGGCGACATCGCCTGGCACGCGCGTGCGCTGTGGCGCCACCTGGAGGCCACGCAGCCGGTGGTCAGTGCGCGGCCGGCACCCATCGGCGAAGGGCTGCAGGTGCTGGTGTACGCGCCCGATGCGCCGGAGCTGTTCGCCCGCATCTGCGGCTACTTCGACGGGGCCGGCTTCAGCATCCTCGACGCGCGCGTGCACACCACGGCCCGCGGCTACGCGCTGGACACCTTCCTCGTCGAGAGCCAGCACGTCAGCGAGCACGGCGCCGCCGCCTACCGCGACCTGGTCTCGCTGGTGGAGAACCAGCTGCCCGCCGCGCTGCAGGCGCAGGGCCCGCTGCCCGAGCCCGGCCGGGGCCGGCTGTCGCGCCGGGTGCGCTCCTTCCCGGTGACGCCGCGCGTGTCGCTGACGCCCGACGAACGCGCGCAGCGCTGGCTGCTCACCATCAGCGCCAGCGACCGCACCGGCCTGCTCTACGCCATCGCCCGCGTGCTGGCGCGCAACCGCATCAACCTCCAGCTCGCCAAGGTGACCACGCTGGGCGAGCGCGTGGAGGACACCTTCCTCGTCGATGGCCCGGCGCTTCAGCACGCCAAGACGCAGCTGCGCATCGAGAGCGAGCTGCTCGATGCCGTGTCCACGCCGGCCTGAACGGGCGCCGCCGCAGTGATGAGCCTGAAGCCGGTCAGCGCCGAGGAGTTCCTGGCCGACCCCGACGCCTGGGACGCCGTGATCGACGCCCGCTCGCCGTCGGAGTTCGCCGAGGACCGCCTGCCCGGGGCGCTGAACTGGCCGGTGCTCGACGACGAGGAGCGGCGCATCGTGGGCACCACCTACAAGCAGGTCTCGGCGCTCGAGGCGCGCAAGATCGGCGCGGCAATGGTGGGCCGCCGCATCGCGGGCCACCTGGACGCCTTCATCGCCGACAAGCCGCGCGAGTGGCGGCCGCTGGTCTACTGCTGGCGCGGCGGCCAGCGCTCGGGTAGCCTGGCCTGGTTCCTGTCGCAGATCGGCTTTCGCACCGGGCAGCTGCAGGGCGGCTACAAGGCCTTCCGCGCCGTGGTGCGCACCCAGCTGGAGACGCTGCCGCAGGCGCTGCACTTCGTGGTGCTGGCCGGGCGCACCGGCAGCGGCAAGACGCGGCTGCTGCAGCACCTGGCCGCGTCCGGCGAGCAGGTGCTGGACCTCGAGGGCCTGGCCCACCACCGCGGCTCGGTGCTGGGCGCCCTGCCCGGCCTGCCGCAGCCCACGCAGAAGGCCTTCGACACGCGCGTCTGGCAGGCGCTGCGCGGCTTCGCGTCCGGGCGCCCGGTGTACGTGGAGAGCGAGAGCGCGCGTATCGGCAGCCTGCGCGTACCCGAGGCCCTGCTGCTGCGCATGCGCGACCACGGCCGCGTGTGGCGGGTGGACATGCCCACCGCGGGGCGTGTGCAGCTGCTGCTGGAGGACTACGCCTTCTTCGCCAGCGACGTGGAGGGCTTCTGCCGACAGCTCGACGCGCTGGTGGCGCTGCAGGGCCGCGAGCGCGTGCACGCCTGGCAGGCGCTGGCCCGCGCCGGGCAGTGGGCGCCGCTGTTCGAGCGCCTGATGGCCGAGCACTACGACCCACTGTACGACCGCTCGATGCGCCAGCACTTCGCCGCGCTGGCGCAGGCCCCGGCCCTGGCCCTGGCCGACGGCGGGCCGGCGGCACTGTCGGCGGCGGCGGCGGTGCTGGTCGGCGCCAATTGACAGCCGTCAAGCCGCGGCCCGGGCGGCCGTGGCAGCATGCGGCACCATGCAGCGCTCGCCGGCCGTCGAGGCCTCCCGCCGTTTCCGGCCCCGCACCATTGCGCTGAGCCAGCCGCTGCGCTGGCTGGAGCGTGGCGCGCAGGACTTCACCCGCAACCCCGGCCCCGGCCTGCTGCACGGCCTGCTGGCCGCGCTGTTCGGCGGCGTGCTGTTCGTGCTGGCGGGGCGGCATTTCTGGCTCGTGGCCGGGGCCTTCAGCGGTTTCCTGATCGTGGCGCCGCTGGCCGCCACCGGCCTGTACGCCGTCAGCCGCGCGATGGAGCGAGGCGAACCGGCAGGGCTGCGCACGGCGCTGGCCGTCTGGCACCCGCGGCACCTGCGGCTGGTGGCTTTCGGCCTGCTGCTGGCGCTGGCCGGCACCGGCTGGGTGATGACCTCCGGCGCGCTGATCATCGGCTTCGCGCCGGCCCCGGTGACCGGGCCGAAGGACTTCCTGCAGGTGGTGCTGCTGGGCGAGGGCTGGCTGTTCGAGATCTGGCTGATGCTGGGCGCCATCCTGGCCGCGCCGGTGTTCGCCAGCTCGGTGGTGGCGATCCCGATGCTGCTCGACCGCGACGAGGCGCTGCCGGTGGCCATCTACACCAGCTGGCGCGTGGTGATGGAGGACCCGGCACCGCTGGCCCTGTGGGCCGGCCTGATCATGGCCCTCACGGCCCTGGGCATGGCCACCGCGCTGACCGGCCTGATCGTCATCCTCCCCTGGCTGGCCCACGCCAGCTGGCACGCCTACCGCGACCTGGTGGAACTCCCGGCGGAGGGTGAGTGACGGTGACGCCTGAGCATAGAACGGGTCTCAAGACCCGATTTCCGTGGGCTCCCCCGAGCCCCCTCCAAGAAGGGGCTCCAGCCGGTTCGTCGACACCCCGCCAGCCCCCCTCCGCGAGGGGGACTCCAGCATGCTTGTCGAGTCGGCCTGCCGGCCGACAGACCCGGCACCCGCTGTGGTGCGCTCCCGCACGCATCGCTGCGTTCGCAAGGCGGCGTGCCGAGGAACGCCACCGCCGGTGCCGGCTCGCGTGGGTACCGGAGGGGGCGACGGGAAGTAAAGGAGGAGCCGGCGGCCGCAGGCCGGCGGCGGGGGACATGAGCGGCGCCCCCTCCGGTGCCCGCGCGAGCTCGCCACGACGTTTGCATGCGACAACAGCGAGCGTCCGCAACGGATCGCCAGCGGTCACGCGACAGAACACTTCGGTGAGATCGTCAAGCGGCAACCAGCGCGCGGCGCGGAGCCCCTGAGATGTTCGGCTTCACGGAGGAGCAGATCGCCTGGTTCGGGCTGACCTTCGGCGTCAGCGCGTTCATGCTCTACATGGTGTTCATCGTGCTGCAACTGGCGCGCGAGTCCAAGGCCGGCAAGTTCGGCACCTTCGTGCTGCTGCTGGTGCTGGGCTTCGGGCTGCTGGGCTTCGCGGCCAAGGGGCTGATCAAGTATTTCCTGGCCGGGAGCAGCGAGTGAACGCCGCGGCCCCGCCGGCCCGGCACAGCCTGTTCGACGACGCCCAGGGCCTGCTCACCGGCACCCTGTTCGTGGCCCTCGCGCTGGTGCTGTTCCGCCACGCCGGCCTCGTCACCGGCGGCACCGCGGGCCTGGCCTTCATCGCGCACTATGCGCTGGGCCTGCCCTTCGGCGCCGCCTTCTTCGCCATCAACCTGCCCTTCTACGCCCTGGCCTGGCGGCGCATGGGCGCGCGCTTCACGCTCAAGACCTTTGCCGCGGTGGCGCTGCTGTCGGGGCTGGCCGAGGCGGTGCCGCACTGGGTGGTGCTGCAGTCGGTGCAACCCGGCTTCGCGGCCCTCGGCGGCGGGCTGCTGATGGGCGCGGGGCTGCTGATCCTGTTCCGCCACCGCGCCAGCCTGGGGGGCCTGAACGTGCTGGTGCTGTGGCTGCAGGAGACGCGCGGCTGGCGCGCCGGCAAGGTGCAGATGGGGCTGGACATGCTGATCCTGCTGGCCGCCGCACCGTGGATCGGCACCGCCGCGCTGGCCTGGTCGGTGCTGGCGGCGGTGGCGCTGAACGTCGCGCTCGCGGTCAACCACAGGCCCGGGCGCTATGCTGCGGTGTGACACCGCGGTGCGACACCGCGGCATCACCCCGGCGGCCTGACCGCGCACGCCACCGCATGGAGGCACCGTGACCCGCGACGTGCCTGAACCTCCCCACCCCGACCACCTGCGCAACCAGGCGCGCCCTGACGCGCAGGCGCAGGACGAGGCGGTATTCCTCGCCGAGGTCGTCGCGCTGGCGCTGGGCCATGGCTGGAACGCGCCGCAGCCAGCGCGCGTGCTCGCCCGGCTGGCGACCCGGCCTCTGGCGCACCCGGCGCTGGCGCTGCTGCAGGGCCGCGTCGACGAGGCCCTGGCCGTGCTGCCGGACGCGGCATCGCTGCAGTCGCCGCTGCCGCCTTGGCAGGCCCCTGCACTGGTCTACGCCGCAGCGTCCGGCCTGGCGCGCCTGGACAGCCACCGCGACGCGCTGCTGCACACCGTGGACACCCTGCTCGCCCGCGGCGCCGACCCCAACGCCACCTGGGCCGACCCCGGCAACCCCGGCCACCGCATGCCCGTGCTCTACGGCGCCGTGGCGCGGGCGCGCAGCCTGGGCATCGTCGAGCGCCTTCTCGCCGCAGGCGCCGACCCGAACGACCAGGAGTCGCTCTACCACGCCGCCGAGCGCGACGACCCGGGGTTCATGCGCGCGCTGGTGCGTGCCGGCGCCCGCTGGACGGGCACGAATGCCCTCTTCCGCCAGCTCGACCACGACCGGCCTGCCGGCCTGGCCGAGGCCCTGGCCCTGGGGGCCGACCCCAACGAGCCCGGCCCCGGCGGCCGCCGGGCGCTGCACCACGCGCTGATGCGTGGGCGGGGCGCCGACACCGTGCGCCTGCTGCTGGCCCATGGCGCCGACCCGCAGGCCCCCTGCAGCCTGGGCTTCACGCCGGCCGACTACGCCGTGCGCGCCGGCCAGCGCGACGCCCTGGCCCTGCTGCAGGGCTCCGGCGCGCCACGGCCCTTGAGCGACGACGAGGCCCTGGCCGCGGCCTGCGCCGCCGGCGACGAGGCGCTGGCGCGCACCCTGGCGGCACCGGACCCCGGCCGGGTGAAGCGGCTGCCGCCCCACCTGCTGCGCCTGCTGCCCGAACAGGCGCAGCGTGGCCGGCTCGACGCCGTGGCGCTGATGCTGTCGCTGGGCTGGCCGGTGGACGTGAAGGGCGACTGGGACGCCAGCGCGCTGAACCAGGCCGCCTTCCGCGGCGACGCCGCGATGGTGCGCCTGCTGCTGGCGCATGGCGCGCACTGGGACGAGCGCAACGGCTACGGCGGCAACGTGATGGGCAGCTGCCTGCACGCCGCCTGCCACGAGCCGGTGCCCGGCGGTGACTACGCCGCGGTGCTCGGCCTGCTGCTCGACGCCGGCGCGCCGATGCCCGAGGACCATGATGCGCTCCCCGAACAACTGCAGAACGTGGTCAACGCACGGACGTAGAAGCGCAAACGCCGGCCAAGGGCCGGCGCTCGTCATCCTGACTGGAGCCCCCGCTTGGAGGGGGCTGGGGGGAGCCGAACGGAAAACAGGACTTCATGGGCTTGAGCGGCGAAGCCGCTTGCCCAGCCGGCGCGCGCGAGACGCGCGCCGTCGTTCGCCAGGCGTGTGACCGTCCGCAGGGACGGTCACACGTCCGGGCTCACCCCATGTGAAGTCCGCCGTTGCAGCTGAAATCGGCGCCGGTGGTGAAGCCGGAATCCGGCCCTGCCAGCCAGGCCACCACCGAGCCGATCTCCTCGGGCGTGCCCAGGCGCTTGACCGGGATGGTGGCGACGATCTTCTCCAGGATCTCCGGCTTGATGGCACGGACCATGTCGGTGCCGATGTAGCCGGGGCTGACGGTGTTCACCGTCACGCCCTTGGCCGCCAGCTCCTGCGCCAGCGCCATCGTGAAGCCGTGCATGCCGGCCTTGGCGGCCGAGTAGTTGGTCTGGCCGGCCTGGCCCTTCTCGCCGTTGACCGAGCTGATCTGGATGATGCGGCCCCAGCCCTTTTCCACCATGCCCGGCACGACCTGCTTGGTCACGTTGAACATGCTGTTGAGGTTGGTGTCGATGACGGCCTTCCAGTCCTCGGGCGTCATCTTCAGGAACATGCGGTCGCGCGTGATGCCGGCGTTGTTGACCAGCACGTCGATGGGGCCGTGCTCCTCCTTGGCCTTGGTGAAGGCGGCCACGGTGCTGTCCCAGTCGGCCACGTTGCCCACGCTGGCGTGGAAGGCGTAGCCCAGGGCCTTCTGCTCGTCGAGCCACTTCTGGAAGTCGCGCGTCGGCCCGCAGCCGGCGATGACCTTGAAGCCTTCCTTGGCCAGGCGCTGGCAGATCGCGGTGCCGATGCCGCCCATGCCGCCGGTGACGTATGCAACCTTCTGACTCATGTGTTCCTCCAGGGTGTCTGCAATGCGATGGTGTTCACTCTAGCGCCCGATGCCGGGGGCGGCACCCAGGCCTCCCCCAATAGGCGAACCGGCCGCTGCGGTCGACGGCGGCTCGGCCGGCGTCATGCCTTGGCCTTGACGTAGCGGCCCGGCGCCGGCTCGATGGGCGGGTGGGCGCGGCTGCCGCGCCCGCGCGGCGCCGGCACCAGCCGGCCGCCGTGCGGCTTCAGCCAGCCGGCCCAGGTGGTCCACCAGCTGCCGGGGTGCTCGGTGGCGCCGGCCAGCCAGTCGTCGGCCGCGGCCGGCAGGTGGCTGTGGGTCCAGTAGCTGCGTTTGCCCTTGGCCGGCGGGTTGATCACGCCGGCGATGTGCCCGCTGGCCCCGAGCACGAACTGCGTCGGCCCCGTCAGGATCTGCGTTGACGCATAGGCGGCCTTCCAGGGCACGATGTGGTCCTCGCGGCTGCCATAGACGAACACCGGCGCGCGGATGGCGCCCAGGTCCACCTTCTCGCCGCACACCGTCAGCCGGCCGGGCTGCTTGAGCTCGTTCTGCAGGTAGGTGTGGCGCAGGTACCAGCAGTACATGGGCCCGGGCAGGTTGGTGCTGTCGCCGTTCCAGTACAGCAGGTCGAACGGCGGCGGCGTCTCGCCCTTCAGGTAGTTGCCGACGACGTAGTTCCAGACCAGGTCGTTGGGCCGCAGGAAGCTGAAGGTGGTGGCGAGTTCCTGGCCCTTCAGCAGCCCGGGGCCGCCCGGCGCCTGCGGGCCGAGCGTCATCTCGCGCAGCCGCACCGAGGCTTCGTCGATGAAGATGTCGAGGATGCCGGTGTCCTGGAAGTCGAGCAGCGTGGTCAGCAGCGTCACGCTCTGCGCCGGCTGCTCACCGCGCGCGGCCAGCACGGCCAGCGCGGTGCTCAGGATGGTGCCGCCGACGCAGAAGCCCAGCGTGTTGATCTTCTCGCTGCCGCCGATGGCCTGCACCGTGCGGATGGCCTGGATGGCGCCGTCCTCGATGTAGTCGTCCCAGGTCGTGGCCTTCAGGGATTCGTCGGGGTTGCGCCAGCTGACGACGAAGGTGCGGTGCCCCTGCTCGACCGTGTAGCGGATGACCGAGTTCTCGGGCTGCAGGTCGAGGATGTAGTACTTGTTGATGCACGGCGGCACGAAGAGCATGGGACGCTCGTGCACCTGCGCCGTCAGCGGCTTGTACTCGATGAGCTGGAACAGCTCGTTCTCGAAGACGACGTCGCCCTCGGTGGTGGCCACGTTGCGGCCGACCTCGAACACGGTCTCGTCGGTCTGCGACACGTGGCCCTTGCCCAGGTCCTCGAGCAGCTGCTTCATGCCGGCCGCGATGCTGCCGCCCCGGGTCTCCACCGCCTTGTGCAGGGCCTCGGGGTTGAAGGCGAGGAAGTTGCTCGGGCTGGCGGCGTCCACCCACTGCTGCACTGCGAAGCGGATGCGCGCCTTGGTCTTGGCGTCGCCCTGCACCGACTCGGCCATCTGCAGCAGCGTGCGCGCGTTCAGCAGGTACATCTGCGCGGTGTAGGCCGCGGCCGGGTTCTCCAGCCAGGGCTGGGCGGCAAAGCGCCGGTCTGGCAGCGGCGCGGCCGCGCCCTGCTGCAGCCGCTGCAGGGTGTCGTTCCAGATCTGGGTGACGTTCTTCAGGTAGTCGCCCTGCAGGCCCAGCAACTGCTCCTGCGGGAGGTTGAGCCCCTGCAGGCGGCCGAACATGTCGGCAAAGGCGGCGCCGAAGGCCCCGGCGGCGTCCGCCGGAGCGGCGGCAGGGGCGGCCCGGGCCGGCGCGGCGGCCGAGGCGGCCTTCGCGGCGCCGCCCGGGGCCGCGGCCTTCGGCACCGGGTTCGCCTTGCCCGCGGGGCGTGCCCGGGACGCCTTGGGCGTCGCCGGTGCCGCAGGCGCGGGCGCGGTGGCGCGGCTGGGGGCTTTCGAGGCCGCGCCGGCACGGGTGCGCGGTCGCGCGTTACGCTGGGTGCTCAATGCTGTCTCCTGTCGTCTGGCCTTCGCCTGCGCGTGAACGACTGCACGTTGTACGCCGCATCGCTTACCACGTGTTGACGGTGAATTCCATTCTCTGAAAACCCACTTCGCCTGTCGAGATGTACCTGGTTGCGATCGCGTGGATGTACGTGGTGCTGATGATGGCCGTGGCCGAGGCCATGTCCCCGCAGGGCACCGTGCTCGGGGCGGTGGTCACGCTGCTGCTGTACGGCGTGGGGCCGCTGGCCCTGCTGCTCTACATCATGGGCACGCCGCACCGCCGCCGGCGGCGCCGCGCCGAGGAGGCGGCCGAGGACGCGGCGCGGGCCGCCGCGGCCGGCTCAGCGCCGGCGCCAGACAGCGGCAGCGAAGCGGCCACTGACGCCGTCGCGCCGGTACGAAAAGAAGCGTGACGGGTCGCTGACGGTGCACCAGGTGCCGCCGTGCACCTGGCGCAGCCCCAGCCGGTGCAGCCGCGCGCGGGCCAGGCCGGCGAGATCGGCGCGCCAGCGCGGGTCGCCATCGGGCCGCGGCGCGTACGTCAGCAGGTGGGCGTCGGCGGCAAAGGCCTCGCGCACGTCGGCCCCCACCTCGAAGGCCGCCGGGCCGATGCACGGGCCCAGCCAGGCCTGAAGCGCACCGGGTTCGGTGCCGCTGCCTTCGCACAGCGCCTGCACCGCGGCGTCGAGCACGCCGCCGGCCAGGCCGCGCCAGCCAGCGTGCGCGGCGGCCACGGCCCGGCCCTCGGGGTGGGCCAGCAGCACCGGCAGGCAGTCGGCCACCTGCACCACGCAGGCCAGGCCGGGCTCGTCGGTCCAGGCGGCATCGGCGTCCGGCAGCGGACCCTGCAGGGCCGCGGCATCGGCCTTCACCACGCGGGCCCCGTGCACCTGGCGCAGCCACAGCGGCTGCGCGCCGCCCAGCCGGTCGGCAAAGCGGCGCCGGTTCTCGGCCACCGCGGCAGGGTCGTCGCCCACCGCGGTGCCGAGGTTCAGCGACGCGTAGGGCCCGGCGCTGACGCCGCCCTCGCGCGTGCTGCACCAGGCGCCGACGGGCGCGCGCCAGTCAGGCTGCATCCGGGCAGCGCTCGGGCCGCGTCTGCTCGAAGGCGTCGAGCCTCATGCAGGCCTCTAACACGCGCATCACCTGCGGCACGTGGTCCAGACGGCAGTCGAAGCGCCGGGCGTTGAAGATCTGCGGCACCAGGCAGACGTCGGCCAGCGTGGGCGTCTCGCCGTGGCAGTAGGTGGCCGGCTGCGCGGCGAGCTGGCGCTCCACCACCTCCAGCCCGGTCTCCACCCAATGGCGGTACCAGCGGTTCTTGTCGTCCTCCGAGACCTTCATCGGCCCGACCAGGTAGCGCAGCACCCGCAGGTTGTTCAGCGGGTGGATCTCGCAGGCGATGTCCAGCGCGATGGCGCGCACGCGGGCGCGCCCCAACGGGTCGCGGGGCAGCAGCGCCGGCTCGGGGTGGGTCTCGTCCAGGTACTCCAGGATCGCCAGCGACTGCGTCAGCACGTGCTCGCCGTCCTTGAGCAGCGGCACCAGGCGCGAGGCGGACACGGCGGCGTACGACTCGGCGACCTGCTCGTTCTTCGGCAGGTGCACCGCCTTGTAGTCGTAGGCCAGCCCCTTGAGCGCCAGGCCGATGCGCACCCGGTAGGAGGCCGAGCTGCGGAAGTAGTTGTAGAGCTCCATCGCGGGTCTCCTCGTCGGGGACGGCGTCAGGCCACGCGCACGCGCAGGTCGGGCAGGCCGGCGACGCGCGCCTCCATCAGGTCGCCGCGCTGCACCGCGCCCACGCCGGCGGGGGTGCCGGTGAACACCAGGTCGCCGGCCTGCAGCGTCCAGGCCTCGGCCAGCTTCTCCAGCGTCTCGGCCACGCTCCAGATCAGCTCCTTCAGGTCGCCGGTCTGACGGCGCTGGCCGTTGACGTCCAGCGTGATGGCGCCGGCGTCCAGCGCGCCGGCGGCGGCCAGCGGCACGATGGGCCCGATGGGCGCCGACTGCTCGAAGGCCTTGCCGATCTCCCACGGCCGGCCCTGCTTCTTCATCTCGCCCTGCAGGTCGCGGCGGGTCATGTCCAGGCCCACGGCGCAGCCGAAGATGCGGCCGCCGGGGCCGAGCGCCACCACCAGCTCCACCTCGTGGTGCAGGTTGGCGGTGAGCGAGGGGTAGGCGATGCGGCCGGTGTCGCCGGCGGCCACCGGCACCAGCGCGTCGGCCGGCTTCATGAAGAAGAACGGCGGCTCGCGGCCGGAGAAGCCCATCTCCTGGGCATGCTCGGCGTAGTTGCGGCCGACGCAGTAGATGCGGTGCACGGGGAAGTCGCCGCCACCGGCCACCGGCACGGTGACGGGCGCAGGCGCGGGGAAGACGAGGTTCATCGGCGGAGTTCTCCAGCAACAGCGGGGCATGATGCCACGCCGCTACACTGGCCTGATGTTCGCGCCCCGCCGCATCCAGCACTGCCGCGTCTGCGGCGCGGCCACCGCCTACCGCGTGCCCGCCGACGACAACCGCGAGCGCGCCATCTGCGGCGCCTGCGGCGAGATCCACTACGAGAACCCGATCAACGTGGTCGGCACCGTGCCCGTGTGGGGCGACCAGGTGCTGCTGTGCCGGCGCGCCATCGAGCCGCGCCACGGGCTGTGGACGCTGCCGGCCGGCTTTCTCGAACTGGGCGAATCCACCTCCGATGGCGCGCTGCGCGAGACCGACGAGGAGGCCGGGGCGCGGGTCGAGCTCGAGGGCCTGTTCACCGTCTTCAACGTGGTGCGCGCCGGCCAGCTGCACCTGTTCTACCGCGCACGCATGCTCGACACCCGGCTCGACCCCGGCCCCGAGACGCTGGAGGCGCAGCTGTTCCGCGAGCACGAGATCCCCTGGGACCAGATCGCCTTCCGCACGGTGCGCCAGACCCTGGAGCACTTCTTCGCCGACCGCCGCGACGGCCGCTTCGGCGTGCACGTGGGCGACATCGCCTGAGGCTGCGCGGTCCGCCAGGGACTGAGAAGCGTTCGCGTTCACGACATTTCTGCGCGAGATCGCGTGATCTTGTCGTCCGCAGGCGCGGGGCGTGCGTTGCAGGCCGGTCACGGGTGCCCGTCGGTGCCCGGCCACACCGGGCCCAGACCCGAAGGAGCTTCCTGCATGACCAGCCGTCGCCAGTTCATCCAGATCGTCCCCGTTGCCGGCGCCGCCGCGCTGCTGGCCGCCGCCGGCACCGCCAGCGCCGCGATGGTGGACGAGAACGACGCCCAGGCCAAGGCCCTGGGCTACGTGGCCGATGCCGCGCGCGTGGACAAGGCCAAGTTCAAGCAGTTCGCCGCCGGCCAGAACTGCGGCAACTGCGCCCTCTACCAGGGCGGCACCGCGCCGGCCGGCAAGTGCGCCCTGTTCCCGGGCAAGGACGTGGCCGCCAAGGGCTGGTGCAGCGCCTACGCCAAGAAGGCATGACCTGGAGCCCCCACGCGCCCTGAAGGTCGCTGCCCCGCGGGGGGGCTCAGCCAGCGGACCGGCGGCGCCGGATCCGCGCCTGCGGCTTGAATGACGAAAGGCCCCTGACGGGGCCTTTCGTGCGTCAGCACACGCCCGGTCAGCGACGTGCGGGGGGCAGGTCGGTGCAGCTGCCGTGGGCCACCTCGGCGGCCATGCCGATGCTCTCGCCCAGCGTGGGGTGCGGGTGGATGGTCTTGCCGATGTCCACCTCGTCGGCGCCCATCTCGATGGCCAGCGCCACCTCGCCGATCATGTCGCCGGCGTGCGTGCCGACGATGCCGCCGCCGAGCACGCGGTGGATCTCGGCGTCGAACAGCAGCTTGGTGAAGCCCTCGTCGCGGCCATTGGCGATGGCGCGGCCGCTGGCCGTCCAGGGGAACAGGCCCTTCTTCACCGCGATGCCCCGGGCCTTGGCCTCGTCCTCGGTCAGGCCCACCCAGGCCACCTCGGGGTCGGTGTAGGCCACGCTCGGGATCACGCGGGCGTCGAAGGCCGCCTTGTGGCCGGCGGCCACCTCGGCCGCCACGTGGGCCTCGTGCACCGCCTTGTGCGCCAGCATCGGCTGGCCGACGATGTCGCCGATGGCGAAGATGTGCGGCACGTTGGTCCGCATCTGCGCATCCACCGGCACGTAGCCGCGCTCGTTGACGGCCACGCCGGCCTTGTCGGCGCCGATCTTGCGCCCGTTGGGGCTGCGGCCCACGGCCTGCAGCACCAGGTCGTACAGGCCCTCGCTGCGCGTGCCGTCCAGGCCCTCGAACATCACGCGGATGCCGTCGGCGGTCGCTTCCGCCGCCACCGTCTTCGTCTTCAGCATGATGCGGTCGAAGCGGTGGGCGTTCATCTTCTGCCAGACCTTGACGAGGTCGCGGTCGGCGCCCTGCATCAGGCCGTCGAGCATCTCCACCACGTCCAGCCGCGCGCCCAGCGTCGAATACACCGTGCCCATCTCCAGGCCGATGATGCCCCCGCCGATGACCAGCATCCGCTCAGGTTTCTGGCGCAGTTCCAGCGCACCGGTGCTGGTGACGATGCGCGGGTCGTCCTTCGGAAGGAACGGCAGCTTCACGGCTTCGGAGCCGGCGGCGATGATGGCCTGCTTGAAGCGGATGGTCTGCGTCTTGCCGTCGGCCATGACCACCTGCAGGTGGAACGGGTCGGCGAACGCGCCGCTGCCCTGCACCACCGTGACCTTGCGCATCTTGGCCATCGCGGCCAAGCCGCCGGTGAGCTTGCCGACCACCTTGTTCTTGTGGGCGAGCAGCTTGCCGAGGTCGACCTCGGGCTTGCCGAAGGTGACGCCCAGGTCGGCAAAGTGCGCCGCTTCGTCCATCACCGCGGCCACGTGCAGCAGCGCCTTGCTCGGGATGCAGCCCACGTTCAGGCACACGCCGCCCAGCGTGGGGTAGCGCTCCACCAGCACCACCTTCATGCCCAGGTCGGCCGCACGGAACGCGGCGGAGTAGCCGCCCGGGCCGGCGCCGAGCACGAGCAGGTCGCACTCCAGGTCGGCCGCGCCGGCGTGAATGGCCGCGGCCGCCACGGGCGCGGCCGCAGGGGCTGAAGCGGCCGGCGTGGCGGCCGGCGTGGCGGCCGGCGCTGCGGCCGGTGACGCGGCCGCCGGTGCCGCCACGGGCGCCGGTGCCGCCGCGGCGGCCTCGGCCGCCTCGAGCAGCAGGATGGTCGAGCCCTGGGCGACCTTGTCGCCCAGGGCCACGCGCAGCTCCTTCACCACGCCGGCGTGCGACGACGGGATCTCCATCGACGCCTTGTCGCTCTCCACCGTGATCAGGCTCTGCTCGGCCTTCACCGCATCGCCCGGCTTGACCAGCAGCTCGATGACGGCCACGTCCTTGAAGTCCCCGATGTCCGGGACCTTGACTTCCACCATGTTCATTGCCCGGCTCCCCGCGTCACAGCGCGATGCGGCGGAAGTCCGCCAGCAGCTGCGCGAAGTAGACGTTGAAGCGCGCGGCGGCAGCGCCGTCGATCACGCGGTGGTCCCAGCTCAGCGACAGCGGCAGGATCAGCCGCGGCGCGAACTGCTTGCCGTCCCAGCGCGGCTCGATGGTGCTGCGGCACACGCCCATGATGGCCACCTCCGGCGCATTGATGATGGGCGTGAAGTAGCGCCCGCCGATGCCGCCCAGGCTGCTGATGCTGAAGCAGCCGCCGCTCATGTCGGCCGGGCCCAGCTTGCCGTCGCGGGCCTTCTTCGCGAGCTCGCTCATCTCCTGGCTGATCTGCAGGATGCCCTTGCGGTCGGCGTCCTTGATCACCGGCACCACCAGGCCGTTGGGGGTGTCGGCGGCGAAGCCGATGTGGAAGTACTGCTTGAGCACCAGCGTGTCGCCGTCCAGGCTGGCGTTGAACTCGGGGAACTTCTTCAGCGCCGCCACCGCGGCCTTGATCATGAAGGCCAGCATCGTGACCTTGATGCCGCTCTTCTCGTTCTCCTTGTTGAGCTGGACACGGAAGGCCTCCAGCTCGGTGATGTCGGCGTCGTCGTGGTTGGTGACGTGCGGGATCACCACCCAGTTGCGGTGCAGGTTGGCGCCGCTGATCTTCTTGATGCGACCCAGCTCCTTGCGTTCGACGGGGCCGAACTTCGTGAAGTCCACCTGCGGCCAGGGCAGCAGGCCGGGGAAGGCACCCGCGGGCGCCGCGGGCGCGGCGGCCGGCGCCGGCTTCTGCGCCGCACCGGCGATCACGCCCTTCACGTAGCGCTGCACGTCCTCCTGCGTGATGCGGCCCTTGGGCCCGCTGCCGGCCACGTCGGCCAGCGGCACGCCAAGCTCGCGCGCAAAGCGCCGCACCGAAGGCGAGGCGTGGGGCAGCTTGCCGGGCGGCGTGGCCACGGCAGGCGCCGTCGCGGGCACGGCCGCGGCCGGCACCGGCGCGGCAGCCGCCGCCGCGGGCACGGCCACCGGCGCCGGCGAGACCGGCGCGGGGGCGGGCGCGGGGGCCGGCGCAGGGGTGGGCGCGGGCGCTGCACCGGCCGCCTCCAGCAGCAGGATCACCGAGCCCTCGGCCACGCGATCGCCCAGCGCCACGCGCAGTTCACGCACCACGCCGGCGTGCGACGACGGGATCTCCATCGACGCCTTGTCGCTCTCCACCGTGATCAGGCTCTGCTCGGCCTTGACGGTGTCGCCCGGCCTGACCATGACCTCGATGACGGCCACGTCCTTGAAGTCGCCGATGTCGGGCACGCGCACCTCGACCAGGCCGCCGGCTGCCGGCGCGGGGGCCGGTGCAGGCGCCGGCACGGGTGCCGCCGCCACAGGGGCCGTCGCGGCCGCCAGGGCCGGCGCCGGAGCCGGCGCGGCGGATGCCACCGCGTCCGCCGTCTCCAGCAGCAGCACCACGCTGCCCTCGGCCACGCGGTCGCCCAGCGCCACGCGCAGCGCCTTCACCACGCCGGCGTGCGACGACGGGATCTCCATCGACGCCTTGTCGCTCTCCACCGTGATCAGGCTCTGCTCGGCCTTCACCGCATCGCCCGGCTTGACCAGCAGCTCGATGACGGCCACGTCCTTGAAGTCCCCGATGTCCGGGACCTTGACTTCCACCAATGCCATGGGATCTCGTCTCCGTCGTGGTTGTGCGTCAGGCGACCAGCGGGTTGAGCTTGTCCGCCTTGAGGCCGTACTTCGCGATCGCCTCGGCCACCTTGGCCACCGGCACCGTGCCCTCGTCGGCCAGCGCCTTCAGCGCGGCCACCACGATGTAGTGGCGGTTGACCTCGAAGTGTTCACGCAGCCGGCTGCGGAAGTCGCTGCGGCCGAAGCCGTCGGTGCCCAGCACCTTGTAGGCCCGGCCCTTGGGGATGAAGGCCCGGATCTGCTCGGCGTAGTTCTTGATGTAGTCGGTGCTGGCCACCACCGGGCCGGCGTGGGCACCGAGCTGCTGCGTCACGTAGGGCACGCGCGGCTCGGCCGTGGGGTGCAGCAGGTTCCAACGCTCGCAGTCCTGGCCGTCGCGCGCCAGCTCGTTGAAGCTGGGGCAGCTCCAGACGTTGGCCGACACGCCCCAGTCCTCGTCCAGCAGCTGCTGCGCCGCCATGCTCTCGCGCAGGATGGTGCCGCTGCCCAGCAGGTTCACGCGCGGCGTCTTCTTGGCGCCTTCCAGCAGCAGGTACATGCCCTTGATGATCTGCTCCTCGGTGCCGGGCTTCAGGCCGGGCATCGGGTAGTTCTCGTTGAGCAGGGTCAGGTAGTAGAAGACGTTGTCCTGCTGCTCCACCATGCGCTTGAGGCCGTGGTGGATGATCACCGCCACCTCGTGGGCGAAGGTGGGGTCGTAGCTGACGCAGTTGGGGATGGTGCCGGCCAGGATGTGGCTGTGGCCGTCCTCGTGCTGCAGGCCCTCGCCGTTGAGCGTGGTGCGGCCGCTGGTGCCGCCGAGCAGGAAGCCGCGGGCCTGCATGTCGCCGGCCGCCCAGGCCAGGTCACCGATGCGCTGGAAGCCGAACATCGAGTAGTAGATGTAGAACGGCACCATGATGCGGTTGTTCGTCGAGTACGACGTCGCCGCGGCGATCCAGCTGGCCATGCCGCCGGCCTCGTTGATGCCCTCCTGCAGGATCTGCCCGGCCTTGTCCTCCTTGTAGTACATGACCTGGTCCTTGTCGACCGGCGTGTACTTCTGGCCCTCGGGGTTGTAGATGCCGATCTGGCGGAACAGGCC
>VFQM010000052.1_pt1 | contig 147923 bp, 137 predicted proteins | sample 3512391 | NCBI WGS metagenome assembly VFQM01 (sample SAMN10412369, study PRJNA504923) | tailings metagenome | isolation source: Replicate 1 from Balatoc abandoned mine | place: Philippines
AGGCAACGCAGATTGGTTTCCTCTGCATAACGCTTGGTAAACAGCTTATCTGTCCTTGAGTAAACTTTCCAGTCTATATGCCGGGTGCTTTCACCCTCGTTATAAAGCCGGTGTTCCGAGAACTCAACCGAAAATCCATGATAGGGGGACTTGTGAAGGCCAGTAATAAAGCCTTCCACTAATTGTCTGGCCAGCAAATCCAGGCTGGCACTTTGCTTTAAATCACTCAGTTTAAACAACACGGGTAAATCTACTAACAAAGCTACATTGATTAGAATTTTTAATATAGTTTGCTATCAAAAGGCAAAATATTATATTTCGCCCTGACAAAACCAAAAACCAAACCCTAACCAACAGGATTGTGGAAGATAATAAGGCAAATGGCAGAGAAGAAATCTACTCTGCGAAAGTGAAGGCAGGAAAGCGAACCTATTTTTTTGATGTAAAATCAACTCGTTCAAACGACTTCTACCTAACCATTACGGAAAGTAAGAAGCGCTTTAAGGATGATGGTTTCACCTATGAAAAACACAAGATTTTCTTGTATAAAGAAGATTTTAACAAGTTTTTGAATGCACTGAATGGCTCTGTCGCACACATAAAGGAATTAATGCCCGGTGTAGATTTCGAACAATTTGACCGTGAGCGCGAAGGTGATCATGAGGAGGTGAGTATCGAGTCTAATAACAATGGAAGCACCCAAACTGATTCGGAACTGAAGTGGGAGTAAAGAGCCCTGAACTCTATAATTTTTGAAAAAAGCCTCCTTATCAGGGGGCTTTTTTTATTCTCTTCCAAAGACCAGTCTAATATTGACCAGTCTAGCGCCATTTACTATAATGAGGCTTATATTTGCACCTCATTTTAAATTCGTATTTGTCTATGGCTCTTCAGTGTGGTATAGTAGGTCTTCCCAACGTTGGTAAATCCACCCTTTTTAATTCTATTTCAAATAATAAGGCTGAGGCCGCCAACTTCCCTTTCTGCACAATCGAGCCAAACGTGGGTATAATCACTGTGCCAGACCCACGATTAAAGATTTTGGAGGAATTGGTCACTCCACAACGTGTAATGCCAGCCACTATTGAGTTTGTTGATATTGCCGGATTGGTAAAAGGCGCGAGTAAAGGTGAAGGGCTTGGAAACCAGTTTTTGGCCAACATCAGGGAAGTTGATGCAATTTTGCATGTGGTACGTTGCTTCGACAACGATAATATCGTACACGTGGATGGCCGCGTAAATCCGGTAGCGGATAAAGAAATTATTGACACAGAACTCCAGTTGAAAGACCTGGAATCAATAGATAAAAAAATAATCAAAGCAGAGAAAATTGCTAAAACTGGCGATGCAAAGGCTAAAAAGGAATTGCAGGTTTTACAACAAGTTAAGGAGGCCTTATTGGAAGGCAAGAACGCCAGATCAGTAGTCCTGGATGCCGAGGATGCAAAGGCCATTGCAGACTTACAATTACTGACGGCTAAACCTGTATTGTATGTAGCCAATGTGGATGAAGGCTCATTGCATACGGGTAACAAACATGTGGACGCTCTCAGAGAATTGGTGAAGCAGGAAGGGGCAGATGTAGTAATCATCAGTGCGGCTATTGAAGCACAAATCGCAGAATTGGAGAGTGAAGAAGACAGAATTGAGTTTTTAAAAGAATATGGCTTGACCGAATCAGGCTTGAATAAGCTGGTAAGGGCATCTTATGCCTTACTTAACCTGATTACCTACTTTACTGCTGGTGTTCAGGAAGTTAGGGCCTGGACTATCAAAAAAGGCTGGAAAGCTCCTCAGGCTGCGGGTGTTATCCACACTGATTTTGAAAAAGGTTTTATCCGGGCTGAAGTTATAAAACTAGCTGACTATCAGCAGTATAAGACAGAAGTCGCCTGCAAGGAAGCCGGTAAAATGGCGGTTGAGGGTAAGGAGTACGTTGTAGCAGATGGCGATATCATGCATTTCCGCTTTAACGTATAATTAATACGGTACTTCCTTTTAAAATCAGTTCTTCTTTTTTAGTTTTATAAACCGCTCAACCTCAATGAGTAGCGGGGGTTCTCTTAGTTATTTTTTTAACCCCAAATTTTTTTTACTTGAGAGTTAGGATTGTTTTTTCGTTGAAGAATAGAGGGGCTTACGTTCCTTTTCACCACCAGTACCTGATAGCGCAGTTTATCAAAGGTGTACTCGTTTTTGGGTCAAATCCTGATTACAGAAGCTTTTCTTTATTCAATTTTTCAGGCTTAAAAGGGCAAACTAAAATAAGCCGTAAGGGTCTGCACTTTTATTCATCGAAGGTTACGCTTGTTTTTGCCTGTGCAGACAAGCCATTTCTCGATTACTTCATGGACCAGCTATTTAAAATGCGGGAAATCATGGTGGGTAATCTTCAGCTTTCTCCTGAGAGCTACGAGAATGAAGATGCAGTGACTGTTGGCCCGGAAACAAAGTTTTTATGTATATCGCCTATTGTATTGTTACCTGCTATTTTTAATGATGAAAGCAGTAAACGCTTTATTTCACCAGGCACAGATGAGTTTTCTGATTTACTCTATGATTCAACCATCAGCCGAATGGAAGCATCAGGTAAATATTCACCAGAAGCACTCACCTCATTTTATAAATTTCAATTAGTTGCCGACCAGGACTATTTACAACGCTTACAGGATTCGCATAAGAAGTTTGCGCGCATTTATCCTTTGTACGATAATGATGTGCGTTTTGAAGTAAGAGGCTATACCTTCCCTTTTAAATTATATGCTGCCACAGAAGTGCAACAGTTTATTTACGAAAATGGCCTAGGACATTATACAGCCAAGGGTTTTGGTATGCTGGACTTAGCTAATAACGATGCCATTCAACGGCATGAAGAAAAACAGGCTGTCTACGCTTAACGCGGATTTTTATTCAGTTGTATATATCCTACTAGTAGATCAGCTCTTGGCTGAAGCGATTTATAATATACCAATACTTCATAAAAGTTTTCTGTTTCAAAATGATTGCCCTCCAGTAAATTATTCTTCTGATTACCCTTCTCAATAATGTATTGATAATTATACCAGCCTTGTTTCAACAATAACTCTTTTCTGTATTCCTGCCTGGTAGAATCGTATTGCATTTCACTTTCCTTACTAAAGGGATTGTTGATCAACTTGCCCTGCAGATGTACTTTACCATCCATTTTCTTCCCTGTAGCTAGCGTAAAAATGGTTTTGATATAATTTTCTGAGTATTGAAGTGTATAATCATAATTCATGATAACGTAGTTGCCATTAAAATCTGGGTATTGTGCATAGCGATCGTATTGTCTTGATTTATCGATGCCCACAAATGCTGTATAAGGTTTGGCAGACCGGTCGATCTTTGCCAGGTTTTGTCCCGTGTTAATAATTGTGCGGAGATCGATGAATCGATATTCGTTGCCACCATCGTGCATGTAGTCTTCATCATTCACCCGGTACTCTATACTGCGTTCAGCTTCTCTTAGAAAAGCAGGTGGAATATTGCTTATTAGATTGTCCCAGCGTTGATTTTGCCTGATCTGTACTTCAAATTGTGTTGAAGCATTGATAACGTCAAGGTTGGGATATTGAATTGATAAACTAATGCCTTGTTTATTGTTAAGCTGGCTGGCACCTGATAAATCTGTATTCATGGAAAGCTGAACCTGCTTACTGTACACCATGAAGCGCTTTGAAAACACCGGTTTACTGTCATCCAGGTAAACAGTGAGCACATAATTTCCACTCAATTTTACCAGAGGCACCATAAACCAATAATGCAGGTAAGGTATGTGGGTATCTGAAGAGAAGGCATATTGGTTAATCGGAAAACTATTGTATTCCATCAGGAAATCCAGATTCGATAGACTGGATTTTGTCCAATCGGCATTGCAATGGCTTATGCGTACAGTATAAGACTGATAAGCGCTTACCAGGTCGTCAAATTCAAGCCTTAGACTTTGTTCTTCCAAAGGCACACTGGCTGGTAACAACACATTGATAACATCGTTTTTATCGGGATATAGCTGAACAGTTCTAATGGTATTCGAAAATACCCCATCATCCAGCAAATTATAGGATTGTTCTCCAGTTGTAGGGTATGAAAGAGGGGTGCAGGATGCCAGCAGGAAAAGGACAATTAGTTTCTTCATAAATTCCTTTAAATTAGAAATGAATTCCAACTTTAGGAAAGAAAGTCGTGTCTAAAGAATGCATGTATACAGAAGAAGAGCTTATTGACGGTTGCCGTAAGGGAGATCGTGCGTGTCAGCACTTGTTATACAAGCAATTCAGTAAAAGGATGATGGCGGTTTGTCTGCGCTACTCCAAATCAATACCAGAGGCGGAGGATGTGTTACAGGAGGGTTTTGTAAAGATATTTCAACACCTGTCGAATTTTAAGGGTCAATCACAACTAACAACCTGGATGACCCGCATCATGGTCAATACCGCTTTGAACATGCACCGGAAGAAGCTCTATCTCTTTCCTATGGTGGATGTTACAGAAACTTCTTTGGAGACAAATGCCGAGAGTCTTAATACGTTGGCTTTTGAACAATTAGTAGAGATGATACAATCATTGCCCCATGGTTGTCAGTTAATTTTTAATATGTATGCGGTAGAGGGCTATACGCATCAGGAAATAGCCGGACTTTTGGGCATATCTGAGGGAACCTCAAAATCTCAATATGCCAGAGCCAAGGAATTGTTGCGAAAACAATTGCAACAGGAAGAAAACAGATTGAAGTATGGAGACAAGTGATAAGCAGGAGAACTGGATTAAAAAATTAAGCGAAGCAGAAGTTGCACATTCTGATGCTGTGTGGGAAGGTATTGAGATGCAACTGGATAAGGATGGAGAAGTAAGGCGCTTGCGTAAGACGGTGCTTCTATATAAATGGCTTGCAGCTGCGTGTGTTTTATTGGCATTAGTTTCAGGTGCTTATACTTACTTCGGCAACGAAGATTTAACCGTCTTTGATCAGCAGTTGTCATTGAATAATACCACTAAGTTGAATGAAGGTGAAGCCAGTGATCAGAATGTACAAGAAGCCGTTGGCAATCCATCTGCTAACAATGCGAGGTTAGATGAAAGCAAAATTACTGAGTCAATTTCCTCAACTAATAAGTATACACACACATTAAACTCTCAGCCTGACGCCTCAAGGACTGTGCCTTTATTCGAACAAGAAAATCAAGCTCGTGTTCCCAATAATTCATATTTGCGCATGGCCTCTACTGACTATGGAAAATCCTTGAAAGAAGTATTGCCAAATGCTAAAGGTGGATTTAATTCTTTTAATAAGACAATTACCACCAGCCAGTCAGGCACCGAAGAAATAAAGTCGCCCCTTGTGAAAGAAGATAAGCTGTTGATGGCTGAAGTTATACCAAGTGAAGAAGCCGTGGAAAAGGAAGAAAATACTAACAAGGGGGGTGAACAATTCTGGACTGCAGTAGGCTTTGCGGCAGGTACCTTTAGTAATACTACCCCCACCAGTCCTGCTGCAGCAGCAGGCGCCCTTAATAATTCGTTTGCCGGGCAAACAGCAGCAGCAGAAAGCAATTCACCTGGCTATACGTATGCCGTTAATTTAATGGTGGGTACAAAAGTTTCGCAGCGATGGGTCATCCAAGGGGGCATGAGCTACATAACACAAAGTTCAGATTATACGGCTACCTCTGTGGTGGCAAACCCTGTTGAGCAAACCTTAAAGGCAGCTTCTATTAATCAGTTTGAGAAAAATGCCGATACCAATGTTAAAGCCAACATTCTTACCACGAGCCCATACACGGTTAATAACAATATTCAACTGATTAGTTTTCCGATGCAGGCAGGCTTTATTGTGATGGATAGAAAAGTCGGATTTCAGATTAACTCAGGATTTTCTACAGACTTGTTTTTACAGAATACCATTACACCGCAAGTTGAAAATCTGGAAAAATCCACACAGGGGAGAGGGGATGATTCTCCTTATAAAGCATTCAACATAAGTGGTTTGATCGGTACTGAAGTGAGCTATCGTTTTGGCGATCACTATCGCCTGGCCTTATCTCCCGGTTTGCGCTATCCCTTTAGTTCCATTTACAAAACTGATTTGGGTGTAAAATCAAGCCCACTCACTTTTGATGTGGCCGTGCGTTTCCGATATATTTTAAAATAGTTTTCCAACCTTTTGTTCCCAGGGTGTGTCTAACAGACTAAACCACTCATTATGGAAACTTTAGAAAACAGATTGCAAAAAAGGATACATATATCACTTTATGCGCTGTTATTCCTGATGATTTTATTAGGCTTGAGCGTATTGCTTGAAAGATTAGCAGTTTAAACCTAAACCTGTTGCATTTTTTGGGTTTGTATTTGGGTAATGGGCTGCCGGCAACCGAACGTAGGCTCTGGATTCGGACTGGTAGCCCTTGCTTTTAAAGGGTGTCTATTGTTTCTGCCAGTTCATCCCACTTCTTATTGATCACCTCTAATTTTTGTGTAATAATCGCCAGTTCCTGTTGTAACTTCTGTAGTTCGTTGAAGTTGCCGAAGATTGAAGGATCTGTCATTTTCAACTCTATAGCCTCTTTTTGTTTTTGCAACATTTCCATATCGGCCTCTACCTTCTTCATTTCTTTCTCAAGGGCTTTTAAGCGGTTTTGAGTGTTATCATTTTTGGGAGCCTCTTGCTTTTTCTCTGCTTTAGGTGCAGGCTGTGCTTTAACCGGAGTAACAATAGCGGCAGCTTGTTGCTTTTTCCAGTATTCATATTCCTCGTATGTGCCCGGGTATTCTTTTATCTGTTTATCTTCTATGTACCAGATTTTATTCGCTACCTGACTAACAAAATGTCGATTGTGAGAAACCACGACAAAGCTTCCTTCATATTGCTGAAGTGCTTGGATCAGAATATTCTCTGAGATAAAGTCAAGGTGGTTGGTTGGTTCATCCAGCAGCAAAAAGTTGGCTTCAGAAATTAATGTTTTGGCTAAGGCTACCCTTGATTTTTCTCCTCCGGAAAGGACTTTAATTTTTTTGTATTGATCATCATCAGAAAATAGAAAACAGCCTAATACATTTCTTAATTCTTGTTCTGTTTTACCAGAGCCCGCCTGTTTCATTTCTTCAATAATCTCATTGTCGAGTTTCAATGACTCAAGCTGGTGCTGGGCAAAAAATCCCTGAATAACATTATAGCCCAAAGTTCTTTCACCTTCAATCGGTTCTGTTCCGGAAATAATGCGCAGTAAAGTAGACTTACCTTTTCCGTTAGCGCCAATCAATACAATTTTATCACCACGTTCAATCGTGGCATTGCTGTTTTTTAAAATCTCCAGGTTACCATAGGCTTTTGATACATCTTTTAACGTAATGATGTAGCGGCCCGGTTGTTGTTTAAAACGGAAACGAAAGTTAACCGCTGCCGTATCGTCCACTACTTCCTCTATAAGTTCCAGTTTATCCAAAGCTTTTACCCTTGATTGCACTTGTCTGGCCTTGGTAGCCTTGGCTTTAAATCGTTCAATGAAACGTTCGGTTTGCCTGATTTTAGCCTGCTGATTCTCGTAGGCACCATTCTGAATTTCTTTCCTCAATTCCTTTTCTTCCAGATAGAAAGAATAATTTCCTTCGTAGGTAATTAACTGTCCTTGCGTTACCTCAACTGTTTTTGTGGTAACGTTATCCAGGAAATAACGATCGTGTGAAACTACTATAACAGCACCATCGTAATTGCGTAAATAATTTTCTACCCATTCAATGGAGGGTAAGTCAAGGTGGTTGGTAGGCTCATCGAGCATGAGCAATGAGGGTTTCTCTAAAAGTAGTTTGGCAAGCATTACGCGCATGCGCCACCCTCCTGAAAATTCGCGAAGTGGGCGGTGGAGATCCTGGGTTGTAAAACCGATTCCTTCCAAAATCTCTTCGGCCTTGGCTTGCATAGAGTAGCCATCGAGTCGTTCAAACTTTTCCTGCAGACTAGTCAGCTTCTCAACCATCTCGTCAGAATATTCTGTTTCCAGTTTATGCAAAAGTTGTTCGATTTGTCTTTGGGTATCTACCGCCTCTTTAAATGCCTCCATGGCCACCGTTACAATAGCATCATCGGATTGATAAGAAAGCAGGTCTTGGTTCAGGAAACCAATGGTACAATCGTTGCTTTTACTAACCGAGCCGGCATCTATGGTATATTCTCCATGAATGATCTTTAATAATGTTGATTTACCGCGGCCGTTCAATCCAATTAACCCGATTTTATCTTTCGGCTTAATAAACATGTTGGCATTTTCGTACAAGGCACGCCCCCCGATAAAGTAAGAAAGGTTGGTAATGGAAATCATGGTGCAAAAATAAGCAAAGCCCTGCGCTAAGCAGCATCAGGTGTGTAAACCACTTACAGAAAAAGGTGTTAAATAGCGTATTGAATGTGTTATTTTCGTTTAAAATTAAGCGCTATGAAGAAAATGATGATACTGTCGCTTGCAGCCCTTGTGTTTTGCAGCAACAGCGCAACAAAGGAGGTAAAGAAAGTTGCACCGGAGGGTGGGGAAGAGGCCATTACAGAATATGCCAAAACACTTCCACTGGATAAAATAAAGATGCCAGCTGGTTTTGCTATTGAGGTGTATGCAGAGGTAAACAATGCCCGTTCGATGGCTATGAGCCCGGAAGGAACGCTGTATGTAGGCAATAGAAATGGTGACAAAGTGTACGCAGTGATGGATGTTAATGGAGATTACAAAGCAGATAAACGCTGGGTGATTGCCTCGGGATTGAATATGCCCAATGGTGTTGCTGTAAATGATGGAGACTTGTACGTAGCTGAAGTAAGTCGTATTACACGATATGATGATATTGAAGCTAATTTAGGCAAGGCCATTACACCAGTAGTTGTGAAAGAAGACTTTCCAACGGAAACACATCATGGTTGGAAATACATTGCCTTTGGGCCGGATGGCAGGTTGTATGTGCCTGTGGGGGCACCATGCAATATTTGCAAGTCAGAGGATGAAATTTTTGCCTCCATCACTTCTATTAAAAAAGATGGTAGCGATTTACAAATCTATGCTAATGGTGTTCGAAACTCAGTAGGTTTTACCTGGCATCCGGATACAAAAGAAATGTGGTTTACAGATAATGGCCGTGATATGCTGGGTGATGACACACCTCCTTGTGAATTAAATCGCGTAACATCAGCTGGATTGCACTTTGGCTATCCTTATTGCCACGCTGGCACAATCAGCGACCCTGAATTCGGACAAGGCCAGCCCTGCGATAAGTTTACCAAACCGGCACAAAGTTTAGGACCTCACGTAGCCCCACTCGGACTTAAGTTTTATACAGGTGATAATTTCCCTGAGCAATACCGCAATCAGTTATTTATAGCAGAACATGGAAGCTGGAATCGCTCACAGAAGATTGGTTACCGTATTAGCCTGGTGAATGTCGAAAATGCTAGCACAGCAACTTCATACGAAACTTTTGCCAGTGGTTGGTTAGATGAGGCTGAGCAGAAATCGTGGGGCAGACCTGTGGATGTGCTTGTACTGAAGGATGGTTCAATGTTAGTGTCGGACGATCAGGCTGGGGTGATCTATCGAATTTTTTATAAGGGTTAATTTCTATCAGCTTGATGAAATTAAGCAAAAAGCATCAAGTTGATTCCATGCCGGACTTATTTTAACACTCAGAAGTATACAAGGGTGTAAAAATGGGTTCGGCATTTCTTTTTAAGCTAAGACTACCTGACGCTAAACATATAAATAGCGGACTGCGACCCTATCGGATTGAATTTGCAGACACTGTCCGTCAGTCACAGGTTTAGGAAATAATCATCCAGAATGTTAGGGCATAACTATAATCAAAAATCATCCGCTATGTTCTCCACCTCTTTCTTTTTGTCGTCTTTCATCTTTTTCAACACAGGAAACGAGGTATAGGTAAGTTCAATTTTATCTTTCTCTACGGCTTTAAAAGTGAGTATCAGGTTTTCGGATTTCCAGAAGTACTGTTCATTACGCAGATCCCATTCAGACTTTCCCAGTGCCAGTTCCATGCCCTTCATCAAGCGAGTATCTTTAACAGTGAGTACTTTAATAATATAAATCAAGCCTTTGTAGGTAGTAAGCTCGACTGCTTCTACAATTACATCGCCAATATTTTTATAGTTAGGGTGGTCTACCAGATATATTTTAGACAGCTGTCCCTCCCTATTCGTTGCCTCACTTTTAAAGGTGGCTCCTTTAATTGAGTCAATTGGCGTACCTAGTTTAATGTCCTTAAACCCATTGCGTTTTTCCAATTCAGCTGAATTTTGTGCAACAGCCAATCCTGATAAGAAGAATAAAGCCAAGTAAATGAATGATTGTTTCATGCGATAAGTGTTTTTCGTAGGAATGGCCAGGCGTCTTGAAGCCCTTTTAATAAAGCTTGTGCATGGCCTTTTCATTCTCTTTAGTAATATTGTTGCAGAAATATACAAAAATCATGCAACGTCCTGCTTTCGATGACATTTTTATGGAGTTGGCTGTTAACCTTGCCAAACGTTCTCATTGCGTAAAGCGGCATGTAGGCGCTGTACTCACCAAAGAGACCAGGATTATATCCATAGGGTATAATGGTCCTCCTGCGGGAACACACAATTGTGATGTTGAGTTTCCTGAAACGGGATGTCCGCGTGATTCCAAGGGAGGATGTTCGCTGGCACTTCATGCTGAACAGAACGCCATCTTGTATGCAGTTAAAAACCAAACCTCCGTTGATGGTGCCACCTTGTATGTAACGCTTTCTCCCTGCCTGGCATGCGCTCGCATTATTTACACCATGGGTATACGTAAGGTTATCTACCTGAAGTCTTACGCAGCCTTTAAAGGCTTACCCAATGATGAGGGAGTTGATTTTTTAACACGATTCGGGGTACAAGCCGAGCAATACGCGGGTGAGCTGACCAATGTAACACACATGATCTAAGAAACTACCCTTACTTATTTTACGACTTTCTCCAAATCACTGATCACTTTAAGCGTTACTGCTTTTGCATTCTTCGCTTTAGCTGCTTTAAGTATTTTAATGGAACGTTTAGCTGTTTCGATTAAACCAACTGGATTATGATCATGTCCGTAGCTTCCTAAGCACCATTCAATATCCTGCTGAAGCTTTTCTTCGATGTTCAATTTTTTAAGTACGGTCAGTGCAGCCTGGCTTGCTTTGTCTATACTAACGGATGCGGTACTTGTTTTTTTCTTTGGCGCAACTGTTTTAGTGCTTGTGCTCACTGTTTTCTTTGCTGTTGTTGATTTTGCCATCGTTTTTTGGTTTGATTACTCTAGAAAATTACAATGTGTGGCAAGAAGAATGAAGCAGTTGAGCCATTAAATCTCTGCAAACGATTTTATGAATTAGAAAAAGCAAAGTATTAAAGGGGAATACTCACTTTTGAAACGATCCAATGTTAAGTCGATTGTGGATAACTTAAAAAAATTGGACTGGAATATTGTTGAAATAGGTGAGAGGTTTTGCTGGTATCATGGAAACTATACGCTTATAAAAGACGAAAGGGAAGAAATCCTAGATTACTTCCCTTCGCAAAGTCTTTAGGTTATACCTAATTACTTCTTCTTCTTGGCAGCCTTCTTAGCAGTTTTCTTTGCTGCTTTCTTTGCTGTCTTCTTAGCGGTTTTTGCCATAGCGCTTAAGTGTTTAGTTTAAAAACTGATGAAAAGTTATAACAAAAAATTAATCTGCAAAAATTTTTACGAAAAAATTTTCAAGTGCGATATTTTTTACATCGTAACTCATCTCCAATTTCTGTTAAACAAACATCAAACAATGTTGACTTCCATGTGAAGTGTGATATCAAAAGTAGATGCAACACTCGCTTTAATTTTTGTAGCCAGCTCGAGAATATCCTGACCTTTTCCTTGTCCATAATTAACCAAAACCAGTGCTTGTTGTGTATGCACACCAACATGGCCAACTGTTTTTCCTTTCCATCCGCATTGTTCAATCAGCCAGGCCGCAGGTACTTTAACATGGTTTGCGTCAACCACAAACATAGGCATAGAAGCATGCTTTTGTTTTAAGCTTTCATATTGTGAAAGTGTAATGGTTGGGTTTTTAAAGAAGCTTCCTGCATTGCCAATTTGTGTGGGATCAGGAAGTTTTGATTGCCGAATTGCAATGACAGCATCACTTACAGCCTTTAGTGATAACTCATTGATATTCATTTTTGTAAGAAATTCTTTTATAGCACCATATTCAATTTTAAAATTATGATTTCGCTTACTCAGCTTGAAGCAAACATGTGTTATGAAGTAGCGATTCCTGCCTTCATTTTTAAAATAACTTTCGCGATAACCGAAGGCGCATTCGTGGTTAGTGAAGTTCCGGTAGTCTCTTTTTTCGAAGTCATAAGCGGTAACGGTTTCAATAACATCTTTCACTTCAACACCATAGGCCCCTATGTTTTGCATGGGGGCAGCTCCCACTGAACCTGGTATCAATGAAAGGTTTTCAACACCGCCTAATTGTCTTTCAACGCAGTATAAAACGAAGTCATGCCAGCCTTCTCCGGCTCCAACTTGTAGCCAACAATGGTCATCGTTTTCTCTTAAAATCTCTATCCCTTTGATCTCATTTTTAATAACAAGCCCCTCAAAAATTTCTTTTGTAAAAAGTAAATTACTGCCTCCGCCAAGCACCAATCGCGTCTCTTTTTGGATAAAGTCTAGTTCAAGTAAAGCTTTAAGTTGGTCAGCTCTTTGAATGCCAACGAAGTAACGTGCGATGCATTGAAGACCAAAAGTATTGAGTTTTGTAAGATCAATGTTCTCCTGCAGGTGTATCATGAAAGGTATTTAGCCAGTGCAATTTGCTAAAAAATATCTTTCTATTGCTTAGTTTAACGAATACACAGATCAGGTAATGCATTAACCGAATTGACCCGATTTCACTTATTGCTTTGTGAATGCTTCTACTTCTTGTTTTGAAAGTTTAAAAATGCAAACCCTTGGGAAACGACCTGCGAGGTAGGTTATACCGCAAACAGCTATGCCCTCATCGCTTGTTTGAATAAGATTGCCTACGTCAAATGGATTAGCAAAACCAAGATAGCGACTGCCAGTGAAGCTTCCGTCATCCTCATTATACGCCAAAAGTGCAATTTGCCTGGCTTGAGTGTTAGATGCAAACACAATACTTCCCTGTTGACTTGTAGAATGATGGAGTAGTCTGACTGTTGCATTTGGTGCTAGTTCGGGCAAACTGAAGCCACCCAACTCAGTGCCTATGGTAATTGCATTGGTTGGCAGGTTGATGGAAGGGAGCAGGAAGTTATCGCCAAAGTTAAAGCGCGATGCTGCGAAATTACCTGCACTTACCGGCAATACGGCACTAAAGCCACCATCATCTTGCTGACCGTACACAATACCTGACGGATCATCTGCACCGAAGTTGGTGAATACTAAAGAGAAGGTATAGTTGTAAAAACCATTATAATAGATAGCTCCACCTGAAGCACGACCAATAGCAAAAGGAAACTTTCGGCCACCTTGTATAAAATGGTTGATGATGGGCTCTTCCGTTTCATCACCTACGCCTATGCTGAAACCAGTGGGACCGGCACTGATTGAACCGGTAGCACTTAGTTGTGTAATATCCATCTCTTTGTCTTCATTGTCATAACTGAGTAGTAATATGTTATTAGCATCTGCGTTAATGGCCAAAGGGTAGGTAAGCCCGAGTGGTGTAATGGTCCCGTCAACCTCGCCATTAGCATTCAACCTGACTAATTGCGCTTGTTGCAGGTTAGTATCCATACATACAAAATGGTATGCTCCATTAATCAATAGTAGTGGACCAACAGGATTTACATACTGTTCATCAAAATCCGCCACCTCATTAACAATTTGACCTGTCTTATCTACTTTCAAGATGTAGATACCCGTAAAATTATTATTGACTAAACGTTTACCGGCTAATACAAGATAACCCTCATCACTGGTTTGTTGCATATCAATGGGAGTAAAGGCTGCATTAAAATCGGCATTATCATAAATCCTGAAAAAACTTTTTTCTTCTAGCGTCAGGTCAGTTTTTTCCAGACAGGCGGATAAGAGTAAAGTAAGCGGAAGGAAAATTCTTATGATAAATTTCATGGGATTAACGATCTAAGGTTTTAAAACCACTGGCGAGGTAGCGCATTGGGAAGAGACATCCGAAAGAAAAAACAATGTTGTTGAGTTTGATATCATCTAAAGTATCGCCAACACCGGCAAGTCGATCATTTTTATAGCGATTTTTAGTTGAGTTGGCCAAACTCATGCCTATTCTGTAATTACCTTCAAGCGTAAGCCTGACATTGCCCAGGTTGTAATTAATCCCTGCACCTGCCGATATGCCCCAATAGTTTTTAGCAAACAAATCTTCGGCACCAACCAAAATGGGCTCATTCTCAAACTCATTAAGACCACCCGATGCATAATCGATACCCTTTACAGTAACTGCTTTATTGGCATTAATCAACATGGCATAATAAACACCTGCTTGCACAAAAGGTCTCAATACACTTCCGGCAATATCGTATTTGACAAGTAAGGGTAATTCAGCATAATCAGTTTGTTGTTCTTGCTGGTAATTTAGCGTTAACAGATTGTCTGGGTGACTGCTATCCATCCACTCATAACGGTTAGCATATTCGAAGCGCGAGTGGAAATAGGTAGGTTGTATGCTGATGGAAAAACCCCTCGTATAGAAAGTAACTTCTAAGGCCACCTGACTGCCGGTGAGATTAAAGTTCTTATAAGATTTATCTGCTACAATGGCATTGGGTGGAGGTACAATGATCGAATAGGCTTCTTGCACCTTGGCTTGAGTAAGATTGGTGCCTGCTTTAAAACCTAACCAAAACTGCTTTTGTAAAAAAGGATTACTTTTTTTAGCGGCTGCGGTCCCGGTAGGATTTCGTTTGTTCACCTTGCGTGCCTGGGCGACTGCTTGCAAACTTAACAAAGCAGCGATCAAAAAAAGGAGGTAGTGTTTTTTCATGGAGGGATGAGGTTGGAGTTGGTTTGGTGGTTTATCGGATCACAAGTTTTTTATTTTCTTTAAAAAAGCCTGAGGTAAAGGAACACACATAGGTACCGGGTTGTAGACCTTGAAGGTTAGCCTGTACTTCATGGTTACCCGGTTCATAGAATGCTTTTACAAGTAGTTTCACTTCTTTACCCTGGTTATCGATTAATTTAATAGACACCTGATCAGCATGATTAACCTTAAACTTAATGTTTACCAGATCGCGGGTAGGGTTGGGGTATAAACTTTCCAGTGAAAAACGACTGCTTACAAATCCTTCGGCACCGGCAATAACATCATTAGCTAGCGGAAGTGGTTGATAATTGACACCGTCAACACTGCCATCAATAAAATTACCAAAGAAGATATCATTGTTCAATACGGTTTTATCTACCAGCATCCAATCTTTTAAAAGGTTGGCGTAAATCTGGCGGTAATCGTATTGCATTTCCACATTATCTTTAGTGAGGTCGGGTACTTTGCCGACCACACCCGGTTGTACACCTTTTCCAAAAATGAAAATGGGGCCACCGGTACCATGGTCAGTTCCGTAACTTCCATTCGAGTAAATGCGTCTGCCAAATTCTGATGTGGTAACACTGAGTACGCGATCTTCCAAACCGCGCACACGCAAGTCGCGCTGAAAGGCATCCATCGCAGAAGAAATATGATACATAAGCGCTGCGTGTACACCCATGGTTGGATCATAGCTCGTCACCTGATCGGCATGTGTATCGAAGCCACCAATCTTTACCAGAAAGACTTTTGTCTTACAACCTCCTGCCAATAAACGGGCAATCATTTGAAGCTGTGCGGATAAACCGTTACGCATGCTGCCTTGAGGGGCATTGAAGGGATAGCGCTCTGGGTAAGTAATGCTGCTGGCACCACCCGCCAGGTAAACTTCATATAGCCTTTGTGCATAGTCCTTGGATTTATTCTCCAATCCTAAAATCCATTGCATTTCTTTGTAATAAGATGAACCAGCTAAATGAGCAGGCGGTATGCCTAAAGGATCTACGGTAGCATCTTCCTGAAAACCTTCCAACTCAGAAACAAGTTGTGCAAAACCTTGTGGGTTATCTAAAGAAATAGAGGTAGGAATATTACCCTCTTGGTGGAAGATGAGTGATAAGTCGTTTCCGGTTTCAATAGCTAGCGGATCAGGCATTTCTGCATTTGGAAAATCATCGGGATAAGCATTAGGTGCATACTCTTTACCCAGATAGCGACCTAACCAACCGGAGGAAAAATAATCATCTGAGTTGCCTCCCATAAAGGAAATATCTCGACCTCTGAAGTGCGAACCATTGTTATTTTTATAAGACACACCTTGCACCACTGTCATTCTTCCCTGATCATACAAGGCTTTCATGTGCGCCATGTCCGGATGAAGTCCTACCTGACTGTCTGAAGGAAGTGTTCCATCAAGCATAATCATTTTACGGGTAGAATTTTTAGCGGGTATAGCAATATTAGGTCTGGCGTTATAATATAATTCGTAAGCATCAACAGGTATTATGCTGTTGAGGCCGTCATTACCGCCATGCATTTGTAAAATAATAAGCACTCGGTCGTTGGTGCTTTGTCGTGCCATGCGGGTTAATGCATTTTCGGCCATCACATTGAAAGGGATGTTTGCGAGAGTGAATGGTATGCTTACCGCGATGGGAAGTTTTTTCAGGAAATTTCTACGCTTCATATAAAGTGTTTACTGAAGTTGATACTCAGGAGTTTGAAGCAAGACGTTAAAGAGTCTTTGCAATTGTTCTGTAGCCGTGCTGATGCCCACACCACTCGTCCAACGTTGTGTCCAGGCAGCTTCAGGGTCCGGATCAATATCGGATAAGAAAATGTTCAGGAAGTATTTGAGTCGTTCTGCTGTAATGCCAGACACACCATCATCCGCATTTTCGTCAAAAGTCAGGCTATCGCTTACCGGTAAAAAATAGTTACAAAGTTCAATTACTAAGTCTTTAGCATTACCAGCAATGGCGTCCGGTATATTATTCTTCACAAACTGGTAAACATCAATTTTTAACAGACTATCTGACATCGGATTAACAATGTTACGGATGAAGTCGTAGCGCCTTGTGAGGTAGTTTACATTGATCCAGCTTCTGTGATAAATAGGAAACTGATGATAGGCTTCATAACCAGCTACATCGAAAGGTTGGAAGAAATTCATGCCTTGGTTATCGGCAACGTTGATGATCTCTCCTGTAATATTGTAAAAAGATGTTAAGTCAGTGCTCTGGTCAGGCACACTTATACCGAAAGAGCCTATGGTATTTATTACCAATTCCAGTGGAGATTTAATGATGCCACCGTAAGCATCATCGCCAACTCCGGGCGCTGCATCGTAAAAGATTTCACTGCACAATAAATTCTCAATAACAGGCTGTAGTTTGAAACCGCTGTTTGTAAAAGTATTGGCCATCTCTTCAATTATTGTGCTATCAATAGTTGGCGTAATTTCATGATAGACAAAGAAGCGATAAATTTTTCGGCAAATGTGTTTGGCTGTTTCAGGTTGTGCATAAATTAAATCAACCAATTGGCGTATTTCATCCAAGGCACTTTCTTCGGTGGCACGATTGCCATTGAGCAGTAAAGAATCAGGCGTTATAGTACCAGGCATCCTGTTACTAAATGTTTTTGGGTCGTTATCATGACCAGAGGCGTCTAAAGCATTACCCCTAACACGTCCGCGTGGTAGTTGTGTTTCCGGATCAAGCGTTACCGTTACTTCTGTAATCGCATCAAAATCTGTATTGGTTGTCCAGCCGGAAAGTACACGAGCGGCAGCTTGTACATCTTGCTCCTTATATACAATGTAGTCACCTTGTTCAGTGGCTTCTGGAAGAGATCCCTCAAGTCCGCGACCAATAGAATAGAGTTCGAAAAGTTCGCGCGCGTAATTTTCATTCGGACTACCTTTAACATTCAGGTTACCATCAAGTAAAGCAATCATGGCATTGTCCACACTTACCTTCACCGTCAGGTTTTTGAAATTAAGTGCTAAAGGGGGAGGAGGTACAGGTAAATCAGGGAATGTCGGGGGCTGCATGTCGTCCAGCGCAAACATGCGGTACAAAGCATTTTGAAAATAGAGCGATCGACTGTTGCCTACTTTTTCCTGAATGGTAGTGAAGTGCGTATGCAGGAAGTAAACGATTTTTTCCCGGGCACTATAAGCTAACTTTTGATTAGCAGGTACACCCGCAGCCATCATCTGTCCTACAAACCAGCGTTTAAAGGCCTCTTGTAGTTCACCATCCATTTGGTCAGCTGCATAAATACCCGATTCAACCCAGTCCAGATTTGTTTGTGGATTGATAGGTAGGGGTGGATCAGGTAGTACTTGCCTGAAGAGAAGTGTGATGGCTTGTTGAGGTGTTAGGTTTTCAAAGGTATCTTCAACATCTTGTTTAGTATATCCGAAAGTACACCTGCGCAATAAGTGCAAAGCCCTCTTATAACCTAAGGGCTCGTTTAATTCGATGAGGGGCATAGCTAAGTTTTAATCGAAGTTAATACATGTGTACTATTCATGGAATTAAATTGACCGGCTGAACGGTTATATAAGCCGATATTTGTTTGTTTTTTTACTGTAGGCTTGATTTACCTGAATATTTTGCCGCATTTCTAATATGTTTGAAAGTAATTAATCTGTTTACAATGAAATTGATAGAATGCCCGCGCGATGCTATGCAAGGTCTGCATGAATTTATACCTACAGAAGATAAAGTGCGCTATATCAATCAGTTACTAAAAGTCGGTTTTGATAGCATCGATTTTGGGAGTTTTGTTTCACCTAAGGCTATTCCTCAATTGCGAGATACCGCAGAAGTTTATGCACAACTGGATTGGCAGCGTAGTTCCTCTAAATTATTGGCCATTATAGCCAACACCAGAGGGGCGAAAGATGCCATAAACTTCGAAGGTATTTCTTATTTGGGGTTTCCAATGTCTATTTCCGAGACTTTCCAACAACGAAACACCAATAAATCCATTGCGGAAGCTCTTAATGAGTTGTCGGAAATAAAAAATTTGTGTGAGAGCAAGAATAAAAAATTAGTGACTTATGTGAGTATGGGTTTTGGTAATCCCTATAACGATCCCTATGCAGTTGATTTAGTTGGCCAGTTTGTTGATATTTTGGTTACGCTGGGGTCTGATGTGATTTCATTAGCCGATACAATAGGTGTTTCAACACCAGATAATATCAAATACCTATTCACCTCTTTGTCTGCATCCTATCCAACGGTAGAGATCGGTGTGCATTTGCACTCTAATCCGGCAACAGCATTGGAAAAAATACAGGCCGCCTACGAATCAGGGTGCAAACGCTTTGATGGGGCGATTAAGGGTTTTGGTGGTTGCCCGATGGCAGACGATGCTTTGGTGGGCAATATGGCAACGGAAACCATTCTTGCTTATTTAAATGAAAGAGAAGTTAAAACAGGGATTGATACCCAGGCTTTTGCAGAGGCACTAAAAATGGCATCAACAATATTCCCTGCACATTGAAATTGGCATAATCATTGAAGTTTTAAACAGAATTTTATATTTTAGATTGTATGAGAAGTTTAGCAGTGATATTCACTTTTTTATCGTTTGGCGTTTTGGCACAAACCTCAAAAGACTACACGCAAAAAGGTAGAGAGTTAATTGACAAGCATGACTACATGGAGGCCATTCTTAATCTGAATAAGGCCATTGAATTAGATGCAAAAAATTCAAGTGCTTACTTTTTAAGGGCAACTTTAAAAGAGAAGTTTGAAGACTTGCATGGAGCCATGAAGGATTATAATAAAGCCATTGAAGCAAATCCAAAATCTGCTGATACTTTTTTTGCCAGAGGTAATGTAAAGATGCGTTTGCAGGATTATTATGGGGCCATTGAAGATTTTTCTGCGGCTATTGCGGTAAATGAAAATTTTGTAGAGGCTTACTTCAGCCGAGGTAAAGCCAAGCAATTATTAATGGCTTATGAAGATGCGATTAATGACGTTACAAAAATTATTCAAATTAACCCGAAGAGTGTAGATGCTTACTACATGCGTGGTATCTTACGAATCGATTTTGGTGATATGAAAAACGGATGTCTCGACTTAAGCAAAGCAGGTGAGTTGGGCGATTTGCGTGCTTATGAAGTTATTAAAGAGAAATGCAATACGAAGGTAACGGGGAATGATTAAGAATTTAGAATTTAGAATTTAGAATTTAGAATTTAGAATTTAGAATTAAAACAGTAGTAAGTGACATTGTTAGTGTAGTTTAGTACTAATTTCATTTCTTCCAATTCTCAACTTTTAGCCCTAAAATAGGCTCATAATGCTTTTCGTTGTTTGTTACCAGGGTAAGTTCGTTTTCCATAACAATTCCCGCAATTAGAATGTCGGATGTACCAATTGTCACTCCTTTTTGTCTTAACTCGGAATAAATTTTACTGGATATCTTAGCTGATTCTTCAGATAGATGAATGATTGCATTGTTGGCTACAAACTCTTCAAATTCTCTAATTTGTTTCTCTGCCCTCTTAAATTGAAGACCACCCAGAATTTCGTAGTAGGTAATTATTGAGATATTGATTACATCAAATTCTTTCAAGTATTCAGTGAAACGACTTACAACTTTTGGGTCACCCTTGAAATAAAAGGATAAGATGTCGGTATCTACAAGCGACTCAGTCATCGGCTAATTAATGAGTCTATCATTGGTTCTGTTTTCATGAAGCTTCTCAGTTGTTTCAATAAAAAAATCCAGATCAAGGTCTTTCCAGGCGCCAGCAAAGTTCAGTGTTTCTTCTTTGGATTTAAGTTGACTTTCGATTGTGTTTAATATAGTATTTATCTCAGCTAATTTATCAGCAGATAGCCGCTGAAGTTTTCTGATTAAGCTATTACGAAGTTGATTTTTAGTGTTCATTAAACAAATATAAGAAAACGTAGTCATTTTTAAGTTTTTTAGATAGTAGGAGTTGTATGTGATTTAAAACTTGAGCCTGTAAAGCTTTCCTGGCAATGACTGAATTATTCCTTTAAACTCAAGTGTAAGTAATAAAGAAGCCAATTGACTGACTGCGATATTGCTCTTCCAGCTCAACTCATCAATGGTACAAGGGCTTTTCTCCAATAATAATGCAAGAATAATTTGTTCTTCTGGTTCGAAGCCTTCCAGCGAGAAGGCAGCTTTCTTTTTTGGTGGCAGCGTAGCTACCTCCCAGTTCATGAGGTATTCTAAATCTTTAACAGAGGTAATCAAATGTGCTTTATTACTTTTGATGAGGGTATTGCAACCTGCAGAGGGATGCGCAGCAACATTGCCGGTAAGAGCTAAAGCATCGTTGTTATAACTATTGGCAATTTCAGCTGTAATTAGTGCGCCTCCTTTTTCAGCAGCTTCCACCACAACTAAGGCATCGCACAAACCAGCGATGACGCGATTTCGCATTGGGAAATTATGGGCATCTGGTTTAGTACCAAATTTGTTTTCAGTAATTAAGCCACCATTATTCTGCATTTGATTAGCCGTATCCTTATGACTAGCCGGATAGATAATATCAATACCGCTGCCCATGACGCCAATGGTTTGTAAATTATGTTTTACAGCTTGCTTATGTGCTTGAATATCGATGCCATAAGCAAGTCCGCTTACAATAAGTGCCTGATGTGGTATTAGCTCTGTAATTAGTTGCTCAACACAATCTCTACCATAGGCTGTTGCTTTGCGTGTACCCACAATGGCTACTGATTTGGGATTCTCAAAATTGATTAATCCCTTACAATACAATAGGGTAGGTGCATCCGGAATTTGTTTTAAGCGAGAGGGATATCCTTTGTCCAGATAAAAAATTAGTTGGGTATTGAGTTTCTCGGCTTTCTTAATTTCTTTTTCTGCTGATTCAAAAGTTTTGTGGGCAAGAATGGCATTGGCAGTAACTTCACCCACCCCGGGAATTTTTAATAATTTACCTTTTGGTGTTTTAAAAACGCGCTCTGCAGAACCACAATAGCTAACTAACTGGCGTAATAAATAATCGCCAACACCAGGAATAAAATGAAGTGCTAACAAGCACAAGCGAGTTTGATCAATCACGCTTGAAGGTATATGAATTTGAAAAGCTGAGTGTATTGCTTCTCAGTCTATCTATACTTCAAAAAGCTCAAAGTGCTTAGTGTAACTTTTCGCGAAGTTCTACAAGGAAGCTACGTACATTCTTCAATGATTCCAGCAATTCCATTTTATCGCGTACCGACTGATTGTCGTTGCGCAACATTTCCTTGGCGCCCTGCAAGGTAAATCCTTTTTCCTTTACCAAATGATAGATGGTGCGGACATTGTCGATATCCTCTCTGGTAAATTGGCGATTACCCTTTCTGTTCTTTTTAGGCTTGATGACATCAAACTCAGTCTCCCAAAAACGGATGAGCGAAGGGGCAACATTAAATATTTCAGCTACCTCGCCAATAGAGTAATAAAGTTTTTCTATTTCTTTCTCTTTGTACGCCATGCTATTGGGCAAGATAAGTAATTAAACCATTCTCGGCAATGCGGACAGGGCTTTCAGGAAAATCTTTTTTCGAGAGTTCCTGAATCACTTTGGTAACACGCTTAAGGGAGTCAATTTGTACACCTGTTGCATGATTTTGGATGGTGGGCGTGATCTCTCCTTTTAAAAATTTACCTTCTTTACTGGTGTATACTTTAATGATTGGCGCTAAACCATTCACCCCCGATACATTTATGCCTCGGTAAGTACAAAAATTACCTAAACTATAAGCAATGAAACGATCCTTGTATACTTCAATGGCGCGGGTAACATGAGGCCCATGTCCGAAAATGACATCTGCACCTGCATCGATCAATTCATGCGCGAATTTGTAGACATCTCCTCGATTTTCGCCATGAAACATTTCGATGTTGCGAGGCACATGCTGATACTGAGGTCCTTCTGCACCACCATGAAAGGAAACAATGACTACATCCACCTCATTTTCAAGCTGTTTAACAAGGGCTATGGCCCCGGCCAGGTCATTTAAGGGTACGCAATTACTATTGGGTGCAAAGGCTACAAGACCATACTTGATACTATCTTTTACAAAAATGACCGTTTTCTGATTGAGTTGCCCGGCATGGAGAATACCCGCATCTTCTAAGGTTTTCATGCTGCTTTTTCTTCCCAGATCACCCATGTCACCAGCATGGTTATTGGCAAGACTCATTAAATCGAAACCAGCATTAACAAGATTATCAACATAAGCGACTGGTGTGCGGAAAGCATAGCATACTTTTGGATCACGGCAGGTTTTAGGTGTTCCGCCTTCATCTAATAAGGTGCCTTCAAGGTTGCCAAAGGTAACGTCAGCGTTTTTTAAAACAGCCTCAACACTTTTCATAAGAAAGGCTCCGTTGTTGGCGGGTAATTTATTCTCAGGGTAATTTGTCCCCATCATAATATCGCCTACACCAATAATGGTTAAAGTATCTTTTGATTGTGAAAATGCTTTAGCAGAAGAGATGATCAGAAGAAAAAAAACACTAAGCCTCATGTGTTATTAAATTAGGCTGCAAAGAAAAGAGATAATTAGATTGAAAGCTTAGTAATCGAGCGAACTATTTTCAGTTTTAGCGTGCTCAAGAAGTTTTTTGTATTCTTTATTGCTCAAATCGCGTTGAAAGAAATTAATCGGGTTAATCTGATTGCCCTTATACAAAACTTCATAGTGCAAATGCTCCCCAGCGGAACGACCTGTGTTGCCTACGTAGCCAATTACCTGACCTCTTTTTATTTTATCTCCTCGTGTTACGATAAACTTCACCATGTGGGCATAGCGCGTTTCAAAATCAAAACCATGATCGACATAAACTACATTACCATACGAATCTGAATAATAGGCGTCTTGTACTACACCATCCCCCGTGGCGTAAATGGGGGTGCCAGTTGGAGCCTTAAAGTCTAACCCTTTATGAGGAGTCCAGATTCTTAGCACAGGATTTAGCCGCATTCCAAAAGTGGTATACAAATGAAGTACGTCCCTGTTATCAATCGGTTGGATAGCAGGGCGGGAAGCCCATTGTTTTAGTTTTTTGTCAAGTAATTTCTGTAACTCATCAAACGATTCGTTTTGAACTGTAAGGCGGTTATTCAGTTGCAGTGCACGATCAAAAGTAGATGAGATAAGTGCATGCTCTTCAAGGGATTTTTCTTTACGCATGGCACCACCGACACCAGCCTGTCTTTCTATGGCTGAAAGAGGAGCGGCATCCAGGATGACGCGGTAGTTTTGGTCATCTTCTTCAATAAAAGCGTTTAGCTTTTGTTCTGTCTCTCCCAACCTGAAATTGAGGTGATACCAGGCTGTTCGCAAATTGGCATTAGTGCGCTCAACTTCCAGCAGATCAAGTGGTTTGCTGTAGTTGAGAAAAGTAACGTAGGCCCCCATGGCCAGGGTAAATGAAAAACCAAGAATAGCATAGATGCGGTTACGCAAGGCTTTTCCCTTAAGCTCGTAACGCTCGTAGGCACAGGTTTCTTTATTATAAATGTAGCGTGCCATTAGTCGAGAGATTGATTTTGTTTCAGACTAACTGCATACAAGTGCTGGTATTGAGCCGGGTCAATATTTTGAAGGAAGTAATAAATAGGATTTTGCTCTCTGCCATTTCGGAGTACTTCATAATGCAGGTGGGGAGCAATGGAGCCACCGCTATTGCCGACTGTACCAATCACTTGTCCCTTTTTAACTTTCTGACCTTGCCTTACCAGTATATTTTCCAGGTGTGCATAACGCGTACTCAACGCTTGGCTATGCGTTAATTCAATGGTGTTTCCATAACCGGCCAGCAATTCACTTTTGGTGATGTCACTGACATAACCATCGGCACTGGCTACTACTTCTGTACCGCGTGTGGCAGTAATATCTATGCCGGGATGATCGTATAAGCCTTTGTGGAAAGGGTGAATGCGCTTACCGAAACCTGAAATAAGTTTGCCATTTACCACAGGCATAATAGAGGGTGTAACGCTCAGCTTTTCTATAGTTTTCTTACGGTCTCCGGCTAATTTATCGCCAAAGTATGCACTATTGAAGACAGCATCGTTAGCAATTTCCTTTGTGATTTCACTAAGTTCTTTTATGCGATCGCGTAGCACATTTACATCGGTCACTAAAATAAAGGAGGCATGCTGAATCTCTTTTTTCTCAGGTTCAACAAAAATAGAATTGAAAAGAGAAGCTTTAAGTGCCTTATCTTTTTCTTCAAGAACACTTAGTTGAAGTTCACTTTCTTCAAATTTCTGTTTTACTACAGCATAGTTTTGTTTCAATGCCTTGTTTTCGCTACGCAAGCGAATCTCTTCATCACTTTGCCAAACAAGACCATGTAAGGTAGCTATACCGACAAAAAGCAGGCACGAAAGCGTAAGTATAAGAGACAATAAACCTCCGATGCGCCAAAGGTTAATACCTTCGCGCTCATAGCGGCATGTCTTGGGGTTGTAAATGAATTTTGTCAAAATTTTATCGTCTTTGGGCAGCTAAAAAAATCGCTCTAACTCACTCAAACTCCCCACATTACGGTTAATTTTGCAGCTTGCCGTTTGCTAAAAACGGACTAATATAGTAAAAACGAGACACTTACAAGTTTTTTAATATGGATTCGGGTTCAATACGCAGGAAGTTTTTAGAGTTTTTTGAGAAAAAAGGCCATCAAATCGTGCCTTCTGCGCCATTGGTGCTGAAAAATGACCCAACCTTATTATTCACCAACTCCGGTATGGTGCAGTTTAAGGATTGCTTTTTAGGTAATGCCACGCCCAAGAGCAGCCGTGTGGCCGATACGCAGAAATGCTTGCGCGTAAGTGGTAAGCACAACGACCTGGAAGAGGTGGGTATTGATACCTACCACCATACTATGTTCGAAATGCTGGGCAACTGGAGCTTTGGCGACTACTTTAAAAAAGATGCTATTGCCTGGGCCTGGGAATTATTGACAGAAGAATACAAACTCCCGAAAGATCGCTTATATGTAACCGTATTCGGTGGAGATAAAGGTGACAACCTACCGGTAGATGAAGAGGCGAAAGCTTTGTGGAAAGCCTTCATAGATGAAGACCGAATTCTGCATGGTAGTAAGAAAGATAATTTCTGGGAAATGGGTGAGAGTGGCCCATGTGGACCGTGCTCAGAAATACACGTTGACTTACGCAGCGAGGAGGAAGTGAAAAAAGTACCCGGCAAGGCCCTGGTTAATAATGATCATCCACAAGTAGTAGAAATCTGGAACCTTGTGTTCATGGAGTTCAACCGCAAGGCCGATGGATCCTTAGAGAAATTGCCTGCACAACATGTGGATACCGGTATGGGTTTCGAGCGTTTGTGTATGGCCATACAAGGGAAAACATCTAATTACGATACCGATGTATTTCAACCCCTGATTACATTCATTGGTGAAGCAGCCAATGTAAAATATAAAGCAGACGAGAAGACAGACATTGCCATGCGTGTAATGGCCGATCACGTGCGCGCAGTATCTTTTGCTATTTGCGATGGCCAGTTGCCATCTAACACAGGGGCTGGTTATGTGATCAGGCGCATTTTGAGAAGAGCGGTTCGTTATGGCTTTACCTTCCTCAATTTCAAAGAACCATTTATTTACAAATTGGTACCTGTACTGGCTAACCAGTTAAAAGATGTATTTGGCGAATTGAAGGCTCAGGAAGATTACGTGAGCAAAGTAATTTTTGAAGAAGAGGCTTCTTTTTTGAGAACGCTTGAAAAAGGTTTGAAAAGAATTGATGCCATTATCCTGGAGAAGAAAGACAAGGTTATTGCAGGCGATCAGGTTTTTGAATTGTATGACACTTTCGGTTTTCCTGTTGATTTAACTTCACTAATTGCCCGTGAGCGTGGCTTATCCATTGATGAAGTTGGTTTCGAAGCGGAAATGAAAAAGCAAAAAGACCGTTCGAAGGCTGCAGCTTCTAAAGAAACGGGTGACTGGATTAGTGTTGGTGAGGATGTGAAAACAGAATTTACCGGCTACGATTCTTTGGAAGAAGATGTGAAACTGGTGAAGTACCGCATCATCAAACAAAAAAACAAAGAACAGTTTCAGTTAGTATTCAACAAAACACCTTTCTATGCTGAAAGCGGTGGGCAGGTGGGAGATACCGGCTTTATCGAATCCGCTAACGAGAAAATTTTTATTGTTGATACTAAAAAAGAAAACGAACTCATTGTCCACTTCTCCGATAAATTGCCGGAGAGCTTAACTGCTTCTTTCCATGCAGTAGTACAACACGACAAGCGTAGACAAAGCATGAACAACCACTCAGCTACACATTTATTGCATGCGGCTTTGCGTCAGGTGCTGGGTAAGCATGTCGAACAAAAAGGTTCTTTGGTAAACGACAAATTATTACGCTTCGATTTTTCACACTTCGCAGCCATGACACCTGAAGAAATTCAGAAGGTAGAAGATATCGTAAACCAAAAAGTGCGTGAAAACATTGCACTGGATGAGAAACGCAATGTGCCTATTGAACAAGCCAAGACGCTGGGAGCTATGGCCTTGTTTGGGGAGAAGTATGGCGACTTTGTGCGTGTCATCACCTTCGACCCGAAATTCTCTGTAGAACTTTGCGGAGGAACCCACGTAAGGGCTACGGGTCACATTGGTTTATTTAAAATAGTATCTGAAAGTTCGGTAGCCGCAGGGGTACGCAGAATTGAAGCCATCACTGCTGATGAAGCAGAAGCTTATGTACGCAACGAAGTTTCTTTGTTGGATGAAATACGCAGTATGCTAAAGAACCCTAAAGATTTATCAGCAGCGGTAAAAGCCTTAGCAGAAGAGAAGCAAGCCTTAGAGAAAAAACTGGAAGTATTTAATCAGGAAAAAGCTAATCAGGTAAAAGATATATTGGTAACCAAAGCCATTAAGCAGGGTGACAAGACGCTGATCATGGATAAGGTATCATTACCGAATGCAGATGCGGTGAAGAATGTTGCTTATGCCTTGCGTAATCAGTTTAATGATTTGCTCTTGGTGTTGGCTGTTGAGGTAGAGGGTAAACCGCAAGTGTGTGTAATGGTGGGAGAGCAGTTGGCAGAGACTAAGACTTATCACGCAGGTAACATGGTAAAAGAGTTAGCTAAAGAAATTGATGGTGGAGGCGGAGGTCAGCCCTTCTTTGCAACAGCCGGTGGTAAAAATTTAGCAGGCCTTGATGCTGTGTTGGTGAAAGCGAAGGGAATGATTAAGTAATGAGTGAGTTGCTATACCACAAGGTTCCTACTCAGAGTCTCTTGGGAAGTGGGGAGGCATAAGCGTAAGGACTCTGAGGATTAAGATTAGACCAAGAAAAGTAGCCTCAGAGTTCCCTTCGGGAAACTCTGAGGGGAGAAAAAAACTATAATATGTGGATGTGGTCTGTGAGGACACAGACCACGGTAATAGACACAGCCTACGGGGTTGATTAAATGAAATAATGTTGAAAGAATCAATCAGGGATAAATACAAAGTTGTCATAGGATTAGAGGTGCATGCACAGCTTAGCACTGTTTCTAAAATCTTTAGCAGCGAGCCTGTATCCTTTGGTGATTCTCCTAACACAAACATCAGCGTAGTTAACCTGGCACATCCCGGTACCTTACCCAAGCTGAATAAGAAAGCACTAGAGTATGCTATCAAAATGGGACTGGTCTGTCAGTCGAAGATTTCGCGTTACAACATTTTTGATCGCAAAAACTATTTTTATCCTGATCTGCCGAAAGGCTATCAGCTTACCCAAGATCGGACACCTATCTGCATAGGTGGTTATGTTTCAATTACGTTAAAAGACGGCACACAAAAAGATATTATACTCAACCGCATACATTTAGAAGAAGATGCCGGTAAACTCATTCATGACCAGGATAGTAAGTATAGTCTGGTGGATTTGAACCGCGCAGGTACACCACTCATTGAAATAGTGACAGAGCCCATGTTAAACACCTCAGAGGAGGCTGCTGCTTTTTTAACAGAAGTCAGACAACGTGTTCGTTATCTTGATATTTGCGATGGTAATATGGAGGAAGGCTCCTTACGCTGTGATGCCAACATTTCCATCATGCTTAAAGATGCTCAAACCTTTGGCAAGAAAGTGGAAATCAAAAACATGAACTCCATTCGCTATGTGCAAAAAGCAATAGATTTTGAGGTTGAGCGACAAATTGAAGAAGTAGAAAAAGGCAATAACATTATTTCTGAAACACGCATGTTTGATATTGCTTCTAGCAAGACCTACGGCATGCGTGCTAAAGAAGAGTTGAATGACTACCGTTATTTTCCTGATCCTGACTTAAGTCCGGTAATTGTTTCGGAGGAATGGCTGAATAGCATTATGGCAAGGCTGCCTTTAATGGCTTATGATTTGCAGAAGAAATTCACCGAGTCATATGGATTACCACAGTATGATGCACAGGTATTAACTGATTCCAAAGAAATAGCCATGTATTTTGAGGAACTTTGTCAGCATACAAAGCATTATAAGGCAGCCTCCAACTGGATAATGGGACCAGTTAAAGCTTATTTGAAAACGTTAACAAATAAGGTTTCGGAAATTCCGGTACGTCCTGTTATACTTGCTGAGTTGATAAATTTGGTAGAAGCGGGTAAACTTAGCTTTTCAATAGCCTCGCAACAGGTATTTCCTGTATTGGCAGAAAAACAAGGTGACAGTGCCCTGGAAGTGGCACAGCAATTGAGTGTGTTGCAGGAAAGTGATACTGGCAGTCTGCTGCTGGTGATTGAAGAAGTAATCAGCACTTATCCGCAAAAGGTGGTCGAATATAAAAGTGGTAAGAAGGGAATACTCGCCATGTTTATGGGCGAAGTAATGAAGAAGAGTAAGGGTAAAGCCGACCCTAAATTGGCCAACGAATTATTATCAAAGAAATTAGAAGCACTATGAAATCGCCATGAGCTGGCGCACACCCAGGAGCATAATAATGAGGCGATTCCGTGTGACCTAAAGCAAAGAAATAAATATTAACACATGAGAAGTTTAGTAAAGATTGCTGTTCTGAGTTTTGTTGTATTGATCTCTTGTTCGTCTGCCACTACAGAAAGTGAGGATAATGAAAGCTGGTATGTAACAATTAAAGGTAAGGTAGGTTTTCCGCAGCAAGGCCAGATTATTATTCAGGAATTAAAAAGCAACACATCATCAGCATGGGAAGATACCATTACACTTAAAAGTAATTATACGTTTGCTAAAAAATTAAAGCTTAGTGAACCGGGTTACTACCGCATTAACTTCTATAACACACAGGTTATTAATTTAATTGTTGACAGAAGTGATATTGAGGTGAATGTAGATGGCAATAGTCCGCAGGGTTTTTCGGAAATAACCGGCTCGCGCGATATGGATATTATCTCTAATGCGCAGAAAATGCTTCGTGCTACGGAGACTATGCCTGAGGTAGCTAAGTTGAATGAAGACTTTGCAACGGCACAACGTGCAGGCAATGAGGAAAAGATGTTGGAATTGCAACAAGCCTATATGAAGCTGGCTAAGGCCAATAATGATAAAGTAGCCGCTTATCTGAAAGCGCAGGAGCCATCATTGGCTGTTGTTAACTTATTGCAGAATAATTCTTTAGATGCAGATGAACATTTTGATCTCTATCTTTCAGTAGCTGATAAGTTGCGTGCCAGCTGGGGCAGCTATAGTCATGCTAAAACATTTATTGAAAAAGTTGATAAACTTAAAAAGCTGGCCATTGGTCAGGTAGCTCCGGAAATTGCTCTGCCAAACCCGGAAGGTCAGGTAGTTAAGTTAAGTTCATTACGTGGTCAATATGTGTTAGTTGATTTTTGGGCGAAGTGGTGTGGTCCTTGTCGTAGAGAAAATCCTAATGTAGTAAAAGCATTTAATCGTTTTAAGAGTAAAGGCTTTACTGTATTTGGTGTTTCATTAGACCGTACTAAAGCAGACTGGGTGCAGGCTATTGAACAAGATGGCTTAACGTGGACACATGTGTCTGATCTTAAATATTTTCAGTCAGAAGCGGCAAAGACTTACGATATACAAGGCATTCCTTATTCGTTGCTGTTAGATAAAGACGGGAAGATAATCGCTAAGAATTTGCGTGGTGCAGCACTGGAACAAAAACTGGAAGAGGTTTTGGGGAAATAATTGAGTTGCTGGATAAATATCCGGATTTAAAGCATTAAATTTAGGATACAAATACTGGTATGAGAACAAGAGAAGATTTTCATAAGCTAATTGATCAAATTGAAGACGAGACGGTTTTGAAAGCCTATTTCAAATTGATTGAAAGTTTAAGCCTTAACCAAAAAGGCAAGCTGTGGAATGAACTGACCATTGAGGAAAGAGAAGAACTCATTCTATCTTACGAAGAGAGCTTTAGTCAGGAAAATCTGCTCAGTCATGATGAAGTAAAGAAGCAGCATAGTAAATGGTTAAACGGATAGTCTGGACTAAACGTGCCAGTACAAAATTTAACACTGTAATTCAATATCTCGAAACCAAGTGGGGGAATGCAGTAACCGAGAATTTTGTTAAACAGACTTATAGTATTATTGATCTATTGGCTGAGCAGCCAGCATTAGGAACCATAGAAATTCAGGAGAAAGAAATCAGGGCCTTTCTCATTACAAAACACAATCGGATCTTTTATCGATACACTTCAGATGAATTGGTAATACTCAACTTCTTTGACACCCGACAGCATCCTGACAAGAAAAAATATTAAGTGTAATTAAGAAGCCAATTCAACTTCCTGATAAGCTTTCTCAGGTCTTTTGTGAATCATAGAAAGTTTTTCAAGCTGCTGCACTTCGATCATGTATACCCCAAAATCGACTGTTACTTTTCCTTTTATTAAGTAAAAGCCTCTACCTCGCATCGGGTAAGCTTTGTGTATGTTAGGAAAATGTACAGTATCAAAAACATTTCCTTCGGCATCGTAGAAAGTACCAAAACTCATGGCATCTCCTTTGGTGGTGCTGGTTGGTTTTGTAGTAACTACATACCCGATAATGCTTACGATCTGATTTAGTTTACTGGCCAGTTCTTTTGCCAGTGTGTTGCCCAGATTTTTATCGGGTAGTAGGTCAAAAGGGTCGCACAACGGAAAACCCAGCAATTCAATTTCATCGAAAGCATCTTCATGGTCGCTGCGCAATAAAGGTGGTAACGGAAAGTCTTTGGGTTCAGTATCAAAAAGTACTTCTGTACTGGGTAATTTACTTTTTGAATTGCTCAGGTAGAGCATGGCTTCCCATAGCAGACGTTGTTTATTTTTTCCGGTAAATCGGAAAGCGCCTATGCGAATGAGAATCCTTACTTGCTCGAGTCCTATGCCGGGTGTACGTTGTAAGAAATTATCCAGACTGGTGTAAGCACCATGCAGCTGTCGGTTGGCTTCAATGGCTTTTGCAATTTTTTGCTCCAGACTTTTAATATGAATAAAACCGATGAAGATGATTTTACCTTGTATGCTGGTCAGGTAGTTACTGTTGTTCAGGCAAGGTGCTTGTATAGTAGCACCATTCATCCTGGCTTCATGAAAATAAAATTCAGTGCTGTAAAAACCACCGAAGTTATTGATGACCCCCACCATGAACTCAAGCGGATAGTGTGCCTTTAAGTACAGGCTTTGATAACTCTCCACTGCATAGCTGGCGGAATGCCCTTTGGCAAATGAATAGCCAGAAAAGCTTTCGATTTCAAACCAGACACGGTCAGTTACTTTTTGTTCGTAACCAAGCTTCTTACAGTTTTGAAAAAACTGATCGCGAACCCGCTGAAATTCTTCCCGGGAACGATACTTGCCCGACATACCCCTACGCAATACATCTGCTTCTGTCAGGGTGAGTCCGGCAAAGTGATGTGCTACTTTGATAACATCTTCCTGGTAAACCATCACCCCGTAGGTTTCGCGCATGAGCTCATCCATTTTTGGATGGATGGCTTCGTATGTGCCACCATTTTTTACCGTATGATAACGCTCAATGTAGGCCTTCATCATACCGGAACTGGCAACACCCGGACGTATGATGGAGCTTGCGGCTACAAGTGTCAAATAATCTTCACACTGTAATTTACCCAGCAACATGCGCATGGCTGGTGATTCAACGTAAAAACAACCCATAGCCTTACTGTTGCGCAGCAGGTCTTTTATTTTTTCATCGTCTTTAAATTTCCTGAACTGGTGTACGTCTACATCAATGCCCTGATTTTTCTTTACATGCCTAGCTGTCTCTTTTATATGGCCAAGGCCGCGCTGACTTAGGATATCAAACTTGTAAATACCAAAATCTTCGGCACTGTGCATTTCAAAATGCGATACGGGTAATCCTTTGGGCGGTAGTTCTGTAGCGGTATAGGCATAAATAGGTTTTTCAGTAATGAGTACACCACCGGCATGAATAGAAATGTTGGCAGGGAGGTCTTTCATGTATTCAGCATACTTGAAGATCAGTTCTCGTATGTGATCTCTCTTCCTGTTGGCTTCCGGAAATTCTACGATCTCATCAATTTCTTCTTTAGGCAAACCGAAGACTTTGCCTAATTCCCGGATAATGGATTTCCTTTGATAAGTTGTATGTGTACCGAGTAAGCAAACATGTTCTTCACCATAGGTGGAAAAGATGTACTCATAGATGGCATCGCGGTTATCCCAGGAGAAGTCGATGTCGAAATCAGGCGGGGAGGAGCGTTCCTCATTTAAAAAACGCTCGAAGTATAAATCAAGTTCGATAGGGTCTACGTTGGTAATGCCCAGGCAATACGCCACAGTGCTGTTAGCACCGCTGCCACGCCCTACAAAATCATAGCCTTGACGTTTGGCAAAATTGATCAGGTCATAGCTGATCAAATAGTATGCTGTAAAATTTTTCTTTTCTATTATGGATAATTCCTTTTCGATGCGTTCCTGCCAGATGTGTTGATCATCTCCATAAATTCGCTGATATCCTTTTTTTGTTTCTTCCCGTAGATAGGCAATGTCGCTCTTCTTACTGCCAGTAATAATTTTTTTATTTTTATCTTCTCCCAGGTTAAAGTCGATGGAACACTTATTGAGCAGTCGCTGAGTATTAGCAATTAAATCCGGGAATTGTTCAAAGTTTTTGAGTAGCTCAGCTTCGGGTAGCATGTACTCGTCTTTGTCTGCTTGCGCGTGTTCATCAAGTTTACTCAGCAGTGTATTACAAGCGATAGCGCGTAACAGCCGATGTATGTTATGATCTCGGTAATTTACTTTTTTTGTTTTTCCCTGTTGTTCAACAAGGGGAGGCCTGAAGGTTACCGGATGGTGTAATACGAATTTGTGGGCGAATTCTTTTCGGTCAGCATGAAGCTTATAGGCATTCAGTTGCGATTTACGTACAGTGATGAATTCGTGCTTGCGCAGTAATTCTGGTTCAATCTTACCGAGCGGATAGAGAATAAAAGTATCAGAGAGTTCAGGAGCCCTAGAGAGCAGGTTGACTTCACCACGATTATATCTCGATAAGTGACGGTTGATTTGCTCAAAGCCACTGTTATTACGAGCCAGTGCTATATAGAGGAGTTCATCTTCTTTTCTGAACTCAACTCCAACGCCTATTTCCAGCGAATAGGGTTCTTGACCAAATTTAGTCAGCCCATTTTTGGATGGCATATTTTTTTCGCAGTGGCGAAGCATCTCAATGTACGATGCTGTGTTATTGATCTCTGTGAGTATCAGTTTATGTACACCACATCGCTTGGCTTCGTTGAACAGCTCTTCAATTTGAAGTGTTCCATATTTAAAGCTGTAAGCTGTGTGACAATTGAGATACATAAAGGAAGCGTATTAGCCTGCTAAAGGAATTTGTTCATAAGGTATCCAGCGATTGCCGGCACGCTCAAGTACAGTGATACGATCGCAAATAAAGTTGTTGCTGTAATGAACGTTTTGAAAATAAGGCCATGCTTTAGCGAAATCTTCGTAGGGGAGATTTCTGGCAATGGTGAGGTGAGGTGTGTCTACGGTTTCGGTCAGTTCAGATAAATTGTCAGTGATATCTGTAACAGTAGATTTATTGGCCACATCCAGGCAGATACTTCTGTTTTCACCATGATGTAAAGGCCGGCAGTCTTTTATATGCACATGAAAAGGAGCGTGTGCCTGCATCTTATCGGCAATAGACCAGATGAGTTTTAACGGTTGGTCAGTAATACAATAGCCGAGCGTGATATGTGCTTTGGCATAACGACTTTTATAGGGATAACCGACCAGGTTTTCAGCATCTTTTTTAAAGTGACTAACTGTTTCCTGCAAAGGAGTTGGGGGCGTTAATACGAAGAGAAGTTCTTTCGACTTTTCGCTGAAGGATGTATGTGAAGTTTTCATATTCTCTGTTTTGTTGTTACGAAGGTATCTGTGTTAATTGACAATTTGTGTCAATTAACTTGCTGATCTGTGCGGACACAGACCAGGGTGATTTTAATTGACAAGGTTCTTGCTACCCCGGTCTGTGTCCTCACAGACCGGAATGATTGCGGGAATGGGCTACAGTTTAGGTACCAGATTCCCGCCTGAATAAAAATCAAAATCGTTCTCTGTAGTCAGTTAAAATCCCGAATTCATCTTCACCAGTTTCATAGAATTTAGCTGATGACCACTTATAGTCTTCAGGCTTGATTACCAAATTCCATTTTTCTTGTAGAGGATTCAGATGTGTATATTCTAATTTCTGTTCTGCTTTTACCTTTCCGTCCAGGTGTATGGCTAAAGGATCGCGCTGCCAAAACCGATGCTTACGTTCCAGATCGTTTTCGTGATAATGATTGAGTTCTTTGCTATTTTCTTTCCTTAGCAACTCTAGAAACTGATGACTAGTGAATTTGTTAAAACTGGCATGAGGCATTTCTTTACCATTCAGCTCTAGCATTTCCCAAATGAGATGAATATGATTGGGCATAATTACGAATCCATAAACCAATATTTTTTTTCTAATGATAAGATTGTTCAAGCAGTCGATAATCACTTGTTTAAAGCTGTCTTTGATGAATAGACATCTCCATTCTTTTATAGTGTCTGTCCAAAAATATACGCTATTCAAATCCATTCTGGAGTTTCTCGTATCGTATTTTAAATTTCTATCTTTCATTTTTTATAAAGGAATAAAGGTTAATATTTTGTGCTTCCGGTCTGTGGGGACACAGACCGGGGAGGCAGATTTTTTTTAATTGTTCTAGTCTGTGCGGACACAGACCAAGGTGGTTTTAATTGACCAGATTCTTCCTCACTTTTCCTTTAAACATATTCATTTCCATACGCACACGCTTACTCACATCCAGTGTGGTGGCTCGTACTAATTTTTCCACTCCGTATTTGTGCTTGATGTAATCCATCTCTTCATACAGGTTAATATCTTGTTCGGTATCATCGAATAAATTGATCTGATGGTTGCCGTGTACCAGGTTACTCAGTCGTATACCTACTAAGCGGATCAACATTCTCCGATTGTAGAGTTTATCAAACAACTCCTGCACTACACGCAAAATCACGTGATCGGAAGAGGTGTAAGGAACGTGTACTTGTTTGGTCTCTGTGTCGAAGTTTGAGTAGCGTATTTTTACCGTGATGCAAGCCGTGAGCTTCTTTTGTTCCCGCAACTGAAAAGCCACCTTTTCAACCATAGCAATCAGAATCGATTTCAGTCTTTTAACATCAATAGTGTCTTCTTCAAAGGTTGATTCAGTAGAGATAGACTTCTGTTCGCTGTGTGGTACGACAGGCGTATCGTCAATACCATGGGCTTTGTTCCACAGACTTACACCATTTTTACCAAAAGCACTTACTAAAAATTTTAGGGGCATATCGCGCAACGTAGCTACTGTGCGTACGCCCATATCATATAAAAAGGTGGCAGTTTGCTTGCCTACCATAGGCAGTTTGTCGACCGCCAGTGGGGCGAGAAAGCTTTGTTCGTCACCGGCTACAATATGCATTTTGGCGTAGGGTTTAAATTCTGCTGTGGCAACTTTTGATACCAGCTTATTGACAGACATACCTAATGAAATAGGCAAGGCGCTCTCTTTGATAATTTTTTGTTGCAACTCCAATGCCCATTTAAAAGCACCAAAAAATTTATCCATACCACTGGCATCGATATAAAACTCGTCTATAGATGCTTTTTCGAATAGGGGGGCGTGGTAAGCGATAATTTCTGTCACCTCATGAGACATCTGGCTGTAGGCTTCCATATCCCCTGAAATAATGGTGGCCTCCGGGCAGAGCTGCATAGCCAGGTACATAGGCATGGCAGAATGTACGCCAAAGACGCGTGCCTCATAGCTGCAGGCTGCTACTACACCCCTGCGACTTTGTCCGCCAACAATAAGCGGTTTCCCTTTCAAAGACGGGTTTTTGCGGCATTCTACGGCTACAAAAAATGCGTCCAGATCCATGTGAATGATGTTCCGATCCATACTGCAACATTAACTAAATAAATTAGTAAAATGTTATGTTGTAAAACTAAAATATTTAGTATTACTTTGCAGCATGTCGTTTGTTAATAAGAACCTTCGTTACCTAAGGCAACAGCGTGGCTGGACCCAAAAAGAATTGGCTGATCAGCTGGATGTAAAACAACCAGTGGTGGGTGCTTATGAAGAGGAGCGGGCAGTACCTCCGCTTTTTACGCTGATGCGCATAGCCACCCTGTTTGATCTTAGTTTAGATGCGCTGGTGCAGGACGATTTGAGTAAACCAGCACAAAAGAAAAAGCAAGCCGCTAAACGAGAAGTGTTAGCCATTACGGTTGACAATAGTGATAGAGAGAATATAGAGTTGATCCCTCAAAAGGCAGCGGCTGGATATTTATCAGGTTATCAGGATCCGGAATATATTAGTGAGCTGCCCAAGATTAGTTTACCCGTATTACCACGTAACCGCACGCACCGTGCATTTGAAATTCAGGGTGAGTCGATGTTACCGATACAACCGGGCAGTATTGTTTTTGGTGAATATGTAGAATCTCTACAGGATTTGAAAAACGGAAAGCCTTACATATTGGTGACCAAGCAAGACGGTATTGTTTTTAAACGTGTGTTTCAATTTAAGGAGCATAAGGATACTTTGTTGTTAGTATCAGACAACAGAGCTTATGAGCCTTATACTATAAAAGCTGCTGAAGTAATGGAGCTTTGGTTGGTACATTCTTTCTACACGAAATCCTTACCTGATACCATACAATCGACATCACCTTTGGCGGATCAGTTGGCTTTGCAACTGCTCACGCTTCATAAAAAGAAATAGTTTGCCATAGCTATGTTTGAAAGCAAAAAACCCCGCTTGCACGGGGTTTTCTGTTTTCAAATTCGCATCCAGTTTAGTTTGTGATGTATCCCGGATTTTGTTGTCCTGCCAATGCAGTATTAACGTCTATTTCTCGTTGAGGAATAGGAAAGACCATAAAGTCATCATTGTATAGGAAAGTTGTAGCACCTAAAACAATTGATTGCTGCAATCTCTTAACGTCATGTAGACGCTGGCCTTCAAAAATAAGCTCTAGTTTTCTCTCGTTTAAAATATCGGCCAGGGATACAGCCCCTAAAGGACTTAAACCTGCTCTTTCACGAATCAGATTAACATCGTTGAGTGGAGAATCACCGACTGAAGTACCCAGACGCTGGTTACATTCAGCTCTGGTCAGGTACATTTCAGCCAAACGAATTATTTTTACGTTACCAAATTGATTTGCCCATTTTCCTGTACGGATTTCTTCTGTGCTAGGGTCGATATAAAACAATTCTGATAATCTTTCATCACCAGCTTCATAAAGATCAAGATGACTATCCTGAACTTCTATGTCACCACGACCACCTAATGCACCTGCTGCAAAGAAAGTCACCATATTGTTTACTCCGTCAACTTCACTTACAGGGATATTAAAGATATCCTCAGATGTGCTTGGGCCTTCAAATGCAAGTGCAACTTCGTCAACTAGTTCATAGTTGCCAGAAGAGATTGCTCTATCAGCTGCATCGCGTGCTTCAGTGTAGTTTGCCATCTGTAAATAGACACGTGACAATAAAGCTGCTGCAGCTTCTGCTGTAGCTTTACCTGAATTAGGGCCTTCTGCTAGTTGATTTTCAGCTGTAGTCAAGTCATCAATAATAAGATCGTACACTTGCTGAACCGTAGCTCTGCCAACAGGTTCTGTGCTATTACGATCTTCTACAAGCCTGATAGGAACTCCAAGGTTTGATGCAACGTTTCCTGCAGAGTAGGGTTGTGCAAAAAATTGAATTAATTCAAAATATGATAGTCCTCTTAAGAAAAGGGCTTCCCCCTCCACTTGATCACGGTCTTCTTCATTGACAACATCCAGTGCGCTTAATACGTTATTCACTGTATTGATTGTTGAATATGCAGCTATCCACATATTAGCAACATCTGAATTAGCAGCGATCATCTCTTTTCTGTATAGATCAGATACATCATTGAATGTACCTGAAAAAACGATTTCATCATTAGCAGCCATTAGCTCGCTATTGCGTAGGGTATTTCCCCCAAAGTATGCTCCCGCAGAAAGGTTATTGTAAGCACCAATCAAAGTTGATTTCACGTTAGTGTCGGTGGCCAATGCAAATTTATCTTCAGCATTATTTGGATCGGTAAGATCCAACTTATCCTCGCAAGCAGTTGCAAACAACGTAACTGCAACTAATAAGATTTTTTTATAATTATTAAATATCATAATCAATTGGATTGAATATTTAGAAACCAACTTTAATACCTACAGTTAATGTTTTGGCCTGAGGCGCTGCATAAAAATCGTTACCAAGATCAATATTGGTAGCGAAAGCATCTGTGTTAACTTCTGGATCCCAACCTTTATAGTCGGTAAAAGTTAGCAGGTTCTGTCCAGTTACATACAAACGCACGCTTGATAGCTTAAGACGATTTATCATAGATGCAGGGAAGTTATAAGCGAGTGTTAGTGTTTTAAGCCTTAAGTATGAAGCATCATATAAGAATCGGCTTGAAGACTGCGCACCGTTGTTTCCATATAGTCTGGCTTGTGGTACATCAGTGATATCACCAGGATTCTGCCATCTTCTTAATTGATCAACAGTCGAGTTATCTTCATATCGACCGTTAGCCGACATAAAACCACCGGCACCATCGAACACTTTATTTCCTGCTACCCCTTGAAATAATACTGATAATTCAATACCCTTATAGTTTACGTTAGTAGTAAAACCATAAATAGATGTAGGTGTTGGATTGCCTAGTACAACTGGGTTTGCCGCATTGAAACTGTTTGTTGTAGCAGACCCTGTATTCTCTCCGTTAACATACCATAAAGCATCACCATTAGCTGGATCTACTCCAGCATATTCACGACCATAGAATACACCAATTGGTTGACCTACAATAACGGCATTTAAAAATCTTGAACCAGTTGGCCCGATCTGATTTTGCCCTTCGTTAAGTTTTAAAATTTTATTTCGATTGGCCGCATAATTACCACCTATTGATATAGATAGGTCTGATGTTTTAACAACTGCGTAATTTAAAACAAGTTCAAACCCTTTATTTTCAAGTTCTCCAATATTCTCATAAACTGTAGTATAACCACTTGTTGCAGGAACAGGTTTGTCTAGTAAAAGATCACTTGTTTGTTTATTATAATAATCAACCTCACCAGTCAGTCGATCATTAAATAGACCAAAATCGAATCCAATATCTAATTGTGCTGTTTTTTCCCAACGAAGATCATTGTTTTCCAACTGGCCGGGCTGTAAACCAGGAGTTCCTCCATAACCAATGCCATTATACAGGTTCAAGTAGCGATAATCAGGAATTGAAGCATTACCTGTTAAGCCGTAGCTGGCTCTTAGTTTCAGGAAGCTTACCGGAGTGAGTGATGCCATGAAACCTTCTTGTGATAAGATCCATCCGGCTGATGCAGCAGGGAAGAAACCATAACGATTGTCCGGGCTAAACTTGGATGAACCATCCATGCGGCCACTTAAACTGAAAAGATATTTTTCATTAAACTTATAGTTTGCTCTTGCATAGAATGAAGTATAGGACTCTTCATTAAGTGTTCCAGGTATGCTAACAGGTGTAGCAGCTGATGTCAGCTTTTTCATGTTAGGAATTGGGAAGCCCTGACCTTGTGCATCTTGAAAATCTATTCTCTTTTCCAACAACTCTGTTCCGAATGTGGCATTGATGCTGTGCTTGGCAATATTTTTATCTAAGATCAGCAAAGCTCGCGCTGTTGAGTTGAATACCTGTGTCCATCTAGAACGGCCATAACCACCTACAGATCTTCCTACTTCTGTAAATTCATTTTGATAGCGGCTTTCGTTCTGTGTAAGCAAGTCAAAGCCATATTCTCCAACCAAGCGCAAGTCATTGCTTATTTTATAAGTGGCATTGGTGGCAACAATGTTTCTGAAGACCCTGGTAATGAATTCAGCATTCTCTAATTCAACTGTTGCAGGATAATAAGACATTGCGGGATTTAAAGAGTTGTCATATAACCGTCCATCAGCATCCCGTACAGGTGTAATTGGGGCTTGCGCGACTAATTGTAAGGGTGTTGAGAACTCGGCATCATCTGTAACCCTATTGTTGATTGTATTGGCAATATTTACATTCATACCAAAGCTAAGCTTATCAGACGCTTTGTGATCTAGATTCAATCTTCCTGAAATCCTCTTGAATGAGTTACCAATCAAAATACCGTCTTGATTGGTAAACCCACCACCAAAGTAGAATGTGGTTTTATCGGTTCCACCGCTGGCCGTTAAATCAAATGAATTGAAATTAGCTTTTTGATAGGCTTCTTTTTCCCAATTAGTGTTGGTTTCCAATGTTCTCCAATCAGTATGGCCGCCAAGGTAGTCCATGTAACCTTCCCAGAATTCTAACCACGAATCTGGGTAGTCAGCCGGATTGTTAATGGGGTCAAAACCATCTGCTAAATCGTTGTTATAGGCAGACTCACGCATTAATTCTACATATTGTGCAGAATTGAGAAATTCTCTATTGCGTGTTGGCTTGCTTGAACCAAACTGATAATTAGCAGTAAAATTAGTCTTACCGGCTTTACCCCTTTTAGTAGTAATAAGTACAACACCATTGGCAGCTCTTGCTCCGTAGATGGCTGAGGCAGCTGCATCCTTAAGAATCTCAAGTGAAGCAATGTCATTAGAGTTTAAATCCGCTAATGCATTTGTGGCAGCGTCTGTACCCGATAGGTTGTCATTGTTGATAATCATGCCATCCACTACATACAAAGGCTCGTTACCAGCACTTATTGAAGACGATCCTCTGATCCTGATATTCAAGCCTTGACCTAACTTTCCATTCTGCTGTGTAACCAGTACACCGGCAGCTCTTCCTTGCATAGCTTGTTCGAAAGTGGTAACTGATAAATTCTGGATAGCATCACCGTTTACTTTAGCAATGTTACCGGTAAGATCCTGCTTTAGCTGTGTGCCATAACCCACTACGACTACTTCATTAAGCTGGGTTACATCCAGTCCTAAAGAAACATCAACGATGTTTCTTTCGCCAATGGCAATCTCTGTGGTATTCAGGCCAATGAATGAGAAAACCAGAGATGGGGCACCGCCTGATGGAACACTTAATTTGTAGAAACCTTCGGAATCTGTAACAGTTCCGATAGTTGTTCCTTTGATGACAACGTTAACACCCGGTAAAGCAGTACCATCTTCAGCAGAGGTTACTTTTCCGGAAACAGTTCGTTCTTGGGCGCTCAGCGTCATGGTTAAGGACGTGAGCAATCCCACTAAGAGTAGAATTTTCCTCATAAAGTTTAGGTTTAGATTGATTCCGAAAAGTAACAAAAAAGCGGAATTAAAATCTACTAAAGCTTACTTTAGTTAAACTTAATTTGGAATAATGATAAAAATACCGAGTAATGAGTTAGTAAGCCCTCACCAATTTTCCATCTAGGTAATTGATGAACGACTTGTTAACAACACGCATACCTCCTGCAGTGGGGTAATTACCTGTAAAATACCAGTCACCCCGATGATTAGGGATAGCCTTATGAAGGTTCTCAACGGTTTGAAAGACAACTTGTAAATCAGCTTTCATGTTAACCGGCCTTACAATATCTGTAATCTTCGCTGAAATCTCTTCGTCAGTATATTGGTTGTATAGTGCTTGTACGAAATTCTGGTGTTGCTCAAGGCCTTTGGCTGCCTGACATCTTTCATAGACTTCATCGAGCATGTAGTCTTTGCCATGCTCTTTCAAGAGCTCTCTCATAGCACGGAAGGCAACAAATTCGCCCATCTTGCTCATATCAATACCATAACAATCGGGGTAGCGTATTTGCGGACAAGATGATACTACTACAATTTTTTTGGGTTCCAGGCGATCCAGCATTTTTAAAATGCTTTTCTCCAATGTAGTGCCTCTTACAATTGAATCGTCAATGACAACCAAGGTATCAATACCTTTGCGTATTACTTCATAAGTTGTATCATACACATGCGATACAAGATCATCGCGGTGTTCATCATCGGTAATAAAGGTGCGCAGTTTGGCATCTTTAATAACAATCTTCTCAATACGTGGTCTGAATGAAAGTATATCTTCGGCATCATCCATGGTTGGCTTTCCTTCCAACAATACTTCTTTCTGTTTTTGTATCAGGTATTCTTCTACACCGGCCATCATGCCATAAAAGGCTGTTTCGGCTGTGTTGGGAATGTAGGAGAAGACGGTATTTTTTAAATCGAAGTTGATGGCCTTTAATACCTGAGGTACTAATAACTTACCCAGTTGCTTGCGTTCTCTGTAGATATCGGGGTCGTTGCCGCGCGAGAAGTAAATGCGCTCGAAACTACAGGATGCTTTTTTTCCAGGCTGGATAATCTGATGCTGTTCATATTCGCCACTTTTGGTAACGATTAATGCGTGCCCGGGCTTAATTTCTTCAATCTGGTTGTAGTCGATGTTGAATGCCGTTTTGATGGCTGGTTTTTCAGAAGCCACGACTACGATTTCGTCATCGGCATAATAATACGCTGGTCTTATACCATTCGGATCACGCACCACGAATGAAGAGCCTGAGCCTGTCATCCCAGCCATGGCATAACCGCCATCAAAATCTTTGCAGGCGCGTCTGAGTACACGGGCTATTTCAATTTCATTTTCTATGATCTCAGAAATCTCTTTATTGGAAAATTGATCTTTATATTTTTCAAAAAGACTTTGTACTTCTTCATCCAGAAAGTGACCGATTTTTTCCATTACGGTTACCGTATCTACTTTCTCTTTAGGATGCTGGCCGAGACCTACAAGTATGTCAAAGAGTTCATCAACATTGGTCATGTTGAAGTTACCAGCCATCACTAGATTACGACTCCTCCAGTTATTTTGGCGCAAGAAGGGGTGAACGTTTTCAATGCTATTGCGACCATGAGTACCATAGCGAAGGTGACCCAACCAAAGTTCTCCGGTAAAGGCTACATTTTCTTTAAGCCACTGTTCGTCTTTGAATTTCTCTTTTCCTAGTTTTTGTGCTTTTCTGAATTTCTTACCTATTTTTTTAAAGAGGTCAGCCACGGGCTGTTGTTTAATTGAGCGGTAGCGACTGATGTACCTATGTCCTGAATCAACGTCAATTTTGATGTTAGCAATACCTGCTCCATCCTGACCGCGGTTATGCTGCTTTTCCATTAGCACATACATTTTATTCACCGCGTAGGTTGGGCCGTACTTGTCTACGTAATAAGAAAGGGGCTTACGCAGGCGAACCATGGCAATGCCACATTCGTGAAGGATTTCGTCAGTCATGAGTGGAGCGTATCAAAGTGCAAAGTTAATTCTATTCAGCCAACCCATCAAACCAGCGGGCATGAAGAATAAGACTAACAGCACCATAACCACAATTATTCCGAAAAGATTTACTAACACCGATTTTTTATAGGTAAATGCTTGATTTTCTGACTTTAAAAAGGACTGGTACGGAATTTTTAAGTAGAAAAAGAGTGAAACAACCGTATTTAGTAAGCCTACAAAAAACACCATCAGGTAAATAATCGCTTGTGTACTTTCGTAGGTTGTCCATAAGGAGGAGAAAATGAAGAGTTTGCCCATAAAACCAGCTGTGGGGGGTAATCCGGTTAGCGATACCAGACCAATTAAAAGCATAATCGAAGCAAAGGGGTAAATTTTGCCAAGTCCTGCATAATCTCCAATTTCCACTACTGCTTGCCGCTCGAAATAAGCGAGGTACCAAAATACGAGGTAATTGGCCAATAGAAAGGCTGTTGCATAGTAAAGCATTACCGCTATACCTTGCTCAGTAAGTGTTATGGCACCAATTAGTAAAAAACCACTTTGTGCAATGGATGAATAGGCCATCATGCGCTTGGGATTTTTTTGCAATAGCGCAGCAAAGTTACCTATGATCATGGTGAGCATGGCAATAAGGCTAATAATAACATACCAGCGTATGGAAGAAGATCCATTCATGCTTAGGGCTCGCACGAAGTGAATGAGGATTCCTAATCCTGCTAACTTAGGTACCACTGAAAAAAAGGCAACTACAGGTGTGGGCGAAGCTTCATAGACATCAGGTGCCCAGGGATGTACAGGTGCACTGCTCATTTTGAATAGAAAACCAATCAATACAAAGCACACACTGATTACTAAAAAATAATGTTGGCCACTAAAAACAGCCTGTATGAATTCTGTAGAAATGAAATCAAGTGTCAGTGTTTGACCATAGAGCATAGACATGCCATACAACATAATGGCTGATGCAACCGATCCAAACAAAAAATATTTGAGTGCTGCCTCCATACTTTTCTTCTGAAAACCGAAAGCGGCTAACGCATATGAGGGAAGTGAGATAAGTTCCAACGCAAGAAAGGCTATCACCAAATGGCTACTCATGACCAGTAAATGTGCTCCCAGCGTAGCAGCGGCAATCAGTGCATAATATTCTCCCCTGCGTTCTTGTTGCGAATAGGAGAGAAGTACTGTTAGTACAGCCGCCAGATCAATCAATATCTTTAAGTAGATAGAAAAATTCGTGAGTCGAAGCATACCGCTGAAGAGCGGAATAGTAGAGGATACTTCATTATACTGTAATAGCGATAGAATAAATGTTCCTGTGAAAAAAAGTAACGCCAAGGCATCAGTAACTCTTCCTTGTGCTTTAGGGAATAGACTGGCAAGTAAAAGAATAAGCACACTGACACAGAGCAGTAGCTCAGGTAAAAAGTACCTTAGACTTAATTGAATCCATTCTAACTTGTTGACTATCCCTTGCATGCTTATGGCTGAAGTAAGGTTTTTACCATTTTACCACTTTCAATAATTGACGTGCTGAAGGCTTCAGCAAAAGGGTTAATAAAATTAAGGAGTACTTGAGGGAAGATACCCAACGCGACTGTGATTAAGAGAAGTGGAATCAACATTATTTTTTCTCGTAGATCAACATCGGCTAAGTTGCTATTGATATCTGATTTTACATGAAATTTTCCAAAGAACATTCTTTGTAAGGTCCATAGGTAATAGATAGCGCCCAATACTAAACCAAAGGTTGCCACTATAGCAAAGCTTTCGTGCAATAAATAGTTGGTACTTCCGGATTTAAATGCTCCGAGGAAAACCATCAGTTCCGCCATAAAACCAGATAGTCCTGGTAAACCCAATGAAGCAAAAAAAGCAATAAGTGTAAAAGTAAAGTAGACAGGCATCTTGCTTGAAAGTCCTGAGTAGTTACCAATCATTCTGTCGTGAGTGCGATCGTACAATACACCTACCAATAAGAATAGCATGGCAGAAATAATACCATGACTCACCATCTGATAAATTGCTCCTGCACTCCCCTCGGGTGTAACAGAAGCAACACCAAGCAGTACAAAGCCCATGTGTGAAACGGAAGAGTAGGCAATCAGTCTTTTTAAATCTTTGCTTGCCATAGCAGCGAGGCCACCATAAATGATAGATACCACACCAAAGAGTGCCACCAACCAGCTTAACTCCAAAGCAACATCCGGAAATATAGGATAGGTAATTCTGAGTAAGCCGTAACCACCAATTTTTAACAATAGGGCGGCCAATAAAACTGAAATAGGTGTTGGCGCTTCCACGTGTGCATCCGGCAACCAGGTATGCAGCGGTATCATGGGTAATTTAATACCAAAGCCGACAAATAATAAAATGAAAGCCCACGTTCTGGCCGACATACCTAGTATGCTTACGTTGCGTTGTGGATCTAAAATAGAATTGCTGATTATGTTGTTCACCTCTTGCATGTCTACCAGACTAAATGAATGAACAATTAATTGTCCATCGCCTATGCTTTGTGTTGACAAGTAAAGCGCAATCATTACAATCAGGATGAAGATTGAACCTAATAAGGTGTAAAGGAAGAATTTGATAGATGCATATTCCCGTTTAACACCACCCCATATACCAATGAGAAAGAACATGGGTAGCAACATAAATTCGAAGAAAAGATAGAAGAGCAGAAAATCCTGTGCACAGAAGGTGCCAATGACAGCAGCGTTTAAGATGAGTAGCAATGCAAAATAACCCTTAGGACTTTTTTCAATTTTCCATGAAGAGATAACTGCAATCAGGATAACGATTACAGACAGTGCCACTAAGGGTAAACTAAGACCATCGACCGCCAAAAAGTAATTAGCCCTGAGTATACCCCAGGCTCCCATGTCCAGTGTAATCCAGGGTTTTAATTCAGTAAGTTGTAAACCACTTTGCTGCGTGGAATAGTATGTGAAGACCAGCAGTAGAATAATAAGCTGAAGCAGACTGGCAACGAGGGCTATTGTCCTGAATTGCCTGAAAGTTGAAGGCATAGCAAGCGTTACCAAAGCACCTGCCAATGGTATGATCAGTAGTAAAGAAAGTAAATAGGCTTGCATCAGCTAATACAACATGTTAAAACAAAATCCAAAATAGAAAAATTATCAGTGTGATAGTTGTCCAGAAAATATAAGTCTGAATTTTACCGCCACTAAAAGAACGCGCCAAAGCCCCCGTCTGTCTTGCCATCCAGGCTGCCCCATTCACTGAGCCATCTATAATCCACCTATCGAACCAGGCGAGTAGATGTGCAAAAGTAACTTGTGCATAAGCCATCACATGAATGAAACGATCAATCCCTTGATCACTCTTCTGAGCTGTATAAGCTAGTGCAAGCGTGGTATTCTTTCCAGCCTTATCATACAACCTGTCCAGGTAATAGCCATTTTTGAAAACGGGATAAACTCTTGTTAATTCCTTTTTCCGATACCACCACCAAGCTATAACCGAGAAAGCCGGGATCAATATCATGGATAGCCATGTGATGAATAAATAGTGTTTAGCGGGTTGTATGCTATTGAGTAACCAGCCATTGTATTCAAGTGGATGAATCGAAACTACAAACCACAAAGAGCAAGCAGAAAGTAAAATAATAGGCAGACGTAAAATTCCTGGTGCTTCATTTACTTTCAATAGGTTGGTTTTTTGAGCTGGTGCGAAGAAAATGTACCACACCATGCGTACACTATAAATAATCGTTATAAAAGAAGAGATCACAACTGTCCAGGAGAATATAAGCCTCCATGAATTGCCAGACCAGTTAAATAAACTCACTAATATGGCATCTTTAGATTGAAAGCCAGACAGCATAGGGAAGCCCGCTAAGGCAGCACTGCAAACCGTAAAACAAAGTAAGGTAACAGGCATTAACTTCTTTAAACCTCCTAAATTCCGAATGTCTTGTACATCAAAATGAACATGCGCACTGTGCTGCGCCTGATGGAGTACATGAATGATAGCACCTGCACTTAGAAATAGACCTGCTTTGAAAAAGGCGTGTGTAAACAAATGTAAAAGCGCCACACCATAAGCACCAGCGCCTACAGCTGCAAGCATTAAACCCAATTGAGAGATGGTCGAGTAGGCTAAAATCTTTTTGATATCGTATTGGTGTAAAGCGGCCAGCGCTCCCAGTAAAGCAGTTATGCTTCCAACAATAACAACTATATCCAAAACTTCCGGACTAAAGAGCGCGAACATTCTGATCAGTAAAAAAATACCGGCCACCACCATAGTAGCTGCATGGAGTAAAGCGGACACAGGTGTTGGGCCTTCCATGGCAGAGGGTAGCCAGTTAAAAAAAGGAACCTGAGCTGACTTACCCATAACAGCCAGTAACAAACTGATAGCCGCAGCATTTCTCCAGAACTCATTCGTTACCTGCGTCACTTCCGTTAAGTTAAAACTATTGGTCTGGGTATACAGAATAAGTATGGCGGCAATAAAGCCCAGGTCAGCTATACGATTAATGACAAAAGCTTTACCGGCAGCTTTAGCTGCGGTATTTTTTTCGCGCCAGTGCCCGATAAGTGTGTAGGATGAAAAACCTACCAGTTCCCAAAATACAAAGAGCAGTAAAATATTGTTAGCCAGCACCAAGCCCAACATGCAGAAAGTAAAAAAGCCCAGCATGGTATAGTAGCTTTTTTCAAATTTATCGCCTGCCATGTAGCCACTGGAAAAGAGGTGAACCATCAACGAAATGAAACTGACAATCAACACCATTACCAGGGTTACGTTGTTGATGTAGAAGCCTGCAGTGATTGTATAGTCTCCTAACACAAACCAGTTGCGTTCCAATACAACAGTTGCTTCATTCCACTGCGCCAGACAAATGCTAACAGCAGTAATAGTTGTAAGCAAAAGAAGTAAAGCAGCTAATAATGAATTGAGCCAACGATATTTTTCTGAAACAAATTGAGCAATAACTGCCGAAAGAAGGGGCAACCCAAGTACGCAGAAGAGTAAATTGATCAGTAATGCCTGGCTCATCCTTTCAATTCAGTTACTTCATCAGGAACAGATGTTTTATAATGACGATACACCTGAAGGATAATCGCCAGACCAATGGCAGCCTCACAAACGGCAACAATCATTACAAATAAGGAGAATACTTGTCCATCTAATGCTTGTGGATTTTTTTGATTGAAGGCGATCAGGTTAATATTTGCCGCATTTAACATTAACTCAATGCCCATCAATACCATAATGGCATTACGCTTTACGACTACAATGACTAAGCCAATGGATAGGAGTAAAGCACTCAATATGTATAGTGGTTGTATAGGCATTAGTTCTTGCTTGGTTTAAAGCCTGCAATGGTAGCTGCCCCAGCCAATACCGCTAACAATAAAATACCGGTAATTTCAAAAGGCAAAACATAATCAGTCAACAACTCAATTCCAATTGTTTTTATCGTATTGCTTTCGACTGATGGCTTTTGCAGCGGCAGCATGAAGATCGATTTGTTTACAAAAAAAACTAGCAGAAAAAAGAGAGCGCCACCCACTAAAACACCACCGAATATGCCTGTATTACCAATAGGGATTGGCTGGGCACCCGCTTTATTAGTGAGCATAATGCCGAAGATAAGTAATACTACTACCCCCCCGGCATACAATAAAATTTGTGCGACAGCCGAGAACTCAGCCATGCATAAAATGAAAAGTGCTGCTATCCCCAATAAACAACTCAGTAAGGCTAAAGCAGCATGAAATATGTTTTTTACAAACAAAAGCGTTATGGCTGATCCGGCTACCAGTGTACAAAAGAAATAAAAAGTAAAATTAAGCAAACTCATGCCGTAGGAGGACTGGGTGGTTTAATCTTGGGTTTAAAAACAGGTTTCGCTGGTTTTGGTGCTTCAGTAGTATTGGTAGTTGAAGGTGCAGTTGTCGCTGTACTGGCCGCGGCCTTAAGTTTCTGATGTTCCTCCCACACTTTCTTCTTTTCATCAATATCAGCGGCACTCATATCACCGAAAGCAAAAGTATGCTCTTTCAGATCAAACACACTGAAATCATATTCATTAGTCATAGTCAGGCATTCAGTAGGGCATACCGTTGTGCATAAGCCGCAGAAGCAACATTTGGCCATGTCAATATCAAACTTGGCTGCAAATATGCGTTTAGAGGTTCCATCGGAGGTTTTACCAATTACCTCGGGTGACTTTATGGGTTCTATCGTAATACAATCAACCGGGCAAACCACTGCACACTTATCGCAGACAATGCAATCATCTATCTCATTATGAAGCTTGTAGCGCCCTATATCTGGTATGGGTAGTTGAACATGCGGGTATTGTATGGTGGCAATGCCCTCTCTTTCGCTAAAGTAATCAGCGGCTTTAATCGATTTAACCAGTTGACTCTTAGTGGCTTTAAAAAAATGGCGCAGGGTTAACCTTAACCCGGCTGAAAGCGATTTAAAGGCATCGGCTAAAGAAGACCAATAAGTTACAGTTCTGTCCACAGGCATCAAAAATACAAAACAAGCCTGATAAATAAGGGTTCAAATCACACTAGTGAAATTTTATAACACAACGTTCCGCTTTTAAAAGTTCAGGCGCCCGCGCAATGTCTATGGCCGAGTTGGCATCGTCCATTTCTTCCCGCACTTTCCGCTTAATCTCTTTCATGCGCATAGCTTCAATAAAGCGTTTCACATCTTCATCGTTTTCCAGCAGTAGTGGTGGCACGGTAGTGGGTTTATCGTCATCGCCTTTAGCTACCATGGTAAAGTAACTAGAGTTAGTATGCTTGATAATTCCGGTTTTTACGTTTTGTGCTTCAACCCTGATACCCACTACGAGAGAAGAATTGCCCACATAATTTACAGAAGCATGAAGTGATACTAACTCGCCAACTTCTACAGGCTGTAAAAATTCAACCTTATCCACAGAAACGGTTACACAATAAGTGCCTGCGTGTTTACTGGATGTGGCGTAAGCCACTTTATCCATCAACGATAACAAAATTCCACCGTGAATCTTCCCACCAAAGTTGGCGTAGGAGGGAATCATCAATTCTGTGATAGTAGTTTGAGAAAGTCGTACGGATTTAGCTTCCATGGTTTAAGGGGTTCTGTGACGAAGTTACAACTATCTTTTACTTACTCCGCCTCAAGTTCTCTTTTGTTCATTAACGACCTTAGTCTTAAGAAAAGAGCTAATGCAACGAGTGTAAGTCCAATGAGTAAACCAGACCAAATACCAATAGCCCCCATGTTAGCCCTAAAAGCCAGGTAATATCCAAGTGGTAAACCTATAATCCAGTAAGAGATAAAAATGTACAGTGAAGGTATTTTCACATCCTGTAAACCCCGTAGAGCGCCCGCACACACTACCTGCATGCCATCAGACAATTGAAAGAAGCCGGCAATGATAAGTAAGGGGGCTGCAATAGCAATTACATCAGCATTGTTGATATAAAGTGCAGGAAACCAGAATCGTCCGATATAGAAAATGAAGCCCCAAACCAGCATGATCACCAGCGCCATACCGATAAGCGAATATGCAGAAGCCTTTACATTTTTATAATCATTTTTACCAATGTAATTACCGATGCGGATAACAGCAGCAGCCCCCAAGCCACTGGTGGTCATATAGCTGATGGTGGCCAGGTTAATGGCAATTTGGTGGGCTGCTAATGTATTGGTGCCGAGCCATCCCATCATGACAGCACTAAAATCGAATGCCGCCACTTCAAAAATGAATTGCATGCCAGCCGGCACGCCAATATGGAGTAGGTTGTTAAAAGTTTTTTTGGAATAGTTGCCAAAAGAAAAAATGGCGCGGTAGATGCTAAGCTTGTTATGGTAGAATACATAAACAGCCAAAGCAATAGCCATAAAGAACCTCGAAATAAGCGTTGCATAACCGGCACCTTTAAGGCCCATGGCTTCAAAACCGAAGTGGCCATAAATAAAGGTATAGTTTAAAAAAATGTTTAACAGGTTGGCAGCAATCATAACAACCAACGACAGATAAGTTAATGAGAGTCCATCGGCAAATTGTCTGAAAGATTGAAAGATCAGAATCGGTAAAAGTGAGACAGTAACAATACTCAGGTAGGGTAGAGCCTCATCAACTGCATCCTGGGGTTGATCAATGTTGTACAACAAACGCTTGCCCAGCATAACGGCAACTATCAGTATAAAGCTGAGACAAACGTTAATTAAAAAGCCATGTCTGAAAACTGAAATGATGGATTGTTTATCCTGCTTACCATCTGCTTCCGCGACCAAAGGTGTAATCGCATACGACACACCAATGCCAAACAGCATCAATACATTAAAAATAACATTGGCCAACGAAGCCCCGGCCAATGGGGTAGCGCCAACCCGGCCAATCATGATATTATCCATTACGCCCATCGTAACATGCCCTAATTGACTTAACATCACGGGAAGCGCGAGTGTAATGTTTGTTTTTAAATGTTGGTTGAGGGTCATGATCAAGAGAATGTGCGATGTTAAGGAATGCGAAGATTAGATATTTTTGAGGCGGGCAACAAATAAAATACCTGCAACGCTCATACTATCGGTAATGGTGCCCTCTGTAATCATTTTAATGGCTTCTGTTAAGTGCACTTTCTTTACTTGTAAATCGGCTTCTGTATCTTCTAGTGCATTTTTGCCTGTAGTCAGTTCTTCAGCCAGAAAGATGTGCCCTTCTTCATCAGTAACTGAGTTGGAGGTGTGGAAGCGCATCAACTTTGTCCACTTAATGGCTGTTAAACCGGTTTCTTCTTTCAACTCCCGCTTGGCAGACTCAAGAATATCCTGATCCAAAGCGCCTCCGCCTTCTGGTAGCTCCCAACTCCACTCGTTTAGTGTGTAACGATGCTGCCCCACAAGCCAAAGGTTATTATCCTGGTCAAGTGCTACTATACCTATGGCTTTATTTTTAAAATGAACCTTACCATAAATACCCTTACCACCAGCCGGGTTGATCACCTGATGCTCTGTTAAGGTGATCCATTTATTATCATATTTTATCTCTGTAGATAAGGTTTGCCAGGATGATTGTTGACTAGACATAAATGGCGCTTAGAATCTAAAATTTAAGCATGCAACATAAGCAATTATACCAAGGTTTTGTTCTTCGGATTTAATCCTTTATGACTACCTTATAATAGCCTTAATGATGGAATGAAATTTGGCTTACTACAATAGTTCAACATTCTTTTAAACATTAATCTGTGCAAATCAGTGAAATCTGTGGCTGGTAGAAAATAATATTCAGATAAATTTTTCTAAAACAAATCGAAAGGATTAATTAATTTGTAGGTAAAATTTAACCACTGCTACACATGGGACTTTGGGACAGAATTAAAAATGAATTAATCGACATCATCGAATGGACCGATGACAGTACTAATACAATGGTTTGGCGTTTTCCACGCCATCAAAATGAAATTAAAAATGGGGCACAACTCACGGTAAGAGAAAGTCAGGTGGCGGTTTTTGTGAATGAGGGTAAGATAGCGGATGTTTATCAGCCGGGTAGAGTAAAATTAAGCACAGAGAACATGCCTGTGCTCACCACGCTCATGGGTTGGAAATATGGTTTTAACAGCCCTTTTAAAGTCGAAGTATACTTTGTTAATACTAAGAACTTTACTGATAACAAGTGGGGAACCAAGAACCCTATTATGCTACGCGATGCCGAGTTTGGACCTATTCGTTTGCGTGCTTTCGGAACTTATGCCATTAAAGTAATAGATGCTGGTAAATTTATTAAAGAGATAGCGGGCACACAGGCACACTTTACTACAGAAGAAGTAACAGAGCAATTGCGTAACCTGATCGTTACCCGCTTTACGGATGCCGTAGCAGAAAGTAAAATACCTGTTTTAGACCTGGCAGCCAACTATGATGAGTTGTCGAAATTCATTAGCGGTAAAATCAATCCTGAGTTTGGTGAGTATGGTCTTGAGGTAACAAAATTCCTGGTAGAAAATATATCATTGCCACCAGAAGTAGAAACAGCGTTGGATAAACGTAGCAGCATGGGTATTCTGGGTAACCTTAATCAGTATGCTCAGTTTCAGGCCGCGAATGCCATGGAGGCGGCTGCCAAGAATCCCGGAAGTGATGCAGCATCAGGGATGGGCATGGGTATGGGCTTCGCTATGGCACAGCAAATGGGTCAAATGTTCAATCAGCAAAATCAAAATGCACAGACAGGTAATCAGGCACCACCACCTTTGCCAAATGCCGCTGCTTATTTTATTGCTGTCAACGGACAGCAACAAGGACCTTTAACATTAGCCAGTTTACAACAAATGCTTCAGCAAGGTACTTTTAGTCGCGATAGCTTGGTTTGGAAACAAGGCATGAGTGCATGGATTAAAGCTGGTGAGCTTCCTGAATTAGCTTCGTTGTTTGGCACAGTGCCACCACCACTTCCACCACAATAAGTTAAGGTCGTTTAGTTAAGCTTCCTTATAAGTCCTCTCCTTTGGAGAGGATTTAGGTGAGGCGATAAAAGATACTTAACTAAACAACCTCAACCACAATAATCCCTGAATGCTGATTGATAATTCCTTCCTGACGTCATGAGTAATTTTACGGAAAGCACTAAAGCCATTAATCTTGAATTGGCCTGCCAGAGTTGTGGGGCCTTACTCAAATTTAAGCCAGGCACCCGTCATCTGGCTTGCGAATATTGTGGGGCGCAAAATGAAATTGCGCAACCTGATGTAACAGGAAAAATAGAGGAAACACCACTGGAGGATTTTCTCGCTAACAACTTCGATAAGGAAGACCAGATTGAAGTGGCTACCGTAAAATGCGATGGCTGTCATGCCATTTCTTCCTTCGATCCTAAAACAAGCTCAGACAAGTGTCCCTTTTGTGCTTCCCCATTAGTGATCCAGTCTGGTACTACCTCCAGCATGCACAAGCCACAATATGTGCTTCCTTTTGGTATTGATGAAAAGAAGGCAAGACAGCATTTCGCAACATGGCTGAAAAGCTTATGGTTTGCGCCAAATGATTTGAAGCATTATGCAGATCGCGCTGGTAAGCTATCGGGCATGTATTTACCTTACTGGACATTCGATTGTACAACTGACACTTCTTATACAGGCCAAAGAGGAGAGCATTATTATGTGACCGAAAACTATACAAGCATTGAAAACGGTAAGTCCGTAAACAGAACCAGGCAGGTTCAAAAAACAAGGTGGTATCCCGCCAGTGGTCATGTCAATAATATTTTTGACGACCTCTTAATTGAAGCAACAACTTCCCTAAAAAAAGAAAAGCTCCGAGCATTGGAACCCTGGGATGTTAAAAACCTGGTGGAGTACAACGACAAATATTTGAGTGGTTTCAGAACAGAAACGTATCAGGTAGAAATACGAACTGCTTACCAACAGGCCAAGCAAAGGATGGAACCTATTATTGAGCAAAGTATTCGTAACGATATAGGAGGCGATACCCAAATGATTCATTTTACAAACAGTACTTATAAAAATCCCACCTTCAAACATATCCTGATGCCGGTTTGGATCAGTGCCTACCGCTTTAATAATAAGCTCTACCAATTCCTGATCAATGCAAGAACAGGAGAGGTGCAGGGCGACAGGCCATACAGTGCCATTAAGATTACTTTGGCTGTTGTGGGAGCTTTATTGATTATGGTGCTTATTTACTTTTTCGTAAAAAATCAATCATAAAGTGGATATTAGTTTATTTACTCATAACTAGCTGAAAATTAGGTATAAACACCTAGGTAAGGTAAGGTATTACTTTGAGTTATTTTTGTTACCTTTAGTATATAAATAAACAGAGTTATGAAACCTACGCTTAATTCCAGTATCTATTGGGAATTGGTAGCCCCCGAGCTCATACTCATTACCATTATCTTGCTCATCGGCACTATTTCCTATTTGAAATTCTAAGCCAGACGCACAATTATTGTTAACATTGTGACCTGATTCAAACAGCAGCACTTGTTACAATCCTCCTTTACACCTGATAAAATTGAAGCCGGTTGCGATGAGGTAGGGCGTGGTTGTCTGGCTGGGCCGGTAGTGGCAGCAGCCGTTATTCTTCCTAAAAATTTTCAGCACGATTGGCTCAACGATTCTAAAAAGTTGCCCGCTCAAAAGCGCAAGGCCTTGGATGCCATCATCAAGCATGAAGCGCTTGCCTGGGCCATCGCTGAGGTAAGTCCGCAAGAGATCGATCAGATTAATATTTTAAAAGCTTCCTTCAAGGCCATGCACCTGGCACTGGATCAATTGAAGTTAAAGCCTGAAGTATTATTGATTGATGGCAATCGGTTTACGCCTTACAAAAAAATAAGTCACCACTGCATTATTAAGGGCGATGGTAAATTCCTGTCTATTGCTGCAGCCTCTGTGTTAGCAAAAAATTACCGCGATGACTTAATGGAAAAACTGGCACTTCAGTTTCCCGGCTATGCCTGGGAACGCAATGTAGGTTACCCAACCAAAGAACATCGATCAGGGATTGAGCGACTTGGGGTGACAGCACATCACCGCATGAGTTTCCAGTTGCTACCTATACAGGGAGAGTTGTTTTGAGTATCTTGTTTTAAAAATGAGTATTTCAATTACCTAAGCCAATCATGAAATTCTTCAAGAAACATTCCGATCAATTTGATTTCGAGCTTGAACGATTATGTTTAACATGTGAAAGCAAATTTCAAGGCAGGTACTGCAATAAATGTGGTGAAAAAGTGATTGAGGCCTATGATCGATCGCTAAAACACTTTTTTGATAATTTACTCAATGCCTTCACCTTCATTGATGGGAAGTTTTTAAACAGCTTCAAAACGATGCTGCTTAAACCAGGGAAGATGTCAGCAGATATTGCCATTGGTAGAAGACAGCCCTATATGAAACCAGTGGCTTTCTTTTTTGTAGGGAACTTTATTTACTTCTTTTTTCCGATGTTCCATACTTTCAATAGTATCCTTTATGCTCAACTTCACTTTATGCCTTATAGCGATTGGATTGAACCATCTTTTCAACAGTACTTACAGGAGGCATCAATCGACTATTATGTTTTTGAAGAAAAATATAATGCGGCCTCAACCAATTGGGCTAAAATTTTACTGATTCTGATAGTCCCTCTAATATTCCCCTTTATGTTTCTGGTTAACTATGCTAAAAGATTATTCGTATCCGATCACTTAATCTTCACGTTCGAGTTAGCCTCTTACATCCTTTTTGTTCCAACCATTCTATTATCTTTTTTGGTGACTTTTTCCGGGCGATCGCTAATATGATTGGGTTAGGTACAAGCCAGTTTGAAGGTGATACTTATATTCTGCCTATCGTTGCTATCTTGGTAGGCTATATGCTTGTCTTCGGACTGAAAAGATTTTACCAATTCAAATGGTGGCGCATCATGTTATCAACTACAGCCCTTCTGGCTTCATTAGTAGTCGTTATTTATTTTTATAGATTTATACTTTTTGTAGTTACCATGTGGTCCTTGAAGTAGTTTGAACTTCATTACGCTGTTTTTAGTTATTCATTTATGTGCCTCATCTTTTTATCCCTTAATAATCATCCCACATATAAACTCATCATCGCAGCCAACCGTGATGAGTTCTACCAACGCAATACGGCAGCCGCTGAATTTTGGTCTGATCACCTGAATATTTTGGGCGGCCGTGATTTAGAAGCAAGCGGCACTTGGATGGCCTTGAACAAAAACGGTAGGGTGGCCATGGTAACAAACTATCGAGATTTAAAAAATCTAAAGCAAACAGCTCCGTCACGTGGTGCTTTAGTCTCTGACTTTCTGCTGACAGACATGCATGCTAATGACTATCTGCAAAGCATAGAACCAAAAGCTACAGCTTACAACGGATTTAATTTGTTAGTGGGTAATGTGGACGAACTTTATTACTTATCAAATTACAAACAAGGTGTTGAGAGACTGAATAAGGGCATTCACGGGTTAAGCAACGCTTTATTAAACACACCATGGCCAAAAGTAGAAAAGGGTAAAACATACTTCGCCTCCCTTATTAAGAAACCTGAAGTTGACCCAGAAGTATTATTTGCCATGCTTTACAATGAAGAGCAGGCTTCTGACGACTTACTACCAGACACAGGCGTTGGTATAGAACGTGAACGCATGTTGTCCTCCATGTTTATCAAAAGTCCCAACTATGGCACACGCTGCTCTACAGTCATGCTCGTGCGTCACGATAATCATGTTCAGTATCAAGAGCGTGTATATGACTTGCAAACTTTTGCACATAGCACACGTACTTATGAGTTGTTTGTGTAAACCTTTTTTAAAATTCCGTTCAGTAATAAAGTGCCATACATAACAAAATGCTTGCTTGAGATATAATCTGTCAGACCGCTGAAAACTAAGGTAAGCAGCGGTCAGACAGATTTGAGTAAATGAAGCACCTTTCTATATTTTTATTGTTATCCAGATCTTAGAACATGAGCAAAAAATCCAAAGTGCCCTTTGCCCTGCGATTCATACAATGGCTATTTCCTAAAGTGGAAGCTATATCATCGGCATTGGCAGCCCGTTGGTTTCAACACTTATTTTTTACACCAATTCGTTACAAGTCGCCCGAAAAAGAGTTAGAAATTGCTCGTAGTGCTCAACAATATCAACTTCTTGTCGGTGATAAAAATATTCAAATCTATACCTGGGGTGAAGGCATTCCTGTCTTAATGGTTCATGGTTGGGCAGGCAGAGGAACACAATTTCGAAAATTTGTTGAGCCCTTTACAGCACAGGGCTTTAAAGTAGTCGCCATTGATGGTCCTGCCCACGGAAAAAGCGATGGCAACAAAACAGAGATCATGGAGTTTGCCAGCGTTATTGAGCGTGTTTATTTGCAAGAAAAGGCCGTGGCCATTATCGCGCACTCCTTTGGTGGCGTTGCAAGTCTGTATGCCATGGCTAACGGGCTTCAAAACAAAGTTCAGATTAACATAGCCAGTCCGACCATCGGGGAAGAAATCATCAAATCTTTTCTGAAAGCCTTACAAGCATCTGAGCATATAGGCAAATTATTTCGCGACTTCATCATGAAGCAGACAGGTAAGCGTTTTGAAGAATTTTCCGCCCTCGAGATTGTCAAGCGGATTCCTCATGAACTTGATCTTTTGCTTGTATACGATGAGGACGATGAGGAGGTAACTATGGAACATGCCCATGCCATCAAAAAGGTTTATCCGCAGGCCATTTTGTTCCAAACCAAAGGTTTAGGACATAACAGAATTCTGAAAGAGGATAAGGTCATCAACCGTTGTGTAACATTTATCCAGCAGAAAACGTCAATACATAAATAAATTAAACTTCTAGTCTGGAATTCCACTAGTTTCAAGGTCATTAGAGATTTGATACAAGAACCATCCGTCAGACCGCTGAAAGCGGAAGCAAACAGCGGTCAGACGGATTTTAGGTAAAGACACGGATTAGCAGATAATTTTGATAGAATATTGTAATTTTCAAGACTTAGCGCTACTTATTGCATATGAAAATCATCGAAACCAAGAACATTTCACGCGAGTACAAAATGGGTGATAACATTGTCCGCGCTTTGCAGGATATTTCTATCACTATCGATAAGGGTGAATATGTAGCTTTTATGGGTCCCTCTGGCTCAGGTAAATCTACCCTGATGAATATTGTCGGTTGTTTGGACACTCCGAGTGGTGGGACATACATCCTTAATAATCAGGAGGTAAGCGACATGACAGAAAATGAACTGGCCATGGTGCGCAATAAAGAAATTGGTTTCGTATTTCAAACCTTCAACCTTTTACCAAGGGCTTCTGCACTTGAAAATGTAGCCTTACCACTTATTTATGCGGGTTATAGCAAGTCAGACCGCGATGAGATGGCCATGGAAGCCTTGAAGAGTGTGGACCTGGATAACCGCTGGCACCACAAACCAAATGAGTTGTCGGGTGGTCAGCGCCAACGTGTGGCTATAGCCCGTGCTTTGGTAAACAATCCATCAATCATATTAGCCGATGAACCAACCGGTAACCTTGACTCTAAAACATCCTATAGTATCATGAATCTCTTTCAGGAACTTCATGATAAAGGTAATACCATCATTATGGTAACACACGAAGATGATATTGCGCATTATGCACACCGCATTATTCGTTTGAAAGATGGGTTGATTGAGTGGGATAGAAAGAATGAAAACGTGAACAGGGGAGAACCTGTTGAACACTAATCCTGTTTGTGTGTTGAAAGACCATATCATTGTTAGATATTGTCTTTCAATTTGAGATTGCCATGAAAATCTATACAAAAACCGGAGACCAGGGAACAACATCTTTATTTGGAGGTAAGCGCGTGTCAAAAGCAGATTTGCGTATTGATACCTACGGAACGGTAGATGAATTGAATTCCTACATTGGTTTACTAAGAGATCAGGAAGTCAACCAACCTAGATTAAATGACTTACTTGAAGTGCAGGATAGATTATTCACTATCGGCTCCATCCTAGCTACAGAGCCGGGCAATCAAAAAGTAAAAATCCCACACATCTCAGAAAGCGATATTGATTTTTTAGAGAAGCGCATGGATGAAATGGATGCTAAACTTCCACCTATGCGTTTTTTTGTTTTACCAGGTGGGCACCAATCCGTTTCATTCTGTCACATTGCCCGAACCGTATGCAGACGAGCAGAACGCTTAACCATTGCCCTCCATGCGCAAGAGCCTGTTGATCCATTAGTTATCAAATACCTCAATCGTTTATCAGATTATATTTTCGTGTTATCCAGGATGATGTCGCAGGAACTTAATATCTCGGAAAGCCCCTGGAAACCAAGGATGTAGATTTTATTCTTTCAAATTTAATAGCCAGTGACTTTCAAATTCCTAACAATCGTTAGTCGACTTCGGATTATTGAATTATCTTGCCAAAAAATCAGTAATACGACATGATAGCAACTGAAAAGATCAGCATTCAAAAAGTATCCAAAAGCCGTTTACCGGAAGTGGATTTTGCCAATATCCCATTCGGCAAGATTTATACAGACCACATGTTTTTGGCTGATTATAAACAGGGTGAATGGCAGAATTTCAGAATTGTGCCTTACGGCTACATGCCCATCAGCCCGGCAACACCAGCTTTGCATTATGGTCAGTCTATTTTTGAAGGCATGAAGGCCATTAAAGGCAAAGATGGATCAGCTTTTGTTTTCAGGGCACAAGACAATTGGAAGCGCATGAACATTTCAGCTGAAAGAATGTGCATGCCATACATCCCCGAGGATTTATTCATGGATAGTTTAAGCGCATTAATTGACTTAGACAGGTCGTGGATACCCACAGCTGCAGGTAGCTCACTCTATATCAGGCCTTTTATGTACTCTGCAGATGAGTACATAGGTATCAGACCCTCAGAGAATTTCACTTTTCAGATTATACTTTGCCCTGTTGGTTCCTATTATTCAACTCCGGTTAAAGTAAAAATCGAGAAACATTACACAAGAGCAGTAGCAGGAGGAACAGGGTTTGCAAAGGCAGGAGGGAACTACGGTGGAGCTATTTACCCGGCAAAATTAGCGCAGGACAAAGGCTACCATCAACTCGTTTGGACTGATGGCATTGAGCACAAATACATTGAAGAATCGGGCACCATGAACGTTATGTTTGTCATGGATAATACCTTGATTACACCCGCACTAAGCGACTCTATTTTAGCAGGTATTACCCGCGATAGCGTACTGAGCCTTGCGCGCCATTGGGGAATGAAGGTAGAAGAAAGAAGAATTTCAGTAGATGAATTAGTAAGCGGCTTAGAGAAAGGTTCGGTAACAGAAGCCTTTGGTGCAGGAACTGCAGCTACTATTGCGCATATTGAATTGATCGGGCACGAAGGCAAAGATTATTATCTTCCCCCTATTGAAAAACGTGAGTTTTCTAACAGAGTGTATAAAGAATTAGATGCCATTAAAAATGGTAGTCAGCCTGATCCCTTTGGCTGGATAACAAAAATGTAAAGGAAAAGCGCCTCAATTCAGGCGCTTTTTTTATTTTGAGCTTATGGTAAGACTATCCTTGTTTTTGCTTTGCCTACTTAGCTTTAAAAGCTTTAGCCAGAATCAATTACTGGTCATTAAAAATGATCAGGTGATGGTTCGTTACCAAAAAGGTGATGATTTTGTGTACAAACGAAAAAGCTTAAAAGCACCAGTTCATGCTTTCATTATTGATATTAATGATTCAACTATCATAACCAATACAGATACCCTAGCTACACATCAGATAGAACGCGTTTATTTCAGACAGGGTAATTTTTTAAATGTTGTGGGAGGTTTTTTGGTAACAGGTGGCGTACTTATCTTTTTGATTGATCAGGTAAATGTACTTTTTGTACAAGGTGATGCTGCCTCTGTTAACGAAAATGTTGCCTCCATTAGTCTTGTATCCATTGGTCTGGGCTTACCCATGATGCTGGCAAGAAAAAACTCACACAGGGTTGGCTTCAAGAAGAGACTCAGAATAATCGACCGCAATTCTCCCTTTTACTATTCAGAGTCCCGCTTTCAGCCTAAAGGATATATTTCCCCTCACATTCCCAGAAATTAATACCTTTGTGAAAATTTTTTGATCATGACAACCGAACAACTCAAAGACCTTAAGAACCGTGTGGTTGCCTTAAGGCGCTATCTTTGACTACGATCGTAAGAAAGTAGAAGTGAAAGATCAGGAGCTGATCACCCAACAATCCGATTTTTGGAATAATCCCAAGCAGGCAGAAGCTACCTTAAAGACCATGCGGTCTGTAAAAGTATGGACCGATGCTTTTGATGCAGTTAATAAACAGGTCGAAGATTTAGAAGTACTTAACGAGTTTCATGATGCAGGCGATGCCTCTGATGAAGAGCTTGAGCGTGAATATCAAAAAACTGCAAAAGCTGTAGAAGAACTAGAGTTTAAGAAAATGCTGAGCCGTGATGAAGACCAGCTAAGTGCAATTCTTGAAATTAACCCAGGTGCAGGTGGCACAGAGAGTAACGATTGGGCTGACATGCTAAACCGCATGTACATTATGTGGGGAGAGAAGAGTGGTTACGATGTAAAACAAATCGACTACTTGCCAGGAGAGGTTGCTGGCATGAAATCTGGTACCTTGGAAATTGACGGCCCTTTTGCTTACGGAAAGCTCAAGTCTGAAATTGGTGTGCACAGACTTGTTCGTATTTCACCTTTCGATTCTAATGGAAGAAGGCATACTTCTTTTGCTTCAGTTTTTGTGTACCCCAAGGTTGATGATACTGTTGAAATAGAAATCAACCCGGGCGATGTTGAACTGCATACGTCTCGTTCAGGGGGTGCCGGGGGTCAGAACGTAAATAAGGTTGAAACGAAAGTACAGCTTACGCATAAACCAACTGGTATTGTCGTAGTGTGCCAGGTAGAACGTTCACAACACGCCAACCGTGAGCGCGCCATGCAAATGCTGAAGTCGAGGTTGTTTCAGATGGAAATGGAAAAGCGAAACAGTGAGCGTGATAAAGTGGAGGCCGGAAAAATGAAAATCGATTTTGGTTCGCAAATAAGAAATTATGTATTGCATCCTTACAAATTGGTAAAAGATGCAAGAACAGGCGTGGAGCGTACAGATGCTCAAACTGTTTTGGATGGAGATTTAGATGATTTTATAAAAGCATTTTTATTAGAAGCACAAGAACAATCAAGTGCAAGTAATTAAGTTAATAACTGAACATGTTTAGAGTCCTGATAAGTTTATGCCTGCTAAGCTCGATGGCTTTTGGTCAGGCTAAACTTGTTGAAGGTAAAATCATAGATAAGGATACAAAACAACCTATACCCTTCGCCTCAATAGGTTTGCTGGGCACCAGTAAGGGAACAAGCTCCAACCTTAATGGTCAATTTTCATTGTCAGTTACTGATAATTTTTCAATACGCATAAGCTGCCTGGGTTATAAAACGCTGGAGCTAGATAACCTTCCCAAAGATCAGTTAATCATCATTGAATTAGAACCCAGTGCAACCCAACTAAAAGAAATTGTCGTTTTTAACAAGCAGGTTAATGCCCGCAAAGTAGTAAGCAAAGCGTTCAGGGCAGTATCCGATAATTTTAATACAAATCCCTTTTATCAAAATTTCTTTTACCGCCATTATTGTAAAGATGACTCCCTTTATGGAAGGTTAATTGAAGCCTCTGTTGATGTATGGAAACGCAAAGGTTATAAGTCAACACAAAGTGAGGCTGGTATAGCTGATGAAATAAGGGTTACCCAATTACGCAGAAGCTTTGACAAGACCAAGGCTTCTCAGGGGCATACACCTATTGCCATTAAAAATATTTTGCAGGCAGATATAGCAGCTTATCAGGCAAATACCCCTAGCGATTATATTTCTTTTTTTGCTGAAGTCAGTAGTTTAAAGGTAGATGCAAGCAAATACGATTTTACTTACGAAGGGCTTACATATTATGATGGTAAAGAAGTGTATGAAATCGCCTATACGCTGAAAAAAGATTCTGTATTAACAACCCGTGGCTATGAATTGCGACCTGGTAATAAAGGATCTCTTTTTATTTCAACCAACGATTATGTGTTTGTCAAAATATCTGATGTTAAATTCTGGGCTCAGGATACTATAAAAACTACAGCCTATTACACACCTTATAAAGGCAAGTACTATCCATACCATTTAATCAGAGAGGGTAATAGTGTTGCAAGAGATAAAAGTACGCACTGGTTTCATGTTGAAATGATGGCAACTGAAATTTTAACAGAGAACTATGAAACTTTTTATGGAGAAGAACCAGGGAAATTTGAATTGTTGAAAATTCCACATGATTCTGTTTACTGGAGTAATAATACCATTTTGAAAACTACTCCGTTGGAAGATGAAATTATCAAAGACCTGGGAGGTGGCAAATCTTTGTCAGCACAATTCAAACAATACCAACAGTATGAATTAAACCAAATTGAAAGTGGCAAAGCAGAAGATCGTTTCAATTGGTTTAAAAACGAAAGCAAGGGTAATAAAATTATGTATCTGAGTTTCTGGAATAGCGATTGCTTAAGCTGTCTCCAACAAATTGAGGTTCAAAAGAAATTATTGAAAAAATATAAGGACAAGGTGGCTTTTGTATTATTATCAATGGACAAAGAAGAGGCGAGATGGAAGCGCACCATGGAAAAATACAACCTCAATATTGAAGGTTTTACAAACTTTAGAATAGGAGAGCGGTCAATCATTGCTGAGGCCTATCATGTTACGCAAATTCCCCGATTTGTATTGATTGATAAAAGGGGAAATGATTTTAAACTAAATGCAAGTCAGCCTGATAATGCTGAGTTAAAAAACGATTTTGATTTATTGATCGGTGATAAAGAGGAGTAGTACACCAAAAATTTATACAACACAATTCTGGCTTGTATGCCTAAGCTCGGCACTTTTCTTTGCCAGTTTTAACATGCTCATCCCTGAGTTATCTGCCTACCTCACCTCGCTTGGTGGGGCTGAGCATAAGGGTTTAATTATAGCCTTATTTACGCTCACAGCCATGTTGTCGAGGCCGTTCAGTGGCAAGCTTGCAGATACTATTGGAAGAGTGCCTGTAATGATGTTTGGAGGGATTGTTTGTATTGTCTGCAGCTTACTCTATCCTTTATTAACAACGGTTTCGGGTTTTTTATTTTTGCGTTTGTTACATGGTTTTTCCACAGGCTTTACGCCTACCGGACTTACTGCTTATCTATCTGACATTATTCCGGCTCATAAAAGGGGAGAAGCCATGGGTATGCTGGGTACAGCCGGTTCTGTGGGCATGGCTGCGGGTCCCGCCATAGGTGGCGTAATCGCCAATCAGTTTTCACTGAACGCACTTTTTTATACTTCATCCTTATTTGGACTATTATCAATTATAATACTGCTTTCAATCAAGGAAACACTGCACAATAAGGTTTCTTTTTCAAAGAATTCCTTAAAGCTACAACGTCATGATTTGTTTGAACCCTTAGTAATAGTACCCTGTATCATTATGCTTTTGTACGCTTATTCTTATGGAGCTGTATTCACCTTGCTGCCAGATCTTAGCGATTATCTGCGAATAACGAATAAGGGATTACTTTTTTCATTTCTTACCGTTGCATCCTTAGCTGTTCGCTTAATAGCAGGTAAAGCATCCGATCATTATGGAAGAGTAAATGTACTGAGGGTGTCTGTTATTTTACTGGGAACAGGACTTATCTTACTTGGATTTGGTACAAAGCCGATGCATGCTATAGTTGGTATTACAATTTATGGTATGGGACAAGGCATGACTTCACCCACCTTGTTTGCCTGGGCAACTGATTTAAGCGATGAGCGATTTAAAGGAAGAGGAATTTCGAGTTTATACATTTTTATGGAGGCAGGAATTGGTGTAGGAGCCCTTTTCTCCGGCTTTATGTATGCAAATAACCCTGCAAATTTCGTGGTTTCGTTTGCAGTTTGTTCGAGCTTAAGTGCCATTGCTTTTCTATATCTGTTTTTTGTTAAAAAGCCTGAAAGAATTACTATATGAAAAAGTTAGTACTTGCACTCTTTCTGCTGGTTTCGCTAACAGAACTTGCAGCACATTTATGGGATTGGCCAACTGTTCGCCATTTCTCCAAACCATTATTGCTAATATTTCTGGGGCTTTACTATTATGCCTCAGTAGAAAGAAATCACTTGTCCAAACTGGTGATGTTGGCACTTATATTTTCCTGGGGTGGAGATGTTTTACTCATGTATCAACCAAAACATGAGTTGTATTTTGTTTTCGGACTTGCTTCTTTTTTGGTAGCACACCTTTTCTACATTTTTACTTACCGTCAGTTCAGAATTGAGGATACCAGCAATGCACTGTTAGGAGTTCAGCGCTTTCGTTATTCTTTTCCGATTATTTTAGCAGGAACAGGTTTGATAACTGTGCTGTATAATCACTTGGGAGGTTTAAAAATACCGGTTGTTATTTATGCCTTGGTGTTGGTGTTTATGGTATTGAATGCCCTCTTTCGTTTTGGACGCACAAGCATGATCAGTTTCTCAATGGTGTTTTTTGGAGCCACACTTTTTATGATCTCAGACTCACTCATTGCCATAAACAAGTTTCTGATGCCTGTTGCCAATAGTGGTTTTTGGGTGATGATAACCTATATTACAGCTCAGTACTTAATTGTTGAAGGCCTTATCAGACATAAGCCATAACATAAGGGCCACCTCATTGCTGAAGCAGCCCCTATCTTGTTACTTTTGTCTTATGTCTAACTACTTACATCTTACGTCTAACGTCTAACTACTAACGTCTAATGTCTTAAGTCTAACTACTAACGTCTAATGTCTTAAGTCTTACGTCTACCATCAAAACTTCCTCACAGAGCCACTACCAGCAGCATTGCTATTTACTTTTTTCGGATCTCCCTTGTAACGCACGTCACCGCTTCCTGCTATGCTTACGTTTAATTCATCCTTTACATGAATGAATACATTGCCTGAGCCCGCTACTTTAATATCACAAACTTCAACTTCAAAGTTTTCTCCTTTAACATTACCCGATCCGCTTATTCTGCTGGTTAACTCTTTTGCACTGCCATCAATGATGATTTTACCGGAGCCTGAAATACTAAAAGATGACTTACCACTTATTTTCAGAGATGCAATCACATCGCCAGAACCGCTAATGTCGCTCTCAAAATTTGCGGCATTGCCTCTAACTTCAATATTACCAGAACCCGACACATCACTTTCAAGATCACCACTTACCGCTGCTTCAACCTTTAAGGAGCCGGAGCCACTTACTTTAAGGTCTAACTCATTCGTTTTAATGGCAGTCTGACCAATAATATTACCAGAACCAGCTACAGCCAGGCCTGTAATATTTTCAACAGTGATGTAAACAGTTATATCATCTTCATCTTTCCAACTCCAGTTATTCCAACGTTCTTTTGGTCGTATACTGAGCTTGTCACCTTCAACAATGGTTTCATACTTATCCAATGTTTCCTGCTTGCCTTCTAATTCTACTTTTTGCGGACTTCCCTGTTTAACATAAAGTGTTCCACCTCCACCAAAACCTATTTTTTTAAAGGTTGCAACGTTTCTGGTTTCCTTTTTTTGGGCCAAGGCACTTAAGCTGATTAATAAGACTGCCGTCAGTATGAATATTCTTTTCATGTTGTTTTGGGTTATTACTATTCATAGACGCGGGGAAAATGCAGGGGTTGCATCCAGCCTGATATTATTTTGCTTTATTTGTACGGCATGGTAACATCTTATAGAACCGTTGTTGGTCAATCTACTGGCCAGTACAAAGAAAAGGGAAGCAAGTTTTTGGCTTTTTGTTACCCGGTAAGTAGTGAGGAGGAGATAAGTGCTCACCTGGTCGCACTTCGTAGGGAATATTATGACGCCCGGCATCACTGCTACGCCTGGATACTTGGTGAAGATAAGCAAAGACATAGGGCCAACGATGATGGGGAACCCAACCATTCGGCTGGAGACCCAATTTTAGGGCAAATCAGATCTAAAGGCCTTACCAATATCCTGATTGTTGTAGTGCGCTATTTTGGTGGCGTTAAGCTGGGTGTTGGGGGTCTTATCTCGGCTTATAAATCGGCTGCCGAAGAGGCGCTTAATACCGCAATTATTGAGGAAAAAATGATTACCGCAACGTTAAAGCTTTTCTATCCTTATGAGAGCACAAGTGAGATCATGCGCGTGGTCAAAGAGTTTGATTTAAAAATTCTGGAACAGACTTTTCAGGAAGCTTGCCATCTATTACTTGAGGGGAGTGTGCTGACTATGCCACGCACGCTAGAGCGATTAAATTTATTGAAAAGCTTAGGCGTCAAGCTTGAAATTAAGTCATAAGCTAACGCATATCATATAACCAAAGCATTTCTGTTTCGAAGAAATTAGAATCACTGCCTGGGGCAAATCAAAAGCTGCTTGGGCAAACGGGCACAGACTATTGTGCCAAGTTCTTTCTTCATAAAAGAAAATTCAAAACTCGATTTCTCACTAGTACCACCTTTGTAATGTCATTTTAAATGGAAATTTTTAGGATAACTAAAACAATTTAAAGTATGACAACCGTAGGAGAGGTTATGACCTGGGCAGATCAAATTGCCCCGATGGCCTATGCCAGAGTGGCCTTAAGAACCGCAGATCAGTTTAGAAAAAAGGGCGTTAACGGATACTTAGTAAAAAGCACAAAACTTGATAATGAACTACTTGAAATACTCGATCGGGAGTTCATATCAATTTTTAACAAACCCTTGCCCAAAAATTTTAAAAACTAATCTCTTATGGAACAGTCATTCAGAGCATTAAGAGGGAGTTATCTCCTTGATAGAAATGCATACATAGCAGCTGGAGAACCAGCTATTTTTCATTGTCATCATTATAACTGCTTTCTCCAGGCAACCTTAGAAGATACAAAGGCTTACATCGATATTTATCCTATTCTCATCGACAGCGCCCAGGAAATTGTATATGCGCAGATGAGCCGTTACTTTAAAGAAGCTAATATTGAATCCATTAAAGAGCGTAAACTAATTGTAGAAGAGTACTTTAGTTTTTGTGGATTTGGTAAATTTTCACTTGCAACAATTTCTGAGAATGGTGGAACAATCAGTACTACAAACGATCACTACGGTAAAGGCTGGTATTCAAAATTTGGTTTAAGAAAAAAGGATGAACCGGGTGTTTCTTTTTTTACATCAGGATACCTCGCTGGTGGAATAGAAGCAATTTTTGATTTGCCTAATGGTACTTTACAGGCAAAGCAGACTTCCTGTATTGCAAAGGGCGATACGCAATCGACTTTCGAAATCAGCAAACTAAGCAAACAGAAAAATCTGGAGTCAAGTCCGGCAGAGGGACTTTACCAGCAAATTCAAGAGAAGAATCACCCCAACTCGACAGTAAATTATTTAGGCATACGAGAAGCACTTATTAATATGCCTCTACAGGGCAGTGAAAGCAGCGGCCTGCTTGATGCGTTTGGTGTCATGCTGACCAGGCATTATGCTAACTACTACGGTTTAATTTCATTCCGTATGCTAAAAAAAATGGAGGAAGCTCTGGGTGAAGCGGGTGTTACCTTAGCTGAGCAATTATTGACAGAGGCAGGGCACATTTGCGCCTTTAATACCTTTGGTGGTATTATGAGCTCTGCAGAATGGGAGGGAATGATAAAGCCTATGCTTCAGTCCAGAAAAGATTGGGTTCACGGAATAGTAGCTGTTGTTAATGCATTTGGCTGGGGACTATGGGAGGTTGACTCACTTGAGGAGGGGAGATTGTTACGAATAAAAATAACCAGCGGCTACGAGGCAAATTGTTATTTGAAAAAATTTGGAAAGAGCAATCATCCAGTCTCTTACCTGGCAAGAGGAGGTACGGCAGGTATCATGAATTTACTTTATAATGGAGATATTACCGTTAAACCACAGCTGGATGAGCAGTATTATAAGACAATCTTCACCGCCACAAATAGTTTCAGAGCTCAACAAACAACTTGTCGCACTATGAATGCTGAGAATGACATGTTCATCGCTACTGTGTCAATGTAATATGTACAAGTCTGCTTACTTTTCGTATACACTTACAAAAAACTGCAGAAAGTATATTAAATTTTGTTATCAGTTACAGAAGAGGGTAGATCGAAAATTACTGCTTCGATTGGAAAGGTTTGGCCTTGTCGAAATTTACTCTTTTGCAAAATTTATTGAGAATGCTAATGACACCTTCAGAATTTTAGTGGAAGATGATTACCAAATAAGTGGCGTGTTAGACGACACAGTTATTCACCTGGCACTTGCAAAAGAGGGTAAGCTGGAGGTGAAAGAATTGCTGGAATGCGAACTTGTTGATTGGATAGAGATTGAGTCATTAGCGCATACAGATAATTAATTGAATCAGTCTTTGCATCAGTTTACAAAATAGTTAACTGCCGTACATTAATTTTTTACTCATACCTTTTATTTGAGGATCTATACCTTTCTGCTTTATCCTTTTTTTTGCTGAATTATATTTATATTAAGTGCTTCAACATAAAATTTGTGGCATGAAAGCAAATCGACAAGCAGCTGTTGGCTTTATCTTCATTACCCTGCTTATAGACGTTACTGGTTTAGGTATTATCATTCCGGTAATGCCCAAACTAATTCAAGAGCTTACTGGTGGTACCAATAGTGAGGCAGCGAGTTATGGAGGTTGGCTTATTTCTGCTTATGCCATTATGCAATTTTTATTTGCGCCCATCATGGGTGGGCTAAGTGATCGCTACGGCAGAAGGCCGGTATTGTTAGCCTCCCTATTTGGTTTTGGGGTTGATTATCTCTTTCTGGCATTTGCACCAACATTGGCCTGGCTTTTTGTGGGCCGAATCATTGCCGGGGTGATGGGGGCAAGTTTTACTACGGCAGGTGCTTACATGGCTGATATAAGTACCCCTGAGAAACGTGCACAAAACTTTGGAATGATAGGTGCTGCTTTCGGTTTAGGTTTTATTATTGGTCCTGTAATTGGTGGATTACTTGGCGGTTTGGGTTCCCGTGTTCCCTTTATTGTTGCGGCTATACTAACCTTGGTCAATTGGTTATATGGTTATTTTATTCTTCCAGAATCCTTAAGCCAGGAGAATAGAAGAGCATTCGAATGGAGACGTGCAAATCCCATAGGCACACTGAAGAGTTTATTCCGTTATCCTGTTATAACCGGTTTACTTGTCTCTTTATCTTTTGTCTATATATCTTCCCATGCTGTGCAAAGCAATTGGGCTTATTACACTATTGAAAAATTTAAGTGGACTGAGACCATGATTGGTATCTCACTTGGTGTAGTGGGGCTTGTTTTTGCCATCGTACAAGGCGGACTTATCAGAATAATTATTCCTAAACTAGGGCAGGAGCGGAGTGTGTACGTTGGTTTGGCCTTGTACGCTGCCGGATTTATACTTTATGCAGTAGCTACACAGAGTTGGATGATGTATGCCTTTACAATTGTTTATTGTATGGGGGGCATTGCAGGGCCAGCCTTACAGGGTATCATGTCGGGTGTTGTGCCGCCAAATGAGCAAGGAGAATTGCAGGGAGGCTTCACCAGTTTGATGAGCCTCACTTCAATTTTTGGTCCTTTCATTATGAATGGACTATTCTCTTATTTTACAGGACCCTCTGCTCCTTATTACTATCCAGGAGCAGCACTGGTATTAGGCGCTATACTTACGCTGCTAAGTGCATTTTTTGCACGAAGAACATTAAAGAAGTCGATGTAATAAGTTAGTTTTTCAGCACCTTGAATTCCACCCTGCGGTTGAGTTCACGTCCCTCTTCTTCGTCATCATTGCTGGCCAATGGTTTTGATTTACCATAACCAACTGCGGTAATTCTTCTTGAATCAATTCCTTTTTTAACTAAGTAATCTTTAACAGCTTCGGCTCTGCGTTTCGAGAGTCTCATATTCACTTCTTTTGAACCGTAATTGTCGGTATGCCCCCCAATCTCTACACTTAGGTTAGTGTTCTGTTGCATCATACTTAAGAGCTTATTCAATTCAGGGTAAGCTTCGGTAGTAAATGTTGCTTTATCAAAATCGAAGTAAATATTGCGTAAGATAGAGACTGAGCCAACCTGCAGCTTACGCATGTTTACAGTTCTGCTTATGCTCTTAGGATTTGTTGAAGCTCCATCCAGTTTTACGTTAATATTCTGGAACGAGTATCCCTCCACCTCTACAGCTAAACGGTAATCTTTTGTTTGTGTGGCACTGATAGAGAAAATGTATTCTCCGATACCATTGTTCTTCATCGGAACGATAACATTATCGCGCAATCCCTTTAATGAAACCTTAGCTTCTAATGCTTCATTAGTACTCGCATCTGCTATTTTAACTGTAAATACTGATGGTAAAACTTCTTTTACTGGTTCCTTCACAGGCTCTTTCACAGGTTCTTTTACAAGCTCAGGTTCCTTAACAGGTTCTTTCACGGGCTCCTTGACAGGTTCAGTAATTACAGCTACAGCGACTGTGTCTTTCTTAGGAGGGTCAACTTTTGGCGGTTCTGGTGTTTTAGCTGCGGCTACGGTTGGCTCAGCATCCGTAATCATATAAATGTCTGTGTAACCCAGGCCATCCTCACGCACAGATGAATAATAGGCGCGCTTACCATCCTTACTCCGCACATAAAAAACATCATCATCAGGAGTATTGATGGGATAGCCAATGTTTTCTGGTTCAGACCATTCTTCAGCAGAACCTTTTATAGTAACAGTAGATTTAAAGATATCATAGCCCCCCATACCTTTACGGCCTTTCGAACTGAAGTATAATGTTGTTTGGTCGTAGTCTATGAAAGGACTTGTATCATCCTGTGGACCGTTAATCTTTGGTCCGAGATTCTTCACATTACTCCATTCACCCTTTTCGTTTTTACTTGCTTTATAAATGTCTAAGCCTCCAAAACCACCGGGTCTGGCACTTGAGAAATAAAGTGTCTTCTCATCTCTGGAGATCGAAACAGAGTTTTCTTCATAACTTGAGTTAATAATGCCAGGCAACGGCTCTGGTGGCATCCATTGACCATTTACTCGCTCCGATGCATAGATATCTCCTGCATTATCATCATTATAGATGAATAGCGTGTTACCATCTGAAGAAAGGGCAAGGTTAGAATCGTGATAGGGTGTATTTACCTGATTGCCAATATTTTTTGCTCTGCTCCAGGTGTTACCTGTTTTGGTGGCAATAAAAATGTCCTCATAGGCTTTGTTGTCGTCAAATACGTCTTGATTTAAGTTGTCATCTTTCCTTCTGGAGGTAAATACAATTTCATCTTCATCTTCATTTAATACCGGAGCATAATCTTCAAATTCTGAATTGATTTGGTTGCCAATATTCACGATAGAGAACTTTCCAGGATTACTAACAAACTCTTTTCCATTCTGACATTCAAAAATCCTGCGTTCTACATCAACAGGAGGAATCCTGTCTTTACCCTGATAGTTAGGTTTGCTTTTCAGTTTGTTTTGATAACGTGTATAAAAATCGATGGCTTTGTCAAACTCCTCACCGTATTGATAGCTTCTGGCGATCCAGTATTCCAATGAAAAGTTATAAGCAGGATCACGCTCATAAACTCTTAAAAAATATTTTACTGCCAAAGATTTACCAATGGTTTTTAGCCTAAGCTCACCAGCGGCAAAATTCGCTTTGAGGTTATTAGGATCATAATTGGCTGCAATTTCCATCAAATCTCTCGCTTCGTCTTCAACGCGAGTTGCCTCCAGTATCAATTCTGCTTGTAACTGGTATTCCTTTGATTGGGCTACACTATCCTGATCCTGAGCACTTACTTGAGCGAAAAGACCTAGTGAAGCAGCTAAAAAAATAATACTCCTTAGTTGGGGCATCGTTTAAAAAATTTAAAAGCTCTTAAAAATATCACTTTTTAACGTTTCTGAGCACACTAAGGTAGAAAAAACTCCTAACTTTCAAAGCTTTTTAATATTCGTAAAGGGTCAATTGTTATACAATTAGGATTTTATGGTGCAAGTAATACTTTAAGTGAGATGGAGATTCTACAAGCGACTTTTGTTTCAAGTGTGGCCGAGCTGGCCAAATGCCCCCCTCCGGATAAGCCGGAGTTTGCCTTTATAGGCCGCTCTAATGTGGGTAAATCTTCATTAATAAACATGCTTACCAATCGTAAACAACTGGCAAAAACGTCTAATAAACCAGGTAAAACACAGACTATCAATCACTTCAATATTGACGACACCTGGTATCTGGTTGATTTACCTGGTTATGGTTATGCCAGCGTAAGCAAGAGTCTGAAAGCGGGTTTTGGTAAAATCATTGATAACTATGTTTTGAAACGCGAGAATCTCGACTGTCTTTTTGTATTGTTGGACTCCAGACTAGAGCCTCAAAAGATAGACCTTAGTTTTTTAGAATGGGCTGGCTCTGCAGGAGTTCCTCTTGCACTGATTTTTACCAAAAGTGATAAGTTATCTGCCAACGAGCTGTCTAAAACCATGAAGCGCTATAAGGATGTGCTTACAAGATACTGGGAAGAAATGCCGCCCAGTTTTATTACATCGGCAGAAACCAGAAAAGGGCAGACAGAGGTGCTAAACTTCATTAACGAAGTAATCCTCAATTCTCAGGAAAATAAATAGCTTTGCGCGCAAATTTATTAATCGACTATGACACTTTCGGAAATCGCCACCATTACAGGAAAGAGTACTTTATATAAGGTTTTAAAACCAGGTAAGGCAGGTGTAATACTTGAATCGCTTGATGATACTAAAACAAAGATTGTTGCCAATGCCAGTCACCGTCTCTCTGTGTTGAGTGAGATTTCTATTTACACCACTTCAAAGGAGGGCACTGTTCCTTTGGAAGACGTCCTGAAAAAGATCAATAAAGAATATGGTGCTGACCTTGGTTTAGATGCCGATGCATCAAACAACGAGTTGAAGGCTTTCCTTAAATCAGTTGTGCCAGATTATGATGAAAGCCGGGTATACGTATCTGATATGAAGAAGCTGGTGCGTTGGTACAGCATGTTATTAAAGCAAGTGCCTGAAATTTTTAAAGAGGAAGAAGCTAAATAAAATTTCAAATTTCAAATTTCAAATTTCAAATTCAAAATTTTGAATTTGAAATTTGAAATTTTGAATTCCTAAAGAAGTGATTCGGCTTTCTCCACCATCTTCTTAGAACCAACATAAAATGGAACGCGCTGGTGCAGACTGGTGGGTTCTATATCTAAAATTCTATTTTTACCGTCTGTCGCTTTACCTCCCGCTTGCTCTGCAATGAAAGCAAGGGCATTACATTCGTACATTAAACGCAGTTTGCCGTTGGTATCTTTTGCTGTAGCCGGGTAAATGTAAATACCACCCTTAAGCATATTTCTATGAAAATCAGCTACCAGCGAACCGATATAGCGTGCTGTATACTTTTGATCCTTACAATGTTGTACATAACGCTTTACGCCTTCGCTAAACGAATTTGCTGAACCCTCATTGATAGAATAAATTTTTCCATCTGCTGGCATGATTAGTCGCTCTTTCGATAAAAAATATTCACCCAGACTAGGTTCATGCGTGAAGCAATTTACCCCATGACCTGTTGTGTAAACCAGCATCGTGCTTGAGCCATAAAGTATGTAGCCGGCCGCTACCTGTTCGCTGCCTTTTTGCAGAATATCTGCTTCGGTTATGGGAGTACCTATGGGGCTCTTTCTCCTGTATACTGAGAATATAGTGCCAATAGAAACGTTAACATCAATATTAGATGAACCATCTAACGGATCAATAGCAATTACGTATTTACCATTGTTATTAAGATCTGTAAAACTCTCCTCTTCTTCGGAAATCAAGGCACATACTTCACCACCCTTGGCCAAAGCTCTGGTAAAGCGAATATTGGCTAGCACATCAAGTTTCTGTTGGTCATCGCCTGTATTATTTTGAGAGCCTGCACCCCCCATAATATCAATAAGGCCGGCTTTGTTAATTTCACGGTTAACTACTTTTGAGGCAAGAGCGATATCTCTAAGCAATTGCGAAAGCTCCCCACTGGCATAAGCAAATTCATTCTGGTTGTTCTTGATAAAGCGGTCAAGGGCAATTCCGATCGATTGGGCGATGCGTGAACTCTCCATGCTTGGTGAGTTAACTTTAAACGTAGTACTTTGCGTGCTCATAATTAATGGCAAAGATAAATCGCAAACGTTTTAGTACAATCAAATGAGGGTTTTTAAGTTTGGCGGAGCCTCTGTTAAGAATGCCCCGGCCGTTGTTAACACTGCTTCTATTATTGGCACCTATACTGACGAGCCTTTATTGGTGGTGGTTTCAGCTATGGGCAAGACTACCAATGCTTTAGAAGTAATTGTGCAAGCGATTCTAAATAGGCAGGATTATAAAAACGAACTGCAACAGCTTAAAGATTACCACCTTTCTATTACCCATGCTCTTTTTGATCCTGACCATATTGTTCATAAAGAAATTATTGCAGTATTAGACTCAATTAATGACCTGAGTGCTAAGCCATTTTCAGACGATCAGCTTTATGATCAAGTGGTGTCCTTGGGTGAAATTGTCTCGACCCTAATTGTGGCTGCTTATGTTAATCATCGCGGTAATAAATGCACCTGGTTAGATGCAAGAGAATTTATCAAAACAGATTCGAATTACCGGGAGGGGAAAGTAGACTGGGAAAATAGTAAAAGGGCTATGGCCAGTATTTCATTCGAGGGTAATAAATGTATTGTAACCCAGGGTTTTATTGGCAGAACAGCTGATGGATTTACAACCACTCTCGGGCGAGAAGGATCTGATTTCACAGCTGCCATTTTTGCTTCTTGTTTAAAGGCAACTTCTGTTACTATCTGGAAAGATGTACCGGGTGTGATGAATGCTGACCCTAAGCGATTACCTGCCGCTATAGTTTTTGATGAGCTGCCCTTTAAGGAGGCTGCAGAAATGACTTACTATGGTGCTTCGGTAATTCACCCCAAAACTATTAAACCCCTCGCCAATGCCGGCATACCTCTATTGGTTAAGAACTTTGATAATATTGAATTACCCGGCACCCGCATTCATGAATGCAAGGTAGATGATTTACCGCCTCTGATCGTTTTCAAGGATAACCAGTGCCTGATATCCTGCAAAGTGATGGATTACACTTTTATTGATGAAGCACAGTTAGGTATTATTTTTAAAGCACTTTCCGAGTTAAATATTAAAATTAACCTGATGCAGAATTCTGCAATTTCTTTCTCCTTCTGTGTGGATTTCAGAGAAAACAAAATACTAAAGTTAGTGGAAAGTCTTCAGCATCATTTTGAAGTATACTATAATACAGGCTTAACCCTGATTACAGTAAAGAATTACGATGAAAATACTTTCGACTTTTATAGAAAGCAGCAAGGTGTTATGTTGGAGCAATCTTCACGCTCTACCTTACAGGTTTTAGTTAAAGCTTAAGTTGTTTTTGGAGTTGAAGCAGCAAATGCTCATTCGCGCTGTTCAGTATATCAAAAACCAGTTGGAAATCGTTGTCACTTCCATAATAAGGATCAGGCACTTCATTTGTATCAGCCATAGGATCGTAACCACGCATTAGTTTTATTTTATCGTTGTGCTGTTTTGCATTAGGTAAGCGGTGTATGTTTCGAAGGTTGCTCTCATCCATGGCTAGTATTAAATCGAATTCTTCAAGGTCGGAAGGATGGAGTTGCCTGCCCAGGTGATCAATGCTCACACCATTTTTACGTGCATTACTGATTGTGCGCGGATCTGGCGAATCACCTACATGGTAATTAGCTGTGCCGCAGGAGGCTACCTCAAAATACTCGGTCAATCCTTTTTCGTCAATTTTTTTCTTGAAGATGGCTTCAGCTAGCGGAGAACGGCAAATATTGCCCAGACAAACAAAGAGTACTTTAGTGGTGGTGGCTTTCATGGTGCCCAAAAATAAAACTTATGGGTTACTTAAGGTAACTATCTTGTATATAAAGCTGAAGCATAACGATTCCCTTTTTTTGAAAAGCCCTAGTTAGAGAGACGGGGCTTTTCGCTTTTTTATACTGGCAGGTTAATGTATGTTAGCGGTATAAATCAACCATCATGGAATTCATCAAGCTTACTGAGCAGTTCGAAAAGCATATCGCACTGATTGAATTAAACAGGCCCAAGGAACTTAACGCACTTAATCTGCAATTGATGCAGGAGCTACGCGACACACTAAAGCAACTGGATAATAATTCGGAGGTAAGGGTAATTATTGTTACGGGTAACGATCAAGCCTTTGCGGCAGGAGCGGATATCAAGCAAATGGCCAATAAAACTGCCATTGATATGTTATTGATTGATCAGTTCAGCACCTGGGATCAGATCAGGAAAACCAGAAAACCAATTATTGCTGCAGTATCTGGTTTCGCCTTGGGGGGAGGTTGCGAACTTGCCATGACTTGCGATATGATTATTACCTCGGAAACTGCTAAATTCGGACAGCCTGAAATTAAAATTGGTGTTATGCCCGGAGCTGGCGGCACCCAACGACTGACGAAGGCGATAGGTAAAGCCAAAGCCATGGAGTTAGTTTTGACAGGTAGGTTTTTATCTGCAGAAGAAGCCAAAAGTTATGGCTTGGTGAATAAGGTCGTTCCGGTTGAGATGTATATGTATGAAGCGGTGCAATTAGCCAAAGAAATTGCGGCTATGTCGCCCATAGCTACTATGCTGGCAAAAGAAGCAGTCAATAGATCTTTTGAAACGTTTTTAGATGAAGGTTTGCACTTTGAACGTAAGAACTTTTATCTCGCCTTTGCATCAGAAGATCAGAAGGAGGGTATGGCAGCATTTGTAGAGAAAAGGCGACCTGACTTTAAGGGAAAATAGATGATAAAAAAAAGAGACTGCACTTATTAAGTGCAGTCTCTTTTCTATTGAACTAATTTTGTCTAGCGTACAGAAAGCCCCAGGCCTACTGTTAGTGTGCTGTATTTCTGTAGAGTGTAATCTGCATGAATGGTAAGCACCAAAAGTTTTAATCTCAAACCGGCAGTCATACGAGGGCTGACCACTTTTTCTTCAACACTTACGGGATCCGTGGTTTCAGCAGAACCATTGCCATCAAGATCGTATTGCCCCTTTACATTTAATGATGAGGTACCTGTTCCAAACCCAACGGCCGCATAAGGAGTTACAACGGATATTTTTTTGGAAATAATTGCCTGTACGCTTGTTCCTTGCACAGTAAATTCACCACGTTGTGTTCCGTCATTGTTAAAGGCAACGTTGATATCCATCTTCGAATAGGCAAGCATGGCTGATAAATCGAAGGGAAGCATTTTAATGCCGGGTATATATTGTTTAATATCATGCATGACACCAAAGCCCAGCATTTTTACCTGTCCATCACCGAAGTCAATTTCTGGTGTCCAACGTACTTTTAATTCAAAACCTTTAGGTAAGCCTATGCCTGCATTGAAAACAGGAACAGGAACTCGCCCATTTAAATAATCATCAAATACATCGGTACCCTGAGGTCCATTAAAATCTGTACCGGGTATTGGTGTATCTGTAGTTGGGTTCTTAGATTCGTAGGTAGGGGCAGGGTTTTTACCAAAGACGGTAGGCACACTACCTGTTCCGTTAGCAGCTGGTATTGAGCCACCACCATTATTAGTATTCTTTAAATAAATATTATTTAACCTACTATTGTCTACTGTATAGGTTCTGTCAGCACCTGGTATAGTAACCATGGCTGCAGAAAGGGTAAAGTCAATTCCGCCAATTTTATGCGGTTTAGCAGTATTGTACCAGCCTTGGTTTATACCTGCGGCATAGGTACGCAGAAATGGACTGATATAACCCTCTGCCAAATATTTGGCATCGGCTTGAGACCCTCTTAATATTTCACCAAGGTCACCCTGGGCAAAGGTAGTTTGAGCACCAGCCATCAGCAATGTAACAGCAAGTATTTTTGAGATCGGTTTCATTGGTTTTTGTTTATGGTATGAAGTAACTAATAAAATCAATAACAACATCAGAATCAATAAAAAAAGTACCGGACAAGGTCCTTTTTCTATTTTTGCAGTATGATTTTTATTTATAACCTGTCCATTAAAGTCATTTCAGGTCTTTTCGTGCTTGCCTCGCTTTTTAATAGTAAAGCCAAACTATTTGTAAATGGTCGCAAGGGTTTGCTGATTAAGATCCGGGAAGATTTTAAACATAATACTGCCCCTGTTCTCTGGATTCATTGTGCCTCCTTAGGAGAATTTGAACAAGGCAGACCTATTATTGAAGCTTTTAAGCAAGACTTTCCGACATATAAAGTGTTATTGACTTTTTTCTCTCCATCCGGATATGAGGTGAGAAAAAACTATGCCTTGGCTGATTGGGTTTATTATTTACCGATGGATACAAAAAGTAATGCCCGACAATTTATTGATGCTGTAAAACCTGCCTTGGTCATTTTTGTAAAATATGAATTCTGGTTTCATTACAGTAATGCATTAAACAAACGATCTATCCCCTTATTATCAATTGCCTCTATCTTCAGGAAGGATCAATTATTTTTTAAATCATATGGAAGTTTTTACCGAGGTATACTCAAGAAGTTTTCTTACTTCTTTGTTCAGAACCATTTATCATTGGATTTATTAAAGGGAGTTGGTTTAAAGAATGTTGCTGTTGCCGGAGATACTCGCTTTGATCGGGTGAATGCGGTTGCCAATACTGCTGAACCACTTCCACTCGTGCTGAATTTTAAGCATGACACAAAATTAATGGTGATTGGTAGTGCCTGGTCAGAAGATATGGAAGTGTTGTCACCTTTTATAAATGAACAAGGTCCAAAATTGAAATTCATTATTGCCCCGCACGAAATAGACGAGCCTTCACTTAAGCTGATAGAATCTCAATTATTGCAAAAAAGCATACGCTACTCTCAGGCCTCAGCTGTGGATCTTCAGTCGTATCAGGTGCTCATCATTGATAACATCGGCTTGTTATCAAGATTATATAAATATGGAGAATTTGCTTTTGTTGGTGGTGCCTATGGCAAAGGCTTGCACAATATCCTGGAAGCTGCCTGTTATGGAATTCCCATATTTTTTGGCAATAAGAATTATGAGAAATTTCAGGAAGCAAAAGACTTGATAAACAGGGGAGGGGCTTTTGATATTGCAGATTATAGTGACCTATTGGCGAAGTATGAAATGGTAAACGTTCCTGAAAACTATATGCTCGCTTGCGAAGTAACAAAATCGTATGTAAAAGAAAACCTTGGTGCTACCGACAAGATTATGAAGTACTGCCATTCAATATTGAGAGCATGAAAGGGCTGGTATTAAAGTCTACAGGAAGCTGGTATCTATTGCTAGGCGAAGATGGCAAGCGCTATCAGGCGAGAGTACGTGGTAAACTCCGACTGGAGGGTATTAAAGAAACTAATCCTATTGCAGTTGGCGACTATGTTGTGTTTGATATAGAAGGCGAGGAGGGAATTATCTCAGCCATTGAAGACCGCGAAAATTATATTGCCAGGCAGTCAGTAAAAAAAACAGGCCACTCTCACATTCTGGCTGCCAATGTAGACCAGGCCCTATTGGTTGTTACCTTAGCTTTTCCGAGAACATCCCTGGGTTTTATTGATCGTTTTATTGTAGCTGCAGAGTCTTTCAGAATCCCTCAGGCAATTGTATTTAATAAATCGGACTTATTAACGGCAACGCAACAAACAGAGGTGGAAGAACTGATGAAGCTGTATCAGCGCTTAGATATACGTTGTATTCAAACCTCTGCTAATAGTGCGGATCAGGGTGAATTAGAGTTATTGTTAAAAAATAAAAAGACACTAATTTCAGGTCACTCTGGTGTGGGAAAGTCAACATTAATTAATCAGCTTTCCAAAAACATTCAACAAAAGACAAGTGAGATTTCTGATTTCTCCAGCAAGGGTACGCACACAACAACCTTCGCTGAAATGTTTCAATTGAATGAACATACTTTCATTATTGATACACCAGGCATAAAAGAACTGGGCTTGGTGAATATGGAGCCCGAAGAGTTATCCGATTATTTTATTGAGATGCGCGCGCTGCGCTCGTCTTGCAAGTTTGGTGGACGGTGTTTGCACATTAATGAACCAAAGTGTGCTGTGAGAGAAGCGGTGTCCAACGGATTAATTGCTCAAAGCCGCTACGATAGTTATGTGAGCATGGTGAAAGGTGATGACAACCGGAAATAGTGTTTTAGACTATTTATAATTCAGGTAATCGTATAAACAATCAGGAATAATAAGAAACGGTACAGGATGTGTGTAAACATAAATAGAGCAAGCACCAACGGTAAATAGATTGAGGTGGCCCACCATTTTCTTTTGTATACTTTATTAATGGCTTTCCAGGTATAGAACAAAATACCCCCCACATACAAAAACTGAATAATATTGGTTAATAAAGAGTTTAGGAATGTAAATAGGTATTTGTCAATAGCAACTACCAGACCTATAGAAAGCCCGACTAGCAAGAGAAATCCCAATAAGTGTAGGGCAAATATAAAGTGGTCTGCATAAAAATACTTATTGCGGTAGAATAGCAGCAGTAAGAAAGCGGCCATAATCGGAATATGAAGTATGATTAAACTATTGGCATAGACCGAGCTTTTTTTATTGTAGATTTCAGCGTAAGCGTCAAATGTAATTTTTTCAGCAGCCAGTTTATTTTCAACCATCACATTTGTGAAATCCTTGTAGGGAGAAAAATGTGTTTGTTCATACAAAGTTTGATTGAAGTCTGAGAAGGGAGTGTACCAAAAGTAAAATAAGTTAATCAAAAGGAAAAGAGAGAAAGGTGGCATCCATCTTTTGCGTCTTCCCTCAATGATATCAATAGTTAACTGGCCAGGTTTGGTAAATAAAGTCCAGATATTTTTAAGAAAGTTATTCTCTAAAAAGAAGGCAGCACCAAAGAATTGAAAAATGAAATGCTTGAGTGTGCGATCATTGGGTTCCGCGACTTTCTGACCGCATGCATGACAAAACTGCCCTTGCAATGAGGTATTACAGTTTAAGCAATGATTTACCGATTCAGACATACACCATTCTATTATTCGCGGATAATAAATTCAGGTATTTCCATACGAGCTTCCAGTTTAAAAGTCGAAGATTTACTCGCATTTCATAACGAATACGTCTATTCAATGCATGCTGTTCATCTCTTGTCTTGTTAAGATACATTATTTTTTTACAAATGAGATAAGTGCTGTACTGGTGAGGGGATCTCATTGAAAATTGCTTGGCGGATAATGATCCTGCCAGAATTCTTCTTTTAATTAAGGCTTTTGGTACATAGCAATACTTCCATTGACGGGCCGAACGTATCCATAAGTCGAAATCTTCGTAGCTTAGCTGCTCATCATATCCCCCCAATTCATCAATTAATTCTTTTCTGAACATCATGGTGGGGGAGCAGATAAAATAGCGTTCAATCAAATCTTTATAGATGTCTCCTTGTGGTATGCTTGTATGCGGAAATCTATCTGAATGTAAGCCTGCATTCCTTCCATCGACTTGTATTAAAAGCGCGTCACTAAACTGTAGTCCGTATTCAGACCCTTTTTTTTCAAAACAAGCCAGCCCTTCTTGTATGCGCTCAGGCAGTAGTACATCATCTGCGGCCAGATCAATAATAAAATTGCCTTTAGCTTTTTTTAAGGCAATATTGAATGCCCTGCAACTACCGACATTCTCTAGTAGATCAATGTACTCGATGGTGGGGTGTTGACTAACAAAATTGGCAATAGCTATTTTGCTTCCATCTGTGCTGGCATCGTCTAACACAATCAATTGTACATAGGCATGGGTTTGTTGCAACACTGACTGAAGTGCTTCAACAACAAAGGCCTGATGGTTATGGCAAAGACAGATGACAGTGACGAGTTGCATGCTTAGTCGTCCAGATTCTTTTCAAAAGTAAATTTGGTACTGTAGCTGGCGCCCAGGTGTTGCTTGAATGTAAGTAGATTGAAATTGGGTTTTCCATGCAGTGCAGCCGTACCTAAATCAAGTATTTCGATTTTATTTTGAGAGCAGAAATTATAAATCCCTTCTATGAGCATAACTACCGGGCTTACTTTTTGATAGGCACTGGCGTGATCATAATAGAAGGTGTACAGAATTGTTGGACTTACCTTGATAGCGATACAAGCGGCAATCATCTCTTTATTATGTTTTATTCCAAAGAGATGGATGGCGTCTGGTATACTTTGTTGTAACTTTTTAAGTTCTTTTAAAGGCATGGATAGTGTATACTTCTTCTTAGCCCGGCAATTTTCAATAAATGCGTAAACTTCGGTAAGTTTGTTTTTCTTTAAAACCTCAAAACTGAATTGCGCTTGTCTGGCTTGCTTTAGCTTGCGTTTTTCCCAGGCATGCAATTTAGTTCCGTACAGAATTGCATCCACCTTGATGAGGTTGGCGATTTCTGCATTGACAATTGTAAATCCAAGATTCAGTAACAAGGTATTGACGAGTGCATTACTTGCCGGCAAGTAAGCATCAACGCTTTGCTTGATAGTCAACCTACGAATTCCCTTATTTTTAAAATCTTGTAAGATGTATTTGATAAAATCAAAAAGTATACTGGCATCAAGCCCGGGCTTAAACTCAAAGGAACCAAATGGTGCTTTTAACGGAGACGATGCTTTTTCTTTTTCAAGATGAATCCAGATAAATGCCTGGCAGTTTTGATTCTTATCTAAAACATAATAACACTTCCAGCCCTCCTTAGATTGAAGTTGAATGTGGTCCTTCGTATTAAATAAAAATTGAGCAACCGCTTTATAGTTACCCGAATGAAATGTATAGTTTTTCAATTAGTAAGGAATGCCTAACTTTTTGTAAATGAAATGCATCAGCCATGCTGGACCAACCAATAAGAATTGGAGGTCTTTGAAGAACGAAGGTTTTTTCCCCTCTACCTTATGTCCATAAAATTGTCCGATCCAGGCAACAACAAAGATGATGATGCTGACCATCCACAGTGGGGCAATATCGAATGACCCAATTACTTTAGCCATATAAAGACAAAGTAAGGCAAAAAGCACCATGCCTATGCTTAAAGGTATGGAGAGAGAAACATAGTAAGCCGTAACCACAATTAAGGTAACTGTTGCCCAGTTGGCATAGGCATTTCCCTGGCCCAGAAAGGACTGTACAAAACCTGATGGAATAGAAGCGATCAATCCAACAATGCTAAAGAAAATAAGGGGTACACAAATCCAGTGAATGGTTTTGTTGGTGGCATTTTGATGGCTTTCTCCATACTCAGAAAGGAGTTGATCTATCTTTCTCATAATTAGCTTTTTTCGGTGGTACTAAGATAATAAAACTAAGCTTTGGTTTTTACTTTGGCCCAATCCTTCACTTGCCAAAAAACTTTTCCGGTAGTTAAGTGATTTCCCTTACTATCATGAATTTTTACTTCGCAAGGAATGATAACTGCCTCCTGTTGCTGAAGTGGCAGGTAAATTTTTTCCTTTAACCATTCTTCTGAAATAGTAAAAGATGCAAAGGCATCCATTTTTCCCTGATAATGGTAGTCCATTTCGAGCCTTTGCATAATCAAGCGGTATTTTTTAGCATCAAGTCTGGAGATCAATAAAAAGCCTGTTGTAAATTCAGACACAGTGGCCATAGCACAAGCGTGTATACCACGGATATGGTTGAAGTTCTTTCTACGGTAGGGCAGCAAGGTCTTTAAACTATAATCACTGATCTCCACAATCCTGAAACCATGAGGCTTATTAAAAGGAATCATTCTGTCCAGCGCAAAATTGAGTATGGCTTTGTAGAAAGAAGAGGTCTTTGCTTTTTCAACTAACTTATTGGGATCTAACATAGTGCATATTTGATTTGGGTAAGTTAAGGGAAATTCTGTTTTTGCATTCGCAAATTTTCTAATTTAATACTGACCGGTTTTTCATCACACAAAAATTGACTGGTATATCTAAAGTTTATATGAAAAAAATAATTGTTTTAGGAGCAGGTTTGGTTGGCAAGGTGATGGCCGCAGATCTTGCTAAATCATTTGATGTTACCGCTGTAGATTTTAGTCAGGATGCCTTGAATGAGGCAGGCAAACTGGGGGTAAAAACCCAACAAGCTGACCTTTCAGATGTAGTGGCACTGCGCACCTTACTTCAACCTTACGATCTTGTGGTGGGAGCGGTGCCCGGTTTTATGGGTTTCAACATTGCCAAAACGGTTATTGAAGCCGGAAAGAATATGGTTGACATTTCATTTTTTCCTGAAGATCCATTTTTGCTGGACGACTTAGCTAAGAAACATGGCGTAACGATTGTAACGGATTGCGGGGTTGCACCCGGTATGGGCAATATCATTTTGGGTTATCACAACAAGCGCATGCAAATCCAGCATTATGAATGTCTGGTGGGTGGTTTGCCTCTTGTGCGTGAATGGCCCTATGAATACAAGGCTGTATTTTCTCCTATCGATGTTATTGAAGAATATATTCGTCCGGCCCGTTATGTACAAAACGGTGCCTTGGTTGTAAAAGAGGCATTGTCAGATCCGGAGCTTATTCATTTTGATGGTGTGGGCACACTTGAATCCTGGAATTCCGATGGACTTCGCTCGCTGATCAAGACCATGCCCAATATTCCCAACATGATAGAGAAAACCTTGCGCTACCCTGGTTGTATTGAATACCTGCGAGTATTGCGCGAAACCGGTCTTTTCTCCTATGAAGAAATTGAGGTAAAAGGTGTTAAAGTGAGACCGGTAGACGTAATGGCTAAATTACTGTTCCCTAAATGGAAATTGAAGCCAGGCGAAGAAGAGTTTACGGTTATGCGCATTGTTATGGAGGGAGAAGAAGCAGGTAAGAAAAAGCGTTATCAATACAATTTACTTGACCGTACTAATAATGGAACCTTGTCGATGGCACGTACTACCGGTTATACTTGTACAGCTGCTGTGCACCTGGTAGCTAATCGTAGTTATACACGCAAGGGTATTAGTCCACCAGAGTTTTTAGGAGAAGAAAAAGAGCATTTTGACTTCATTTTAAGCTATTTAAAGCAGCGTGGGGTTCACTATTCAATCTCCTGAGCAATCATATTTTTTGTATCTTCAAGCCTTTATTTTGTTCATTTGACCTTACTTTTTCATGACTGAAACCAAGCGTGTTCCTGCTCTTTGGCAGGCTCTCATCCCCATAGCTGTTCTGGTATTATTATTAGCGGTAAACGTGATCATTTTTGGCGCTGATGCCACTGGCGGGCCTAACCAGGTAGCCATGGTTATTGCAGCAGGTGTGGCGGGCATTTTCTCGATCAGGTTAGGTTATAAGTGGTCAGAGATTGAACACAGCATTGTAAAAAGTATCAGCTCAGCCATGGCCGCCATCCTTATTTTGATGGTCATTGGGGCTTTGTCGGGTACCTGGTTATTAAGCGGTATAGTACCCGCTATGATCTATTATGGTCTTAAAATATTGAATCCTACCATCTTTTTGTTTGCTGCTACGGTTGTTTGCTGTATTGTGTCACTAGCCACGGGTAGCTCATGGAGCACAGTAGCTACTGTTGGTATTGCCTTATTGGGTATTGGTAAAACCCTTGGTATATCAGAACCGCTGATTGCAGGCGCCATTATTTCCGGTGCTTATTTTGGTGATAAAATGTCTCCTTTGTCGGACACAACTAATTTGGCTCCGGCAATGGCAGGAACTGATTTGTTTACGCACATCAAGTATATGATGTACACCACAGTTCCAACCTTAATTCTTACCCTGATTGTTTTCTTTGTTTGGGGATTTACTTTAGAAACTGCCAACACAGCTACAGAAAGTGAGGCTGTTATGCAGGCCATTGATTCAGCCTTTAATCTAAATCCTATACTTTTTGCAGTGCCAGCTATCGTAATTTTTATGATTGTCAAGAAGGTGCCAGCATTACCAGCATTACTCGTGGGCTCTTTATTGGGTGGCATATTCGCCATTATCTTTCAGCCTCATATAGTCAACCAGGTTTCCGGAATTACAACAGATTTTGCCAAATCATCCTTTTTGGCGGTAATGAAGTCAATGTCCATCAGCACCTCTATTCAAACGGATAATGAGATGATAACAGGTTTACTCTCCTCAAAAGGCATGTATGGCATGATGAATACCATTTGGTTAATCATGTGTGCGATGATGTTTGGTGGAGTAATGGAGTCATGTGGTATGCTTCGCGTGATAGCCGAAAGAATTATCCTCTTTGCACACTCTACAGGCTCGCTGGTGGCTTCAACAGCCGCAACCTGTATCTTCTTCAACCTGACAGCCTCAGACCAGTACATGGCCATTGCTGTGCCTGGTAGAATGTTTGCGGACACCTATCGCAAGCGCGGACTAAAGCCAGAAGTGTTGAGTAGAACCTTGGAAGACTCAGGAACGGTAACTTCCGTATTGATTCCCTGGAATACCTGTGGGGCCACACAGTCCAGCGTGTTGGGTGTTTCAACCTGGGCCTATGCGCCTTTCGCAATTTTTTGTTACATCAGTCCGCTCATGACGGTGCTGCAGGCATATTTGAATTATAAGATCAGAAGGTTTAGTGATGATGGGGCAAAACAAGCTTAACGAAGACAATATTTTTACCAACTCTATAACGCACGAAGAGATACAGACTTTACCCCTTCATGCTTATAAGGGTCATGTTTCTGTTATTACTGATCCTGTAAAACTTGCACGTTCACTAAAAGAGATGGAGAAGGCGGGGCATTTGGGTTTTGATACGGAAACGAGACCGGCTTTCGTGAAGGGGCAGCGATACAAAGTAGCCCTTATGCAATTTGCAGCAGAAGAAAGAGTATGGCTGGTAAGATTGCAACAAACTGGTTTTATTCCTGAACTTCGTGATTTTCTGGAAAATACAAATGTTCAAAAGGTAGGTGTAGGCTTGAGAGATGACTTAATCGCTTTACAAAGGCTACAACCCTTTTCACCTGGAGGTTTTGTAGAACTTACACAACTTACCAAACAGGTTGGAGTAGAAGTTGAGAGCGTAAAAAAACTAACTGGCCTGCTTTTGGGTTTTAGAATATCGAAGTCTGCACAAACTTCTAATTGGGAGGCTCCCACACTTACCGAAAAGCAAATTGAATATGCGGCTACGGATGCCTGGGTATGTTTGCAGATGTATAGAAAAATTGAACAGCGATTATAATAACATGGCGGTAGTACCTTATAAAGAAGAGAGCGGCAGTAAGAAGGAGCAAGTGGCTAAAATGTTTGATAACATTAGCCATCGCTATGATTTCCTCAACCATTTTTTGAGTCTGGGCATAGATAAGGGCTGGCGTAAGAAAGCCATCAACTATCTAAAGCCTTTTAAGCCTAAGATGATGTTGGACGTGGCCACCGGAACAGGTGACTTTGCCATTCAGGCCTTAGACCTCAACCCTGATAAAATTATCGGTGTTGATATTTCAGAAGGGATGCTCAATGTGGGTAGGAAAAAGATGACTGACCGTGGCTTCAGTCACAAGATTGAGATGAAGTCAGGAGACTCAGAAAATCTACCCTTTGCAGATAATACTTTTGATGCAGTAACTGTAGCATTTGGTGTTCGCAATTTCGAGAACCTGGAAAAAGGATTGGCCGAAATCAGGAGAGTATTAAAACCAGAGGGTAGGGTAGTAGTGCTTGAGTTTTCCAAGCCGGGTTCATTTCCCTTTAAACAATTGTATGGGTTCTATTTTAAGAACATATTGCCCAGAGTAGGCTCTTGGTTATCAAAAGATAGCGCTGCTTATACTTATTTACCTGAATCTGTAGATGCCTTTCCATACGGAAAAGATTTTTTGAACGTTCTAAGCAAGGTCGGATTTACTGAAACAACAGACAGACCCTTAACTTTTGGAATCAGTTCAATATATACCGGTAAAAAATAACATGCCTCAGGTTTACTCGACAAATAGATACTCAGTTGCTTACTTAAGCCATCAGCTATTTTCTGCTGCTTTTGTATTAATAGCTTTGTTGTCGAGTCAATCGGTTTCTGCTCAATATTATACCAACAAAAGGCATGAGAATAAAAACAATCCCAACTACGATCAGCGTAAGAAATTAACCTATGGATTTTTAATTGGCCTACATACAACAGCCTACCAGATAAAATATTCAGATGCCTTTGTCACGCCAGCCTTTGATTCAGTGTATTCAGTCGACCCTGAGTGGAAGCAAGGTTTCGTATTAGGTTTTATTGTTAATTATAAAGCCGCTGAATTTTTAGATATCAGACTTACACCTCAGGTTGCTTTTTATGAGCATTCGCTGGCCTATCGCTATTTGCGCACTACAGGTCAGCCTACAAACGAACAAGTAATAGAGACCACCATGGTTGAGTTGCCCATACTGGCAAAATACCAGTCAATCCGAAGAGGTAATTTCAGGATGTATATGATTGGTGGGGTGAAGCCTGGTATAGAGGCTTCCGGGAAAAAAGAATTGGATGCCATCACAAGCAGACTTAGCGTTAATGAATTTAACTTGTCGCTGGAGGGTGGTCTGGGGTTTGATTTTTATTACCCCTTATTTAAGTTTTCTCCGGAAATCCGTTTTTCCAAGGGTATTAGCAATCTTTTGAAAGATGGAAACAATCCTTTCGGTCAACCGCTTTCAAGAATCAATACAAACACCATCACAGTTTACCTGGTTTTTCAATAATGACAAAACGCATTGCTTTGATCACAGGCGCTACTTCCGGGATTGGCGCTGCCACGGCCAGGCTATTGGCTAAAAATAATTTTAAACTGATTCTTTGTGGCCGCAGGGCAGAGCGCCTGAAGGCAATGGTCGATGAACTGAAATCATCTACCGAGGTTTACACCTTAAGTTTTGATGTGCGAGATCAGCAAGCAACGGCTAAAGCCTTGCAAAGTCTTCCTGTTGAATGGAAAGCAATTGATGTATTGATCAACAATGCTGGTAATGCGCATGGTCTTGACCCAATTCAAACAGGTACTATAGCCGATTGGGATGCCATGATTGACATTAACGTGAAAGGACTCTTGTATGTATCCAAAGAAGTTATTCCTGGGATGACTGATCGCAGGCAAGGACAGATCATTAATATTGGTTCTATTGCAGGCAAAGAGGTTTACCCTAATGGCAATGTGTATTGTGCCAGTAAGTTTGCAGTAGATGCGCTAACCAAAGGTATGCGTATGGATTTATATCCTTTCGGGATAAAGGTAACAGGCATTCATCCTGGCCTGGTAGAAACAGAATTTTCAGTAGTTCGATTTAAAGGTGATGAAGAAAAGGCAGCTACAGTTTACAAAGGTTTAGAACCACTTAAGCCTGAAGATATCGCTGATGTCATTTTATACACGCTTCAAGCACCTGCACATGTAGTGTTGGCAGATGTTACTATCTTCCCTACAGCCCAAGGAAGTGCTTCGCTGGTGAAGCGGAGCTAGTTGTTTCACAATTCAAAAGATAATTACAGATTGTAGCTAATTGACAATGGTCAATGGACAATTGTCAATAGCTGCCTGCTTACATTAATCCTCCTTACCGTAAATGTCACTGGGAAAGTGCATGGCATGAAGGCAAGGACTCTGAGGGATTAAGAAGTACACCAAAAAATAAACTCCTTGTAAATCTTCAAATCTTTGCCTTGAAGTTATTTGTATCAGGATGATTAGGATTTAAGGATTGGCAGGATTACCACGAAATACAATTGTATCTTCTCATCAAAATAATTTTCTATAATTTCTCCTCAGAGTCTCTTGGCAAGTGCGTTGACATGAGGGCAAGGACTCTGAGGGAGATCGGGTAACTGCAAAGGGATAATTGATCATTGTCTATTGTACATTATCAATTTCTCGCCAGTCTGCTTAATGTCGGCTCATCAATTTCGTGCCCACCATCGAATGTGATTACTTCAGCGGGTACATTCAGCTTTTGAGTAAGTTTTTCCATATGTACTAGTCTTTCATCATTCAGGAAGTGGTCTTGCTTACCATAGACTAATTGAACCTTCTTGTCTAGGAGTACTTCATGGCCTTTTGTGAAGTCCATATCGTCAGGAAACATGCCGGCCCATAGGAGAAGGCGATTGAATTGTATTTGATTTTCTAATACCCAGCGGGAGGCTGTTGCAGCACCTTGCGAAAAGCCAAGTACGGTAATGTCCAGGTCCTTTCTGTCACCAATTTCTTGTTGATAAATAGTATTAAGATAGGTCAGGTAGTTCTCAATATCCATCAAACGATTTTCACGCGTCATCCAGGTGGCACCAACCCGCTGGCTGCCGCCCTGACTTCTTTTTGTTACATCCTCTATATAAAAGCGGGACAGACCCTCTGGAGCAATTACGTAAATACTATGTTCTTCAAGCGTTTTGAATTTTCTTAAAAAGTATTCCGCCAACTGACCGTAACCGTGTAAGACAAACCAGACTTTTTTTGTATTGACATCGATTCTACCAGAAACTTCATATCTAGCCGTAAAATCAAATCTTATCGCTTTTTTCATAAAAATATTTTAGTCCGGTAGTGCAAGACTAAAGAATACTTAATTACATCATCTTTAACTAAAACAATTAAATATGAAGACACTGGAAAATTTTGAAAAATTTCAGATCGATCAAGAATCGCTTCGGAAAGTAAAGGGAGGAACAAGCTATTACTTTGCTCTATTCCCTGACGGTTGGCATTTGTGCTCAATAGATAACAATGGAAATGCCGTAGATCACGGTCTGGTCCATATTTTCTAATCAATGCCAAATTATTTTACAGGGAGATAAGCCTCGCCCTGTAATTTTAGCCTTAAAAGACTTTCAAAATCCATATTACCAATACCTCCTCTGATTTTTTTTAGGTCTGAGTTAATCATTATTTTAAGAGTGAAGGGCTTTTCATAATAGAAAGTCTCCCTTAGTCTAGAAAAAGAAATAGGAGCGTTAAGCTCCTCTCTCATTTCGCGAATATGTTCCATTAGAACACTCCTTGATATACCTAATTTCTTTGCAAAATCTAAAGCACTTCCTGTTGATTCTTTCTCTATCAACTTATGTATTCTTTCTATCCTATCCAGATACTTAAGAAGTCCCATTTATCTTTTGAATCCTAAAGCACTTCCACCGCAATAAGAGGCAGAACCATCAAAAGTGTATTGGATATAATAGATACCTGTAGCATTGCATGGATAAGCTATAGAAGAAAAGAATTGTCCGTTGGCCTTGCTTGAGGCAACCTTATTTCTATTAGAGTCGTAAAGACTTACAACAATACCGTCATTATTAGCACCGTTGGCACAAAGGTTAATAAGGTATTGTGTGCCTTTTGTAAAAACGTAGCTATATTCTACTTTATCTTTAGTACCGCCAACGCCATCTATCTTATAGCTTTTCAAGAAATTGAAACCTCCTGCTAATTTTGGAATACATTGGTTGCTGAGTCCCTCGGCATCACATTGTCCGATTACCGTTGCTGAACTTGCAAACAAGACAAGGAGTGTAAAAACTATTAACTTTTTCATATAGGTATTGAAAATATGCTTAATTGATAATTTTATTTCTAACTGCTTTGATGGCATTACCTATACCAGCAATATTCTCTGGCGTAATGTCAATGGTTGTTGTGCTGTTATCTTTAATAACCATTACACCATCAACAATTTCAAATGTTGATTCTTTATAGGTGTAAGTAATATTCACTTTTTCATACTCTTTTTTCACTGCTTCCATATCAGTCAACAATGATGCCATATTAGGATCAGAGTCTTTATAGAAAGAAAGGAGAAGCATAATGTTTTCTAAAATTACCTTTTGTTCTCCAATAGTTTCCTGTAATTGTTTATTGGAAAGGTTAGATTGAGCCACATTGCATACAATATGGACAGCCTCCAACCAACCACCCGCTAAAAGCAGTATACTTAAGTTAGCCCTGCTTTGGGTTTGAAGATAATGGTTGATGCTGTTGAAGTTCTGGGTAGTAATCAAAAGCAAGGAATCCAGGTTTTTGCTGTTGGTGGCAAGGCGACCAATAGTCTCAATATCAAAAAACTGACCAATATTTAAGCCATCCGCCAGATCCTTAATGGAGGCCATGTACTTAACGCCATCCTGATTCTGTTCATAGATATTGGTATAACCCAAATCGGTACCGTAAATACCCAAATTCAGCGCTTTCTTATAGGATGAATTGTATTTTGACAGGTTATCGGGGGTGTTGAGGTAAGATACGTTGTACTTCTGGCCTGACTCTTTCAATAATACGGAGATTTCGAGGGGAGCAGGGATTTGCTGGAGAATATCACCGATTACTTCTTCTGAAATAGAGGGACCTTCAGCTTTGGCAGAATCAAGACTTTCAAGAAACTCCGTCTCTGAAGGTTTTTTTCCACCGCAAGCGGCTAAAGTAGCCGCTAAAATTACAATTGATAGTTTTACAATTCTCATATTGAAAATTTGACTGTACAAAGTTATAAAATAGCCTATCCTAAGCAAACGCAGTTTTACTTCTTGCCAGGTAGTTTAATGTTTAAGTTGAGGTTACTTGCTTTGTCTAAGCCCTTTTTCAGCAGTTCGAAATAAAGGGTAATATAAAGAATCATTGACATCAGCCAGATAACAATCAGATCAAACCAGTAGGTATCCATCTGTAGGCCAAGGAAGTTCTTGTATGGGGCAAAAAACTGAGCCCTGTAGTCGAGTGATCCCTTGGTTTTAGGATCCATGAATATTGGATTAATCTGCTGAACAAGTTCGCCATTATATTCTATGATTCGGTCTTTAACAGAGATATTCATCACTAAATCTGCCAGGCTTTCATTGTAATATTTATTCTTAAAGTCGTTAAGGTTATAGTCCATTTCCTTATTACTCTCAAAAAAGGCAATCATGCGTTCGCGTAAGGCAATTTTCTGATTATAGGTTTTTTGATACTCTTCTTTATAGTCTGCCAGATAGGTCTCTATACTTTTAAAAGTGGCTGTTGAGTAACCTTTAACTGTTAAAGCCTTGTCGAGATCGATTTGCTCTAATCCTTTTTTAAATGGCTCATGCTGAATTTCCTCTCTGATAATGCGCAGTTCTTTTTCAACAATGCGCAAGATTGAATCATTCTTACTTTCAAAATGATCATGCGCATATCGGTTTCTCTTTTTTAACTCCTCTACCAAAAAGGCGGTTTTAAAATCTGCCTGAGCCTCTTCTTTCTCAAGCGAGTAGTAGGGAGATTCATAGCTGTTATTCTTGAACTGATATACAGCCAGGGCTTCATAGGCCCATCGTGAGGCCATCATATCTGCAATTACAGGTACTTTTCCTTTTGTGCTGATGATGTTATTCAGCTTGTCAAAACTGAATAACAAACCACTCAGAATCATTTGAGGAATGAGCAGGAGTGGGATCATGACATAAACTGTAACCGCTGAATTAAAGGCTGAAGAAATATTAAGTCCGAGAATATTCGCAAAGCAGGAGGTGGTGAACAGCACAAACCAGAAGGGCAGGAGCATGGCCCATTCTATTTCCAGGATAAGATTACCAATCAAAACAAAAGTCAAAGTCTGCAAAGCAGAAAGCGAGAATAGTATGATGATTTTGGATTGGAGGTAACTGTTCCAGCTCAGGTTCAGAAATGATTCTCGTTTCAGGATTTTTCTATCTCTGATAATTTCTTCTGCACTTACCGTTAAGCCCATGAAAAGTGCCACTATAATGGACATGAGCATGAAGGCCGGGAAGTTGTCATTAAAGCGGAACAGATACTCTTTTCCACCAGGCGCACTTCTGTATTTGATGATAAAGGCCAGAATGGCCGCCAACAAAGGTGCTTCCAGTAAGTTGATGAGCAAGTACTGCTTATTACTCAACTTAGCCAGGGTATCACGGGTGGTGAATATTAAGGTCTGTTTCCATTTGCTGGGTAGAAATAAGGATTGAGCCGGTGCTTCCTTAATATCTTCAACACGGTTAATTTTAAAGCGCTCCGCATATAGGTCGTACCACTGTGGGGGACTTATTTTTCGTTTATTGGTTGGCTGACCGTATTCATCAACAACCTTGGCTTCGATGATATTAAAGATTTGTTCCGGATTAACATTACCGCAAGTTTCGCACTGACCGCGATTGCTGTCTACCTGGTGTGTTGACTTTTTGAAATAAGTTACCGCTTCAACCGGAGGACCGTAATAGGCTGGGTAACCACCAGTATCCATAATGATCATCTTATCAAACATTTTATAGATGTCTGAAGATGGTTGGTGGATAACCACATAGATTAGCTTTCCTTTCAAGGAAAGTTCTTTTAGTAAGTCGATTACGTTTTCAGAATCGCGTGAGGAAAGACCTGATGTCGGTTCATCTAAAAATAATACTGCAGGCTCACGAATAAGTTCTAGTGCAATATTAAGTCGTTTACGCTGACCACCGGAGATAGTTTTCTCCAATGGATTACCCACTTTTAAATCCTTACGCTGGTCGAGCCCCAGGTTCTCCAATACCTCCATCACACGCTGATGCAACTGCTCTTCCGTGAAGTTAGCAAAGCAAAGCTTGGCGTTATAATATAGATTTTCGTAAACAGTTAATTCTTCAATCAGTAGATCGTCCTGAGCTACATAGCCGATTACTCCTTGAATTTTATCTTTTTCTTCAAAAATATTGAAGCCATTGATAATGATTTCTCCTTTAGTAGGTTTAACCAGCCCTGCTAAAACATTTAATAAAGTTGTTTTACCAGCACCACTGGCTCCCATAATGCCAATGAGTTTACCGGGGCCTTCTGCAATCATGACATTGCGCAAACCGATGGCCCCATTGGGGAATTGCAGTTCATCAATGCGTGCATTGAAAGAAAGCTTGGCCGTTTTTAATTCTTCATTGAAGTTGGCAACAGTATCGCTATAGTAAATAGCATTACCGGCTTGTGTTTTAATTGTGCTACCGGGAGAGAAGAGGTATAAACGGCCATTGCTCATGGGGAAGCCATTGAGCATATTTATTTCAGGACCCAGGTAACGCACAAAGAACATGTCAACGCTCTGTACGCGCATGAAGAATAAAAGTCCCTCAACATGTCCGTGTAAATGATGGTAAACAGCATTAGGATCTTTGTCGCCTTCTTCTACAACAAGTATGTCTGTAAATTGCAGGGCTTCTTTATCAGCACCAGTAATAAAACTTTCGATGAGATTGTATTCTGTTTCTACAATGTTAAAAACAGTAGAGACAGTATTGATAATTTCTTTTCGCTGAGGAGAGAAGTTTTTATCTACACTTACCAGTTCCAGAAGTTTGGTGAGTACGACTACTTTTTGCTTTTGAGTAAGCGTCTTGTTGATCTTTTTACAAATACCAAGGGTTCGAACAGAGTCTTTAACAGAGGTTAGTTTCTTTTTACCGTCCTCTTCTTCAGTTTTTCCATAGCCCACAAACTCATCATACAGCGCAAGGTATTCCCTCACCGTATCCTGATCTAATTCAGTTTGGAAGAAGTTAATTACATATTGTCGCTCGCGTTCTGTAACCCCTCCATCTTGTTTGGTAATGATGGCAAAAAGCTGGGTTAACGCCTTGAGTATTTCCTCACTCATCCTCTATAAATTAAAAAATTCAAGATTAGAGATTCAAAATTTACCAATGAACCCTCAATCTTGAATTGTGAATGTTGAATCTTGAATTATTAGTAGGTTTTGAATTCAAAAGGTATCTCTACCAATTCAGAGAATTCCTGTCCGGCTTCTTCCATATCCTCATCGTCTTCGTGGAAGTACCATACTATTTTCATGCCTTTAATATCTTCCAAGGCTGAAAGTACATCAAGAATAAGTTTAGAAGAGGCTGTATTGAAATACTCCAGCTTCAGGGTAAACTCAGTAGATGGATTAGGATCTTTACCATAAGTAGTAATCCAATCAATAACAGGACGATAAAATTCAGCAGAATCTTCTGGCAGGGAACGGCCTGAGATCTCGAAAATACCATTCTTTTTATCGAGCATTATTTTTGGTGTATCTTCCGTTCCTTCGAGATTAAGAATTTCCATTGTATGTGCAGTTTATAGAGTTCAACATTGTTTAGATTAGCCTTCACGTGGTACGTTAACCTTGAGGCAGAAGAAATTGTATTCGGCATCCATTTCAGGAAAATCAAATTCTAACTTTTCACCTGACTTGCGTGCCATGTCCACAAAGCCCAGACCTGCACCACCTTTTTCAGAGATCTGTGTATTTTTGATAATCTCCTTGTACATCTCTTTCAGCCCTTCTTTGTCTAACTGATTCAGTTCATCCAGTTTGCGTTTTAAATCGGCAGTAAACGACTTTTTAATTGGATTACCTGTCATGATAGAATAACGGTCCGGTTGCTTACCGATCATAAAAATGGCGCTTTGGCTCGTCAGGTTTCCGGCTGCAGCATTGGCTTCACTGCTATGCTTAACAATGTTTTGCAGCGCTTCAACCATAACGTTGAAAACCTTCCTTTTAATGCCTGACTCTTCTCCCGAAGAATCGAGGTTTCGCTCAGCCATTGCGAGAATTGACTTCGTGGTTTCCTGGGTGAATTCTCCCTGGTAAACGATAATCAGGTTCTGCGCCATCATGGCGCGGTGCAAGTCGTAGATGTAGTTCATTGGCCCATTGTGGGTTAGTTGGGAATGAGATAAAGTTAACTAAGTTTTACTATTTCAATGCCCTTTCGGGCTCAAATCTGCATTATTTTCTAAACTTTTCTAAACTCGGCTAAAGTTGGTGATTAATTGTTTTTAATAATCCGACAATCAACCAATCCTGTTTAAAATTTAATACCAATCAGGAGTACGTCATCGGTCTGCTTATGCTCGCCCCTCCAGTTCTCCCACTCTTCGTCAAATATAGTGTGGGCTTCAGCCATCGGCAGCTTGTGCACACGCTCAATAACCTCCCTTACTTTTTTAGGGCCAAACTTACGACCTTCCGGACCGCCAAACTGGTCAGGGAAACCATCTGAACTGAAGTAGATGGAGTCACCTTTGCCCAAGGTTAACTTGGTATTGGTAAAGTTGGTTTGATTTTTATAGATACCACCACCTATAGGGAACTTGTTACCCTTCACTTCTTCCATTACGCCATTCTTCATAGCATATAGTGGACGGTGAGCACCGGCATATTCTACCTCGCGACTGTTCATGTTAATCTTACACAGGGCGATGTCCATACCATCTTTGGTAGTGGAGTCTTCATCCTGGCGAAGGGTCTTGGTAACACCTTCATCCAGTAGATCCAGGATTATACCCGGCTCGGTAATTTTCCGGCTTCTCACGATATCGTTCAGCAGGAAGTAGCCAATCAATGAAAGCAGGGCGCCTGGTACCCCGTGACCTGTACAGTCAACCGCTGCAATATAAATATCCTCTTTTACCTGCATGTACCAAGGGAAGTCACCACTGACTACATCTCTCGGTTTGTAGAGGATGAATGAATCTGGTAAGGTTTTATTAATTACACGGTTATTAGGTAAGATAGCCGTTTGAATACGCTTAGCGTAGTTAATACTTTCTGTGATCTTCTTGTTCTTGTTCTGGATTTCAAGTTCGATCATTTTACGCTCTGTAATATCATGGGATACTACGAGTACCGATTCAAGCTTACTATTCTCATCGAATTCAGGAATGGCATTTACCTGCATTACGCGCTGACCGAGCTCTGACGGGAAGTCCATCTCAGTTGCTACCGTTTTATTAGTAGCATTTACTTCTTCCAATACTCTTAACCAGCCATTGATAATGGCTTGGTCAATATTGGTATCCTGCATTTTTCTATTAAGGAATAGCGAAGGTTTCTGACCTGTGTATGATTCAATAACAGGGTTGATGTAGGAAATGGCTTCGTTTTCCAAACGGGTAATAAGATCGGGTGAGTTTTCGGAGAGGGCCTGCATTTTAGAACGCATACGTGTTTCCTGCTCTGCTCTCCTGCGTTCGGTAATATCACGTGAGTTGAGGATAAAACCATGAATAGCCGGATTGGACATGGCATTTGTACCAGTAGTTTCTATCCAGATAAATTCACCACTCTTGGTTTTGTATTCGTATTGAACGGAAGCTCTTTCTTCAGGATGTTCTCTTAGCTTTTGGAAGAAGCCCTTCATTACTTCGTGATACTCTTCTTTTACGTTATCGATATCGCTGCTGCCAATCAATTCTTTCTGATCATAGCCAAGAATGGTTTCTACAGAAGGGGAGATGTAACGGATTGACTCATCATCTTCATAAATGGTAATAACCTCCGAAGCATTTTCGAGGAGTAACTGCATACGTTTTTGCGTGCGGTTTACTTCTTCGATTTGCTCTTCCAGTTTTTTGTTAGAACGTTCTAACTCCTCAGAAGTAGCCTGCATCTCTTCGGCATTCTGGCGCAGCACTTCACCTTTTTCCTGAAGTTCATTACTCATTTTCTGAGATTCTTCAAGAAGCTTGCGTGTACGTTCGTTTACCTTAATGTTAAAGATGGTGCGGGCCAGAATCAAGCTCAACTCTTTTACAAAGTTGATTTGTGAAGGAGTGAATTTTTTAAACCCGGCAAATTCTAATACCCCATACACCTCTTCATTGGTAATTAGCGGCACAATAAGCAGGGCAGTGGGTCGCTGATCGCCTAATAAGCCTGAAGTAAGCGTAACATAGTCGTCAGGAATTTCTGTTCGTACGATGGTGTCTTTTTCTGCCACTGCCTGACCTACTAATCCTTCGGCAAAGCGGAAAGAACGTTTCAGGTATTTTTTACGGCCATAGGCATAGCTGGCACGCATTTCAATAAGCTTTTGTGTATCATCATCATCGTTAACCACATAGAAAGCACCTTGAATGGCTTCAATCTTGTCAAGAATAAACTTGATAACATCATCGCCCATGCCCTCAATGCTGTCGTGCATACGCAACACCTCACTGATACCGGCAACACCCCGAACAATCCAGTTTCTTTCGTTATCACGCTTCTCATTTTCCACCAGGTTTTGACGCATGTTAATCAGTGACATACCTAAGAGGTCGTTTTCACTGGCTGGTGTAAAGTGTGAATCGTATTTGCCTTCACCTATGCGCTGAGCAAACTGAGCATTATTTTTTAGTGTAACCACTAATTCATCTACCTTATTGGCCATTTGACCAAACTCATCTTTGCTATGTTCCTCTGTGGTTTCAGGAAGTACACCCTGTGCCACCAGGTTAAGCGTATTACGCACATCTAACAAAGGCCTGGTGAGCGCACGCGACAAGGTCATGGTAAGCAAGAGTGCTAGTGTCATGATGCAGAGGCCGGCATATAGAAAAATTCTATTCAGGCTTCCATCCTGGGAGTCTGCCTCAGACTTCATGATTTTTGTAAGTAAAACCCAACCGGTGTTATCAATTTTTTTCAAAATACGATAGACTTCGTCACCGCGGGTATCTTTTGCGCTGTGTAACTTTTCCTTAGACTTATCTTCAGCCTGAAGTGTTTCCACTAATTCTTTGTTCTCAACAACACGAATGGGACCGTTAGGATCAAGACGGGTAGGGGTAATGATGGTAAAGGTTTTTAGGATAGGGTCCTGACGGAGTAAAATAGTCTCTCCGGTCTTTCCAAGCCCTGTGTAGTTAGTTAGGTAAGCATTAAGCTGATTTAGCGAATAACGAATGATAATCAGTTGTGTTTCGCCAGCAATGTCAATAGGTGCAGCCGCGAAGCCATAGTAATCTTTTTCTTTTTTGAATACCGCGCTAAAGTAAAAGCCTGCTTTACCCTTATCGAATGTGGCGCCATCCGGATCGGGGAAGTTGCCTGATTCGCCCTCTGTAGATTTGATAATACTGCCCTTCGGGGTCACGATCATTATCGATTCAAAGCCGAAAAGGTCTTTCTGAGTTTGAAGGAAAGAAATCACCGGATCAGCTCCTGACAAACTATCGCTATCTGCAGCGCCTTCATCTCCACCGCCAAACATATCCATGAGGTCCATGCCACCTTCTTCTGCGGCTGGCGCATTCTGATTCTTGAGCACATCGGAATTTTGAAGAATAACGAGTGCTTGTTTAATACGCTCTGCCTCCTGGTTTACATAGGCTGCTTTTGTCTCTGCAAGCGCGCCCAGTGTTGCTGCATATTTTTCGTAAATATTCTTCTTATTAAAATCCAGTGTGAAGAAACTAATAGCCACAATGGCAAGTCCTGTAAGCAGTAATACTAGCAGGCTGATTTTCGTACTTATTTTTATATTCTTCAGCATAATATCTTACACGTTTGCGCTTAAAAGGTTAGCGGCATCTTCTACAAATTTTCTTTGATTCTCCGTGAGGGCTTTGAAAGTCGACAGTTCCCAGACACCTATCACTTTTTCATCTTTCTTTAAAGGTGTAATGAGTAAGTAGCGAGGTGAGGCCATGCCGAGCCCTGATGCAATTTTCATGTATCCTTCAGGAACTTCATCTATGTACAATGTTTTACCCACTACAGCGGATTGACCAATAAGGCCTTCGCCCAGATCAAATTTAATGGTTGTATTTTCACCTATGGTTAAAGCATAACCACCTGATAATTCAATCCACCTTTTATCATCTCCTTCCTTGAAAGCATATAGAGCCCCCTGACCGGCTTCAAGTTGCCTGCAGATGGTTTTGAGTGCATTGAGGGCTGCATCTTTTCCTCCCTTTTGTGCGATTTGTTTAATTTCGGTCAGATCTATGTTACCATCTGCAGTATTGGAAGACTGCTGATTATCGTTTGAGTTTGTGTTACTTTTTTCTTTGAATACCAGTATTTCCTTTTTGTTTCGAAGTGCAATAATTAATGATGCCCCGCCTAGTAGGGCGCTGAGGGTCATGAAGAACCAAAGCTGACCTGTGTTTTCTGCCTGAAGTGAATAAACCGAGTAAGCAGTTGCCCCAAGTCCGAGAACAAAGAGTACGGCCAGGATCAGGCTTATACGGTGCGGATCAATTGCTTTCATCATTATTTATATTGCTTGTCTAACTCTTTAAAAAACTCTACAATTTGGTCAACCTTTAGCACATGATCAATTTTAGTTACAGCTAAGGCTGCTTTTGGCATCGTATCAATCATACACTCGCTAGGTTCTTGTACAATGGTAAGTCCACCTCGTTCACTTATATGTTTCATGCCCAGGGCTCCGTCTTTATTAGCGCCCGATAATAAAATGCCAATTAACTTATCCTTATACACATAGGCACAAGTACCTAAGGTTATGTCTATTGCCGGCCTGGAGTTATTCACCATTTCTTCGGTTGACATGGCAAAGTAATTTCCAAGCTCTACTGACATGTGGTAATTCGCAGGTGCCAGGTAGATTCCACCTTTTTTAATCGATTCCTTATCATAAGGTTCGGTTACGGGAGCTACACTTTTCAGCGATAGCGCCTCCACGAAACCATGGCGCACGTGCTTAAGCCTGTGCAAAGCCATGATAATCGGAAGTGGAAAGTTCTTTGGCAACTGCGAGAGGATTTTTATCATCCCCTGAAAGCTGCCTGCTGAACCTCCAATTACAACCGCCTTATAGCTGTTATCTAAATTGAATTTGTTCATCGCTGACAACTTCGCTTAGTCCTTTATTTTTTTATAAACCTTCTCTTCATTATTCACCACAATAAAGCGGCTCGCATAATCGCACCAAATCAATGATTCTTTGGAGCCGATGGCCAGGTATCCGTACCTGAACAAGCTTTCGTGGAACTTCTTCAACACCTCATTCTGAAGGGTTTGATTGAAGTAAATCATGACGTTTCGACAAAGGATGAGGTCGAATTTGTTAAAGACTTCCCCCATAACCAGGTCATGCTTTCTAAAGGAAACATTCATCAGCAGGTTCTTGTCGAATACGGCATTACCATTTTCCTCTTTATAATAATCTTTCAGGGTTTTTGTGCCTTGAAAGCGTATGTAGTTTTTTTCATTGAGCTCCATACTTTTTAAGGAGTAGGTAGCCGCTTTGGCACGTTCAATGATGTTAGTATCTAAATCGCTGGCTATGATGGTAACATCCTGATGTATGCCCATTTCCTTTAGTAAAATAGCCATCGAAACCACTTCTTCACCCGATGAGCAGCCCGCATGCCAGATTTTGAATTGCTTGTGATTCAGCATGATACCGGGTATGATTTCTTCGCGCAGAATGCGCCAAAAGCCCGGGTCACGGAACATTTCTGTTACGTTAACCGTAAGTTCATCCAGAAATTCGTAGATAAAGCCGGGGTTATCAGTTAGCTTTTTAATGAGGCCATCTACGTTCAGTTTTTTTAACTCCAGAATGCGCAAGACCCTGCGCTTAAAAGATGACATCGCATAGTTGCGAAAGTCGTATCGGTATTTTTGGAAAATTACTTCCGTTATCCGCTTGAGGTCTGCAATGTCAATGTCCTGCATAGAGAACGGTTTAGCTCGGTTTAAGTCAATGTTTTAGTGCCTTGCCAACACATAATCGATACAAGCCACTAACCCATATAATTGGGAAAACAAGATAGTTATTTGGTGTAAATCGCTAACGATTTTATAGTTAAAAATGAATTTTAGTTTTTAATATTAGTCATGACCATGAGCAGGGGAGTCTCTGGTTGGACTTCAGCCAAAAAGCAATTATAGGCAAAATGATGATATGATCGATGCCTCTGGGATCAATATTATGGTTGTAAAAATCGTAACTACCTGATTATTTGTTTTTTAGACTCTCTTGCGTAATTCTCAGGGCTTCCAGGTGTATGCGTAAGTCATGTTCTAACGAATCAAGACCTTTATTAGTGGCTGAGGTTGCTCCTGATTTTTCTAATGAAGCAATAGTTTGCCGATAACCAATTTCTTTCTGTTCCATTTCATCTTGCATGGCAGATAGTCGCTCCATGTTCTGTCGCAGACTTTGTTCCTGCTCTTTCAGCGCCTCTGATTTACGTTCAGCCTCAATCAACATTTCTTTCATGCTGGCTGATTTATAGGCAATGGTAATCATATCGGCCACTGACTTTGCAAAATCCACCTCTTCAGGAGACCATGGCTTTTGAATACCCTGATGCTCGCAGCAAATAACGCCACCCACCTGACCATTGATGAAGAAGGGTACATCTAACATCGATTTAATGTTAAGTACATCGAGGTAACCCGTTTTAAATTCGGCAATGGCTTCGTGGTTGAAGGCATCAGGAGCTACGATTACTTCTTCAGTTTCTATTGACTTGAAATAACGCGGCAAATCTTTTTGATAAAGAGTCATGCCAGCACTGAAACTATTCTTTTCCTGCTCGTAGAGCTTCGCTAATTCTATGCTTTTGCTTTTAGAATTGTATGACCAAATAGCTGCGCGTGTTATGGCAAAACGTTGTGCAAGTGCTTTGGTGACAGCTTCTAATGCTAAATCCAGATTCCCGTTTTGCACATGTTCGTTTCTGGTAAGGTCAAGCAAGAGTTTACGGTTGGCGAGGATTTCTTCTGCTTTCCGCGACTCCAGTTTTAGCAATTCCTCACTTTTATTTTTTAGAAGTACATCGTTAGTGATGTCTTTTGTAAAAACACAGGCACCCATAATTTCATTATCCTGGTTGTAAACGGGTGTTGTGGTTATTTCATAATGTTTACCAAAGTATTCCTCATTAAAAATAATTGTTTCGCCCCGGAAAACACGATCATACCTGTCTTTAACAGCAGCGCGGTCACCTTTAGTAAAGGCAAAAACATCCAACCCTTCTTTTAACTCTATGCCTTGTTGTTTAAAGCTTTCGTAAATAAACTTGTTGATAACAGCCACCTTATAATTCCGATCGATGGTCATCATGGCATCTTTGGCTGCATCCAAGATGCTTCGCAAATAAGCCTCCTTCTCCTGCGACTCGCGGGCTACGCGTTCCATGCTTTCCTGAGTCGCCTGAAGCTCCTCCATGTTCTGACGCATCTCTTCCTCCTGCGCGCGCATTTCTTCAGCCTGCTGTTGTGACTGATCTAATAGAATTCGGGTACGTTCATTAACCTTTACGGCTGAAAAGGTTGAGGCAATGCTCTCACCAATCTTTTCACAGAAATCTATTTCATGCTTTTCAAAATCTTTGAAAGATGCCACCTCGAGTACACCGACCACTTCTTGTTCAATTTTTAAAGGAACCAGAATGAGTGTATGTGGGTTAGCGCCACCCAGGCCTGAAGTGATAGTGATGTAATTTTTGGGAATCTTTTTAAGGTGAATGGTCTCCTTTTCAAGGTAAGCCTGACCAACCAGGCCTTCGCCAATGGCGATTTTGCGTGTCAGGTATTTTTTTCTTTCAAACGCGTAGGCGGCTTTTAGTTCCAGAAATTTATTGTTTTCGTCTTCATCATTTAAAATAAAAACGCCACCCTGATTGGCTTTTAGATATTTCACAATGAAGATAATCACCTCTTCAGAGAGCCTGGTCATGTCGTGGTTGGCGGTGCGCAGCAACTCTCCAAAATTGGCTAGTCCTTCTGTTGCCCACACACGCTTTTTCTCTTCTTCAGCGCTGGCTTTCATTTTAACCTTCATGCTTACCAGTTCGCCAGCAAGGTTTTCTTTGTTGAGGTCAAAAGTTTCGTCATTGATGCCTTCCAGGCGGGCATTAAAATTGCCTTTGCCTATTTCCCGAACAAACTCAGTTGCGTAACGAAGGTTATTGGTAATGTCAGATATAACATTGTCAGGATTAAAAGGCTTGGCGTTATTGAGTAACTGCTCGCGGTTGCCCTTATCCAGTTCCATTAATCGTTGCATGCGTAATTTTCCTGCTTTTCTGATTTGTAACAGAAACAAGATAAGCAAGGCAACGATGACAGGGCCAATGATATAGGCCACTAGATTGGCGGCCAGTATTGTGAGTATCAATACTAAAAGAATGCTTGCACCCAGCAGTACTTCAGACGAATACTTTTTTATCCAGGTAATGAATTCACGCGCCATATAAACAGCTTATTGAAAGCCGAATATATCTAAATTCAGATGAATAAGCCGATGGATTTCTGAATAAAATGTTTAGTTAATTACGAGTTGTTGCATAAAGTTTTGAATGGCATGACTCACCGCCTCCGCTTCTTCTTCTTGTGGAAAATGCCCGCATGTTTCCAGTCTTACTATTGTGGCATTATTGAATCCGCTACGGAATTTATCGAGGTTTTGGGGTTTGATAACAGGGTCCTTCATGCCCCAAATAAACAGGGTGGGTATATGCTTCAACTTATGGATTTGCTGCCATTGCCATTCAAACCAATCCTGGTCTTTCAACAACGATTGGGCAAAAGCCAGGGTACCCAGGCGACTTTTTGCATTGGGAAAGGGGAGAGAATACTGTTTGGCCATACTTTTAGACAGTGGCTTTTCTCCAAAGGCGGCAGGCATGATAAAGCGTGCTGAGAAATTGAGATATTTGTAGAGAAAAGGTAAAAGTGGATTCTTTAGTATTGGTTTTAAGCGCTTAAAGTCAGGATCTCCCTCGCTACTCCAAAGCCATGAGTTGAGGATGGTCAGGCTTTTGATATTTTCTGGATGTTGTAGGGCATAACGGAACGCAATAGGTCCCCCAAAATCGTGTACAATTAAATGAATGTTGGTAAGTTTTAGGTGTGTTATGAAGGCAATAAGTCTTTCGGCATGCTGTTGAGTTGCGTAATTATAATCGGCAGGTTTATCGGAAAGTCCGAAACCAATATGATCAAGAGCTATACACCTGCAGGTTGGTGATAATGCGCTGATCACCTTTCTAAAATCAAAACTCCATGAGGGCGTACCGTGTACAAACAGCAAGGTTTCGCCTTGTCCTTCATCAATGTAGTGTTGACGAACACCTTCGAACAGGAAAAAATTACTTTGAAAGGGATATTCCTTTCTATCTAACCATTGTGGTATAGTCATTGCTTTTTTTACAAAGCAAGAAAGCTTTTAGCAGATGAAAATTGGTCTATACCAAGTTCTATATCCGTATGGTGTTGTAAAGTTTGCTGAAATTAGTTGAGTCAATTTTTAGATAGGAAGCCAGTAATTTATGCGGTACTTGGTTAAGCAAATAGGGGCTACGTTGGCAAAATGTTTTGAAACGATCTTCCATAGACATAGTCTGTAATTCGACCTGACGCTGAATTACACCACTAAGGATGGTTTCAGTAATTTTGCGAAAGCTTCGCTCCAGGTGCTTAACCTTATCGAACAGTAATTGAATATCGTTGTAGGAGAGAACATCAAAAGTGCTATCGGTAAGACACTGCAGATAATGGGCAGAAGGTTTTTGCAGCAGGAAGGAATCTGGTATTGCAGAAAAGCCAGGCGCATAGGTAAAGGCAATTACATGCTGTTTGTTGTCAGTCTCCAGGTATGAATATTGTACACCTGATTTTACCAGGTAGAGGTTACGTTGTATTTGCCCGGGTTTGATAAGGACATCAGCTTTTTTAAAGGTGGATTCTTTCAGGTGGGGAATAATCAAATCAATATCTTTTACATCGGGAAAGATTGTTTTGAGTAAAGATGTTGTATTAAATGCCTGTGAAGACACACCTATAAATTATTTTTACTGAATGCAAAGGGGAGTAATGATGCAGCAGAGGGTGCCACAACCCATTCATGATCATGTGATAGCATGATGATTTCGAAAGGTACACCTTGGCGTTTTTCACTTTCAAGCATTACTTGACGGCAACCACCACAAGATGCTGCGGGTGTCAGGTCTTTCTGGTCTTTTTTTCTTGCTACAATTACAACCTTCCTTATTTTTTTATCAGGATGTTGGGCATTGGCGGAAAAGACGGCCAGGCGTTCTGCGCATAAGCCGGCAGGGTAGGCAGCATTCTCCTGATTTGTGCCCAATACAATGTTGCCATCTTCAAGTAAAACTGCGGCCGACACATGAAATTTGGAATAAGGTGCATACGCATGTTCCAACCATTCTGTAGCACGATGTGCCAGGTATTGTGTTTCAGGATCTAAGGCATCCAGTTTTTTAAAGTATTTAAAATCACTCATGGGGAGGTCAAGTTAAGCAAAAAAAGTATATAGATATCTACGGGGTATAAGACGCTCGAAACAAGAAAAAATTACAGTAATTTGCTGGTGATGAAATCTATACTTGTTCTGGGTGCCGGGCGCTCTTCCTCCAGCTTAATCAATTATTTACTACATGAAGCTAACTTATATGCTTGGCATATCATTGTAGGCGATTTATCTCTTAACGCAGCACGCGAAAAAGTGGGCACTCATAAAAATGGGGAAGGTATTTTCTTTTCCATTGATGATGAGAACTTAAGTAGAACCTGGATAGCAAAGGCCGACTGTGTAATCTCGCTCTTACCAGCCCCACTCCATCCTAAAGTCGCAAAGTTATGCCTTGAATTGAATAAGCATTTACTGACGGCCAGTTACATTTCGCCTGAAATGAAGGCTATGCATGAAGAAGCGAAACAGAGAGATTTACTATTCCTGAATGAATGTGGGCTTGATCCGGGGATTGATCACATGAGTGCCATGCAGATCATTGATAAAATACATGCTAAGCAAGGAAAACTGATCTCATTTGAATCATACACCGGTGGTTTAATTGCTCCCGAAACTGATCCTGAAAATCCGTGGCGTTATAAATTTACCTGGAATGCCCGTAATGTGGTGATGGCTGGCCATGGTACAGCCAGGTTCTTACAAGATGGTCAGTTCAAATATGTACCCTATCAGCAATTGTTTACAAGAACTACATCTGTGGAGGTACCCGGCTTTGGCGCTTATGAAGGTTATGCCAATAGAGATTCATTACAATACATTGATACCTATGGTTTAAAATCTATACAAACCATGATACGCGGCACTTTGCGAAACAAAGGCTACTGCAAGGCCTGGAATGTACTTGTTCAGTTAGGTTGCTGTGATGAAAGTTATGAGTTGACAGGTCTCCATGAAATGACGCATCAATCTTTTATTGAAACTTATCTTGCATCCGGCTCAGGTTCTGTTGAAGATCGTTTGTGTGAACATTTAAAGCTGGATAAGCATGGAGAGGAAATGAAGCGTTTGCGCTGGTCCGGTTTCTTTTCAGATGAAAAAATAACGCTTACAAAAGGAACGCCAGCACTGATAGTTGAACACATTTTATCAAAGCGCTGGACACTATCGCCTCAAGACAAAGACATGATCGTAATGTGGCACAGGTTTACTTACGAATTGGCTGATCAATTACATGAAGTGCAAGCTTCGTTGGTAGCTACAGGTGATGATGCTACATTTACTGCCATGGCCAAAACGGTTGGCTGGCCTCTGGCTATTGCTGCCAAACTTTTAATGCAGGGTAAAATCAATGAACGCGGTGTATGTCTTCCAATCACACCAAAATTATATGAGCCAATTTTGCAGGAGCTTGATAGCTTGGGTATTCGTATGCACGAAGCAGAGAGAAGGTTAAAATAAGCTTAGCTTCTTTTTAGTTTGGTGAAGGTGAGTAAGCTTACTGGCAGCGATGCCAGGAAAAGGAAGGTAAGTTGACTGTCTTTTGTAAATAAATAAAATAGGAACGTAAGTAATCCATAATAAACTGGAGTGGTAAAAACGCCTAAGGCAAATTTTACCGAACTGATGAACTGCGGATCTTTGATTTTACTTTTTATCAATTGCTTGATCCACCAGTAATGAAGTCCATGCGTGAGATAGACATAACCTTGTATAGGAAGAAGCAGAACAGATCGTAGTGAGTTAGGTTTCTTGACATCAGTTTTTTCAGGGTACTGTGCGGCCACTTTTTTATCTGCTTCAAACTGTCTGACCATGTCAGCTTGATATGTTCTGTTGTTGATCAGATGTTGCTGGCGCTCGTAGTATTCGTTTTCTGGCTTTAGGTCAAGGGCCAAACGCTTAATTGCCTGATAAGCCTCATCAACAAGTAAATCAAGCTTCTCTCTTTCTGTTTTTGCTTCTGCAATAATCGTATTGACCGGTAATACATCACCAATGTTTATCAATACCCTTGCATTAAAGCCATGATGCTCTGTGTAATGAATGCCAAAGGGCACGATACGCAAAGGAATATCCGGGTGTTGACTATTAAACATGAGTGCCAAACGAGCAAAACCTTTTTGAAAGTCGCGCATGCTCCATGGCTCATTGTGATTAGCCTCAGGAAAAAGCAGAATCACTTCATTTCGTTTCATTAAATCAACGCATTCCTGTAAAATAATATCATTGTTTTTCAGGGTACCAAAACCATCGCGAAAGCGGTAGATTGGTTTGAGGTGAATGATACTTAATAGCTTAGCTGCCCAGGGTTTATTGAACACACCTGCTCTGGTTAGGTAGTAAGGATTGCGTGGTCCGGAGCACGTCATTAGTATGGCATCTATAAAAGCATTCTGGTGATTAGCTATAAAAATGAGTGGCCCTTCTGCCGGTATTTTTTCCTTGCCTTTTACCTGCCACTGTTGATAGTAAAATCTCAGCCCAAGTTTGCAATACGATTTTAAGAAACGATAGATAAAAGAAGGATTCATGTAGATTGGAAAATCGCTTTGCGCCTGATTAGATAAGAAAAAATAAAGCCACTGATTAAATGCCAGACTCCCCACCAGGCCGCCACTAAAGCCATAGAACCATTGCCATCAAAGAAAGTGAAGATTAATACTAAGCCAAGTCCTGAGTTTTGTATACCAGTTTCAATGGCTACGGTTCGGTTAACAGCTTCATCATTTTTTAGAACAGCACTAAAATAATACGCACCTAATAAGCCTAATCCATTATGCAATACTACAATCCAGAATACCGTTAAGATATGGTTACTAAATGCTTCCTGATTATTATAAAGCGCCACCAGGATGAATGCGATCAGCATGAGTATGGATATGATTCTTACGGTCTTGGCAATTTTTAAAGTAGTTTCACTCAAGTAATGCGCAAAGAGCATACCCGCTAACAAGGGCAATAGTAAAATACCAATCATGTTATAAAACAAGTCAAAAAAGTTAACCTCAAGCGACTTTAAATTATTACTTAATTCAGGAAAAAGTGATGCCCATGCAAAAAAACCAAGTGGCGTTAGTATAAAAGCAAAGAGTGATGAAAAGGCAGTAAGTGTTACTGATAAGGCAAGATTGCCTTTCGCTAATAAAGTAAAAAAGTTTGAAGCATTTCCGCCCGGGCAGGCTGCAACCAATATCATGCCCAGCGCTAATCCGGGTGCAGGGGCTAACAAAAACACCAGCATTACTGTAATCAGGGGCAGTAAGAAATATTGTGAAACAAAGCCCGTAAGCAGGGCTTTTTTATTATGGCGGAGTTGATAAAAGTGAGCTGGCTTTATTTCCAGGGCAACCCCGAACATAATAAAGGCCAAACAAAGATTCAGCGCAAACAGGGAAGAAGGAGAGAAGTTTAATTGTGGTTCCACTCGCTTATTTTGCTTGAAAGATAAAAATATCTTTTCAATTTAAACCCTGCTCGTAGCCAATATCGGCAGGTAAGTGTGTGCCATTGGCTGCATTAACAGCCAGTTGGTCGCAACGTTCATTTTCCGGATGCCCGGCATGTCCTTTAATCCATGTAAAACGTGGTTTTAATTTTCTATGCAGGGGTATGTACCTAAGCCAAAGGTCAACATTAGCTTTATCTTTAAAATTTTTCTTTTCCCAATTCCATAGCCATCCCTTCTCCACAGAATCAACAACATATTTGGAGTCAGAGAAAATCATCACTGGTAAATCATTTTTTTTGATGGCCTCAAGCCCAACAATAACAGCAAGCAGCTCCATTCTATTATTGGTCGTTAGCCGAAAGCCTTGCGACAATTCTTTTTCGTGGGCACCAAATTTAAGAATGGTGCCAAAGCCTCCAGGCCCGGGATTGCCTTGTGCAGCTCCATCCGTATAGATGCGGATCATCCTTAAAAGCTAAAGTTACTTTTGAAAATCTTAACGGCAATGGCGAGCAGTATTACACCAAATACACGTCTTAATACGGCAAAACCAGACTTGCCGATTACCCGCTCTAACCAAACAGACGAACGTAACACAAGGTAGACAAAGGCAAGATTCACAACGATACCAATCAGCACGTTAACTTCTGCGTACACTGCGCGAAGTGATAAGATTGTAGTTAACGTTCCTGCACCGGCAATCAGGGGAAAGGCCAGAGGTACAACGGAACCAGTACCTGATGCCTCAGGATCATCTTTGATTAAGGTTATACCCAAAATCATTTCCATGGCTACGATAAAAATTACAATAGCACCTGCTACAGCAAAGGAGGCAACATCGAGACCAAAGAGTTTTAGGATAGATTGACCAAGAAACAGAAAACCAACCATTAGAACAGCTGAGATAATAGTAGCTTTTTCTGATTGAATGCGACCTTCTCTTTTTCTGATGATGATGATAAAAGGTATCGATCCCAGAATATCGATTACAGAGAAGAGAATAAGGGTTACCGAAAATATTTCTTTTAGGTCTAGCATGCTGCAAATCTAGTATTTTATTTTCTGCTAATCCGTGTCTTTATCCAAAATCCCTTTTACTCTTGCACGCATCCACTTTCAGCGGTTTAACAGATGGTTCTTTAATTAAATCTCTTTTACTTCTAAACTGCTGGCATCCAACTGGATTAACAGATTTTATTTTTTCTTCAGGCTAGCCAAAAATTTCTGCAAAGCCTTTATTTCTTTGTCCTGGATGGCAGGGAAATTCGCAATACGAAAAGTAGTAGGCTTCAAATCTCCGTAACCTTCTCCAAGTAAAAACCCAGCCTTTTTTGCTTTTGCTTTTACCTGAATCACATAAGCAGGATCAGCCATAAGCGGCAGTACAGTCTGCGATTGCACTGCTGTATTTTCCACCAGTAGTTTCAGATCCTTTTGCTGTAGTAGGAAATTCTTCCATTGATTAAACCTGGTACTTGTTTGTTTATGGATAGTTTTAATCGGAGCTTGTTTCTCCATGACCCGCATCAAAAGATAAATAGCCAGTACGTTGGGTGTATGCGTGGTCTGCCATACTTCCATCATCCTAATCATTGAGGAGAGGCTATTGTAATGAAGTCGCTCATTCACTTGACGTGCTCGTTCAATTGCTTTTGGCGAACAAACCATCACAGCCATTCCTGCTGGCAATCCAAAGCATTTTTGAACCGAAGCAAACCACACATCCGCTTGTTTGAAATCTAACAATATCCCTGCCATCGAAGAAGTAGCATCTACCGCTATGATAGCCTCGGGATTCTTTACTCTGAATCGCTTGATTATCTGGTTACTTACTTGTGTTCCATTACTGGTTTCGTTTTGGGTCAGACAGATTAAAGCTTGCTGGTAAGGAAATGCATATTCTTCAGGGTGCAAGGCTTCATCCCTGCTAAAGAGTATGCCCTCGGCATGATGGTTAAGAGCTACGGTATAGTCGAACCATTTTTTACCAAAAGCCCCGTTAAAAAGATGGTAGCTCTTTTCACCACTGAGAGACTGCGCCAGAATTTCCCAGCATTCGGTGGCTGATGCCGTATAAAAAATAGTATAGTCTTTTGGTATTGAAAGTTTTTGCTTGAGTAGGCGATCTGTTTTTTTTGCGAGCGCAATAAATTCCGGGCTTCGGTGGTTCATACTTACAACACCATCCTTTACCGCCTCTTTAACAAAGGTTGGTATGGAATCGTGTACGCGAGAGGGGCCTGGATAGAATGAAAGCATCTTATAAATTCTTATAACGTTCAAAATATTCTATTGCCATGGCATATCCCTCTAGTCCGAAACCAGAAAGTAAGCCAATGCATTTCGAAGTAATCAGACTTTTATGCCTGAATTCTTCTCTTGCATAAATATTGGAGATATGGACTTCTATGGTTTTTGTTTTAACAGCCCCCAGGGCATCGTGAAGAGCTACAGAGGTATGTGTATAAGCCCCTGCATTGAGTATAATGCCATCAAAAGAAAAACCAACCTCGTGAATTTTATTGATTAACTCACCCTCAATGTTGGATTGATAATAATGGAGTTCATGTTGGGTGAAACGCTTCTGAAGTGCTTCAAAATAATTATTGAAATCGCGGCTCCCGTAAATGCTCTCTTCTCTGACACCGAGCAGGTTAAGGTTAGGGCCATTGATGATTTGGATTTTCATGCTCCAAATTACAATGTTTTATAAGGCAAATACAGGTAATACTAATTTTTTTGTGCGGAAAGATTAGTCATTCAGTCCCCAATCATATTCGAGGTATGTAATGGGTGCCTTTGGTGATAACCGAATGTTGGAATGTGTATTCACAAAGCTTCTTACGCTTTCTCCTTTCTTATTAAAATCCATGCCGTACCACTTAAAAATCATACTCAGTTGTGCTTTGTCAGGGCTTATCTTATTTCTAAATGAATCAGCGAGGTATGCCCTTGATTGCTTGTTAAGCTGCGCATCGAGTTTGTCAGCTGTGTAGGCTTCGTTTAGTAAGATAGGACACGACTTGCTGGCACATACAAGTGCCATGTGTACTCGAGGATCATCAAAGTCTTTTCTTAGTTTACCGTGCTCAATATTGTTAAGGTCCATCCTTTCAGTGCCGATTCGAATGAACTTAATATCCCAGGGTGTATTTACAAACGGAATTTGAACCTTACTGCCGATATCTTTAATACTCGCCACCGGATAGTATTTAATGACAAGCTTTATGGTAAAGGCATTGTAGGCATTGATCCAATATGCCATTTGTTCATTTCTGCTCCAGGTGTCGGTCTTGGGTGCGTTTTTGCTAATGAGTGTCAGGTATTGATTTAATAAAACTGAATCTTTTATAAAGCCCTTGTAATTGACCTTTCCTTCAGGTGAAACGTGCTTTTTTAATAAAGCATCGTATATGGCGTGAGAGGGTCCGTTTGTTTGAGACCAAGCTTGCAAGGGAATAGATAAAAGCAGGATCAGTAAAATCTTATAGGGGCTGACGTTGCGTAAGTATAAAGAAGAATTTAACAAAGGTCTGTTCAACATTGTTGTATAATACTTAGTTTTGGAAGATTGCCAATATGAAAGCTACGTTATTAACACTTATAATGCTACTGGGGTTTAGTTTTTATGCTTTTTCTCAAGTTAAACCCATTGAAGAGATAAAGTATTTTGATATAAAGCTGGCAGGATTGACTATTGGCGAGATGAAAGCCACTAAAAAGCAAGAGGACACGGTAATTTACTACACGCTTGACAGCAAGGTTAAATTCTGGTTTTTTGTTACCATTAATGTTGAACATAAAACACAAGTGCTCTATCACAATACTAAACTGATTTACTCCAAATCAACATCCGTTTCTAACAAAGGTAATTTTACAAGTGATATAGTCTGGAATAAGGATAAATACGATGTTAATGTAAATAGCTATGACTATACAAACAAAAAAAGCATAGCTAAGACTATTGAGCATAATGTTGTGGCACTTTATTTTAATGAACCCAAAACAGTTAATAAAATTTTACTTGATGGATTCGGATTAATGACAGATGTGACAACACGTAAAGCAGGCTTGTACCTGATAGATGTTTTAGGTAATAAAAATTCTTTTGAATATAAAGATGGCAAACTGGTACAAGCAAACATGTACAGTAAGTTTAAAAATTACAATGTAGTGGCGCGAGGTTATGATGATTAGTGTCATTATTCCTACGGTAAATGAGGCAGCAATAATTCACAGCAGGATAGCTTTCATCCGGGAGCATGGTGGGCCGACTGTTGAAGAGATAATTGTGTGTGATGGAGACAGCGATGATGAAACTGTTATGCATGCAGAGAAAGCCGGTGCCAAAATTATTCGTTGTGCTGATCGAAACAGGGCCTTGCAAATGAATGCAGGTGCCAGTAAGGCAAAGGGCGACATACTCTACTTTGTGCATGCGGATACGCAGTTAAATCTTAACTTTGCTTCCGATATTTTGGATGCTGTCGCCAATGGCTTTGACTCCGGTTGTTACCGCTATGTATTTGATTCCGAAAAACTTATGTTAAGGGTAAATGCATGGTTTACCCGATTTGACCTCATGTTTTGCAGGGGGGGTGATCAGACCTTATTTGTGAAGAAAGAGGTGTTTAAGGCCTTAAATGGCTTCGATGAAAGTTTTGTGATCATGGAAGATTACGAATTCCTTAAACGATTACGAAAACAAGCTTCATTTTTGATTATTCCAAAAAATGTAACCGTTAGCGCGCGCAAATATGACGACAACTCTTGGCTTAGGGTTCAACTCAGTAATCTTGTAGCCTTTTCTATGTTTCGTTTTAAAATGTCGCCAAAAAAAATTAAGATTGCCTACAAAAAAATGCTTAACTATCGGCACGATGGAATACGTAATTAGTGGAATACAACAAGTTGGTATAGGGGTTAGAGATGCTGAAGAGGCGTGGACTTGGTACCGCAAGCATTTTGGTTTTGATGTACCTATTTTTAAGGATGCAGCCCGTGCTTCTTTAATGACTCGGTATACATCTGGCATAGCAGAAACACGCTATGCTATTTTAGCTATGAACCTGCAAGGCGGAGGTGGTTTTGAGATATGGCAGTATACCTCTAAAGAGCCTGTGGCAGCTTCTGCGAAGCATGTTTTAGGAGATACTGGCATCTTTGCCGTAAAGCTTAAGTCGAATAATGTTGAACAATCCTATCAGTCACTTAAAAGCAAGGGTGCACATGTCTTAGGTAAGCCGGAAAAATCACCCGATGGCCGCATGCATTTCTTTGTAGAGGATCCTTATGGCAATTTGTTTGAAATAACTGAGGGACACAGCTGGTTTAAGCGTGGCACTTTTCCAAATGGTGGTGTAAGTGGTGTAGTAATAGGCGTTTCTGATATGGAAAAGGCCTTGCCACTCTATAAGAACATATTGGGTCATCAGTCTGTCTGCTACGATAGCACACAAAAGTTTAGCGATCTGGAAAATCTGGAGGGAGGAAAAGACACTTTCAGAAGAGTGCTTTTAAAAGTTTCCGGACCCTGCAGAGGTGCTTTTGGCAACTTACTGGGCAGCACAGAAATAGAATTGGTGGAGACAAAAGAGCGGAAACCTTCGAAAATTTACGAGAGCAGAAACTGGGGTGATCTTGGCTTTATCCATGTTTGTTTCGATATAAGGGGGATGAAGCTGTTGGCTAAGAAATGTGCAGAAGTTGGTAATGCCTTTACAGTGGACAGTAGTAATTCCTTTGATATGGGGAAAGCTGCTGGTCATTTTTCATATATTGAAGACCCCGATCAAACCCTAATCGAGTTTGTGGAAACCCATAAAATTCCCATTATCGAAAAACTGGGCTTGTTCCTTAACATCAAGAACAGGGCCCCAGAAAAGCCCCTGCCTAACTGGATGTTAGGTATGCTTTCCTTAAACAGGGTAAAAGATTAAAAAAAATCATAACTCTCTATTAACGGAAGTATTGATTCTTACGTCCTGTAGGTAACACCAGTTTTGCTGCAAACATTAGCTTGCTTTGTATGTTGTTAAACCAGATGCTGTTAATGCTTCTGGCCATTAAATTTAGTAAGGCATTGTTTAATGGTTGACTGCTTGTTAGCAAAGTAAAATAAAAGCCAGGGTAGAATTAATGATCATTCGGAAATGAATAGAGTTCTCATAACACTTTGCTTGCTGATCAGTTTGGCAGCAGAAGCACAGAAATACAATTCTGTTAAAGGAAGTATCACCTTTCTATCCGATGCTGTGATTGAAGATATTGCTGCAGAGAATACAGCCGCCCTTGCCATACTGGATGTGAGCTCGCGTCAATTGGCTTTCTCAGTCCCAATCATTGAATTTCAATTCGAAAAGAAATTAATGCAGGAGCATTTTAATGAAAAGTACATGGAAACAGAAAAGTATCCCAAAGCTACTTTTCAGGGTGTGTTATCTGATTTTTTAATAACGAATGCTAACGCCCAGGCTGTTACGGCTAAAGGTAAACTTACGATACATGGTGTCACCAGAGATGTTCAGATTCCGGGTACACTTGTCGCTGATAAAAATGGTAGTATTAAGTTGCAGTCTGCTTTTGTAGTTGCCTTAAAAGATTACAATATAAAAATACCGAAATTACTTTGGGAGAATATTGCAGAGGAGGTGAATGTGAAAATTGATTTTACACTACAACCTAAATAATGTTAAGATGTTACTAAGCTTTAAATCCAAGCTAACGTTAGGCAGTATTGGCTTGTTCTTTATGCTTGTTGTTGATGCAACAGCACAAGACGATTTACTGAAAGAACTGGAAGAATCAGCGCCTGCAAAAGCTGTTTACACTGAAGCAACTTTTAAGGGAACAAGAGCTGTTAACGGTCATTCAGTAGAAACAAAGCGTAAGGGTGAATTAGAATTTTTAATCAGTCACCGTTTTGGCCGACTTAATTCCGGAGCTTACGAATTTTGGGGACTTGATCAGGCCTTTATCAGGCTTGGATTTGAATATGGAATAAACGATCGTCTTGGTGTAGGCGTAGGAAGAAATTCATTTAATAAGATTTATGATGGTTACCTTAAATACAAATTACTGAGACAGCAAACAGGTTTAAAGAACATTCCTGTAACAATCACTGCTTTCGGTAGTACTGCTCTGCAATCGGTTCCGCGTAGCAGCGATGATCCAACGCTTGTGTTTAGCGATCGACTTGCCTACACAGCACAAATACACATCGCCAGAAAGTTTTCACCAAAGCTTTCTCTGCAAGTATCGCCAACAATTATTCATTCTAACCGTGTCGATCAGCAAATAATGAAAAACGATCAATATGCCCTGGGTGTATCCGGTAGGTATAAGTTAACTCGAAGTCTTTCGCTTAATTCAGAATATTATTACCGTGTAGATCCGGTAAAGCCAAGCCCTTATTACAATTCATTAGCTTTTGGATTAGATATTGAAACAGGTGGTCACGTATTTCAATTGATTGTCTCCAATACACAAGGTATGGTAGAGCGAACCATAATTAATGAAACTGCCGGTGATTTTTCAGCTGGGGATATACACTTTGGGTTTAATATCACGCGTACTTTTCAACTTGGTAAATAATTCAAAATTTGAAATTCAAAATTCAAAATTCTATTCTTCAGTCTGTGTCCCACTGACCGAAATTATGAGTTTGCAATTTGAGATTACCTTTTGGTTTCAACTTGGTAAGTAATTTTAAATTTCGAATCTGAAATTTAAAATTGAATTGACACATCCCCATGTATCGGGAATCCCGTGCATGTTAGTATCCTTCCTTTGGCCAGATCGGCATCCGTTAATACTTCATTGCGCTGCATCCAGATTTCACCTTTTGTACAAGTAGCGGCACACGCGCCACAGCGACCAGCTTCACAACTGTAGGGTAAATCAAGGCCTTTCGCTTTGGCAGCTTGTAAGATGTTAACCGGATATTGGGTATCAACTTTATGAATTGCACCTTCGAATGCAATAAAAACAGAATGCTTATTAGTTTCAGGCGGAAGTGCTTGCTGTCGCGCTGGGGGTGTATGAAAAACCTCCTTAAACACTTGTGTAGGGGGGATGCCCTGTGCAATAAGGGTAACCATGGCCATCTGACGGTAATCGAGTGGTCCACAAACGTAAGCTAAGGTTTTGTCCGGCTGATCTACATAAAGTTGAAATAGCTCCTCCAATACACTTTTACCTAAGCGTGCACGCATCAGATTTTTTGCGTTGCTGAACAGAAATTCAATGCGTAAGCGATCAGGAAATTGCTTCTCCAGCTTTTTGAGTGTGTTTAAAAAGATAGTACTCTTTTCATCGTGGTTGCTATAAATCAGTACTACTTTCAAGTGAGGTTGAAAGTGTAATATTTCTTTCATGATTGATAGCATGGGCGTAATGCCGCTGCCGGCTGCTAACAAGAGTACAGTGCTAAGTTGTGTTATGTCTTGTGGTAGGGTGAAAAGACCTGAAGCGCCATTGCTCATTAAAGCATCGCTCACCTTTATATCATCAAAAAGCCAACGCGAAATCTCCCCATTATTAATTCGTTTAACTGTGATGCTGGGAGAGGGATCGAGAACAGGATGTGAAGAGAAAGAATATTGTCTCCGTATTTCTCCGCTGAATCCTTTTTTAATCAAGGTTAAAAATTGCCCGGGTTGATATGACAATTCCCTGTGATTTTCAAAAACAAATGATTTTGTATCTGACGTTTCTTCTATAATCTCCCTGACTTTTAATTCAATCATCTTTAACAATTTCAAATTTCAAATTTCAGATTTTAAATTTGCGACTTGAAATTTGTAATTAATTATTCTATTTACCTAACGCTATTCCCCTGGCCATCTTAGGAAAGATGAGTCCATGAAAGGGTAAAACCGCATACCAATATAAACGTCCCCAAATTCCTAAAGGCCTGAAAGTGGCCGTTTGAATCAGTACTTTTTTGCCTGCATGCACCTTTAACTTGAATTCCAGCCAGGCTTCACCCGGCAACTTCATTTCAGCATATAATAAAAGTCTGCCTTGTTCCTTATCTGCCACCAACACTCTCCAAAAATCAAGTGCATCGCCCGGTTTTAAATCGTCTTCACTTCGTCTTCCTCTTCCTAAACCAACACCACCAACCATTTTATCGGCTACGCCACGTAAGCGCCACATCCAGTTACCAAAAAACCAACCTTTTTCTCCGCCTATGCCCCAAAGTCTATTAATAACTACTTCGTTAGCATCTGTATATGGCACAACACGTTTGTCTAGGTAACAGCCGAAATAAGGCACCTCTACATAATTTAAAAAATGTGTATTAATGGAAGGATTATTCACGGCATCCTTCCAGCTGGAAACAACATTGCGTTGCTGAATCCTTTCGAAAGCCATTTGAAGTGCTTCTTCGTAACTTAGTAAGTGTATGGGTACAAGCTGCTGAATGCGGTCGTCCTTACAGACTACTTCATTGCGCAAGCTATTCACCAAAGTTTTAGCCAGGGGTAGTGAAGTAGAAGTAACAAAATAGAGCCAATGTGAAGAAAGCTTAGGAGAAAGAATGGGCACAGGAATAATCAGGCGCTTAAGCTTTCGAATGCGGGCGTAGGTCATCAACATATCGTGATAACTTAGCACATCCTTACCGCCAACATCAAAAGTCTGATTGTAAACTGCAGGTTTGAGTAATACACCGCGCAAGTATTCAATGATGTTGCGTATACCGATAGGTTGACATTTAGTCTTCAACCACTTGGGTGCTACCATTACGGGTAATTTTTCTACCAGATCGCGAATGATTTCGAATGATGCACTTCCTGAACCAATAATGATGGCCGCGCGTAAAACTGTAAGGGGAGTTTTGGCTGATTTCAATATATCCTCTACATCTTTACGAGAGCTTAAATGTTTGGAGAGTTTACCATCGTTGGCAATACCACCTAAGTATATAATTTGTTTAGCTGTGGTTTTATCACAGTATCTGATAAAGTTTGTTGCTTGTATAGCTTCCTGTGACTGAAAAGAATTCAGGTTGTTTCCCATAGCATGTACCAGATAATAGGCGGCATCAATAGCTGTGGGTAAATGTTCAAGTGTGCCGGCATCAGTTAAATCTCCCTCTATCACCTCAATGTTTTTGAGATGAGCTTCAGAAAAGTCTTCAAAATCGAAACGTCTTTTGTCGCGTACTAAGCATAGTACATGATGTCCTTCCTCTACCAGTACAGGCAGTAATCGTCTGCCTATGTAACCGGTGGATCCTGTAAGAAGTATTTTCATATGCTGAGGGTCTGCTCTAAGTAACAGCAGAAACCTCTGTTGGTTACTTATTCAGCAAGGGCTTCTTTGTATGTTTTCAATACACGGTCACGTGCAAAGGTGTGTTCAACGATAGGCGCAGGATAGTCTTTTGTGCCAAACTCAGGTACCCATTTTTTGATGTATTCAAACTTAGGATCGAATTTTTCTGTCTGCAAAGTCGGATTAAACACCCGGAAGTAAGGAGCAGCATCACAACCTGAGCTTGCGGCCCACTGCCAGCCGCCATTGTTGGCTGCTAAGTCAAAGTCAAGTAATTTTTTGGCAAAGTAGGCTTCACCCCAACGCCAGTCTATGAGTAAGTGCTTGGTTAAAAAGCTGGCAACGATCATGCGTACGCGATTATGCATAAAGCCAGTACTATTTAGTTCGCGCATGCCGGCATCAACAATAGGGTAGCCTGTCTTGCCTTCGCACCAACGCGCAAATTGTTCTTCATCTTTACGCCAGGGGATATTGTCGTAAGCAGGTTTAAAGGCTTTGTCTACAATGTGTGGAAAATGCCACAATATCATGTGGTAGAAGTCGCGCCAGATTAGTTCGTTTAACCAGACTTCATTTTTTTTAACAGCTAGCTGAGCCAGCTTGCGAATGCTGACAGTACCAAAACGCAAATGCACACTTAAGCGTGTAGTGCCTGCAATAGCTGGAAAATTACGTTGTGTGTCGTATTTTTCAATGATGCTTTGTTTGATGATGCGCTCCGGAAAAGCGGCCTCTACATCTACAAAGCCTATATTTTTTATTGATGGAATGGCAACAGCTTCGCATTGTTTAAAGTGAGAAAAATACTTTTCTGTTGGATAGCTCTTTATATAAAACTTATTGAGTTTAGCTTTCCATTTTCGACTATAAGGCGTAAAGATGGTGTAAGGCTTGCCATCATCTTTTAGTACTTCATCTTTCTCAAAGATCAGCTGATCTTTATAGGTTTTAAAATCAATACCCTTCTGGCTTAAGATTTCACCGACTGCTGCATCACGTTCTACAGCGTAAGGTTCATAGTCATGATTGGTATAAACAGCTTTAGGATTTAATACTTGATAGATGTCTGCTGGCTTACCATGTAATACTAACAAAGACGAACCTAATTTGATCAGCTCTTCTTGTAGTTGCATTAAACTCTGATGAATAAAGGCTACACGCTTGTCTGCTTTATCCTCAAGTTTATCAAGTATGGAAGTATCGAATATAAAAACGGGAAGGACTGATTTGTTTTCTTTAAGGGCGTAATAAAGCGCGGCATTATCTTGCAAGCGCAAATCTCTCCTCAGCCAGACAAGTGTAGTTTCTTTGCTGATTAGGGTTTTAAGATTTTGAATTTCTGAGGTTTTCAATTTCTTTTTCCAGTTTATCGATGGCCTCCATTTTAACAGCGTACAATTTCAGGTCGCCACTGCGTTGAATATGCATGGCTTCTTCTAAAAGTTTACTACGCTTTTTCTCAAGGCTTTGTACAGGATTAGATTTGAATAAACCGAACATACTTTTATTTGGTGAAATGTATAAAATCAAATGGCTATTGCTGCCATTTCCGGATGCTGCATAATCAATTTGAACCAGGCAGTATATTGGTCTGGGTGTTTGCTTATGTCTTCTCTGAGTTGGCTTAGGTTGATGTATTTCCAGTCTTCAACTTCATCGGGGTTAGCCTTAGGTGTTCCGTCAAACTGCCCTATAAAAACATGATCACATTCATGTTCTATTAAGTTTTTGTCGAGCTCAGCTTTGTAAATAAACTTGTAGGCAAACTCTAACTCAACTTCAATACCCATTTCCTGAAAGAGTTTTCGCTTTGTTGCTTCTTCCATACTTTCGTTTGGAAGCGGGTGACTACAACAGGTATTGGTCCACAAGCCACCGCTATGATATTTGCTTGAAGCACGCTTTTGCAATAGCAATTCGCCTTTAGTATTGAAAAGTAGTATTGAAAAGGCACGGTGTAATAAGGCTTTCTGATGTGCCTCCAGCTTTTCCATCGTTCCGATAGGGCTGTCGTTGGTATCAACCAGAACTACGTGCTCCATCAGATTAAATTCAACTGGTGTTTAACATATGAATAAGCGAGCAAACGGATTTTATGTCTGTTTTTAACGCGAATTCTATTATTCAATACAATTTCAGAAGGAGAGTTTTGAATTTTTTTGAATAAAGACAAGTAATAGACGTAAGCAACATAAACTCCAAACCTTGCACCTCTTGGTAAATTTTTAATGCCAACTAAGGCATTGTCAAAATCACGTTGTATGCTGTCTTCTATTTGTTGCTTATTATCTTCATTTAAGTTATCCAGTTCCAGTTCAGGGAAATAAACACGTCCCATACTGAAATCAGCTTTTAAATCACGAAGGAAGTTTACTTTTTGAAAAGCTGATCCAAGACTCATGGCAGCCGGCTTCAGTTTTTCGTATAGTGCGTTATCTCCTTTGCAAAATACACGCAAACTCATCAGGCCTACCACTTCAGCCGAGCCGAGTATGTACTCCTTCATGCTTTGTTCATCGTAAACAGTCTTTGAAAGATCCCACTCCATACTTCTTAAAAAAGTATCTGTCAGTTCTTTTTCAATTTTGTAGGTATTAACAGTGTGTTGAAAACTGTTAAGAATCGGATTTAAGCTAATGCCTTCTTCAATAGCCTGATAAGTATCTCTTCGAAATCGCTCCAGCAAGGCTTTTTTATCAAAGTCATGAAAAGTATCTACGATTTCATCGGCAAACCTAACCCAGCCATAGAGGGCGTAAATAGGATCGCGGTATTCAGGTTTTAAGCAGAAAATACCCAGGGAAAAAGAGGTACTATAAGCACGTGTAGTCATGCGACTAGTGCGTATAGATACTTTATCGAAGAGTTGTTTAGAGGTCATGTGTGATAAGTTAGCCTTTTTTATTGATCTCTTTTCATCAATTCTTCTGCAACTACCTGCCCGGAGATCAGTGATGGTGGTACTCCGGGGCCTGGAACAGTCAATTGACCTGTATAGAACAAGTTATTTACCTTTTTGTTTAAGATAGATGGTTTGAGATTGGCAGTTTGTTTAAGGGTGTTCGCCAAACCATAAGCATTTCCTTTAAATGCGTTATAATCGGAGATGAAATCCCTGTGTGCGTAGCTCCTGTTATAAACAATATTGTCGCGTAGACTTTCTCCTGTCAGCTTTTCGAGGCGATCAAGTACCATATTGAAGTACTTTTGACGAATCTCCTCAGTATCTTCCAGGTTTGGGGCAACGGGAACAAGAATAAAGACGTTTTCGTGACCTTCCGGGGCTACAGTTGTATCGGTTTTGGATGTGCAACACACATAAAAAAGCGGATTGCTGGGCCATGCCGGCTCATCATAAATTTCTACAGCATGCTTGCTGAAGTCCTGGTCAAAGAAAAGATTATGGTGCAACAGCTTGTTTAGTCTTTTATTGACCCCTAAGTAGAAAATTAGTGAGGAGGGGGCCATGACGCGTTTATCCCAATATTCTTCGGTGTAACGTCTGTAAGCAGGGGGTAATAAAGTCTGCTCTACGTGGTGATAATCTGCGCCTGCTACGACAAAGTCGAAAGCCTTGAAAGTACCATTTACAGTTATGCCCTTGGCCTTATTTCCATCTATATCAATAGACTGTACAGCGCTATTAAACTCGAATTTGACACCTTGTTCTTTTGCAACACTTACCATGCCTTCAACAATTTTATGCATGCCACCTTCCGGATACCAGGTGCCCAGTGCCAGGTCAGCATAATTCATAAGACTGTAAAGTGCGGGTGTATTTTCAGGGGTTGCTCCTAAAAATAGTACAGGAAACTCCAGCAACTGGACGAGTTGAGGATGTTTAAAATATTTTTTAACGTAAGTACTAATGGATTCAAAGACATGAAGCTTAAACAAACCTTTAAAAAGGTCCAGGTCAACTAATTCAGTAAGCGATAGCCCCGGTTTTCTTACTAATTTGTTGATGCCCACTTCATATTTGTATTTGCCTTCGGCAATAAATTTTTTAAGATGTGTGCTACTACCAGGCTCAAGCCTGTCAAACATTTTGTATAAGGCTTCCAGTCCGGCCGGCACATCAAGTACATCTTGCTTGCTATAATAAATACGGTAGGAGGGATCTAACCTTTTAAGTGTATAGAAGTCTGAGGCATTTTTGCCAAAAAAATTAAAGTAGTTTTCAAAAACATCGGGCATCCAATACCAGCTTGGACCCATGTCAAACATATAACCGTCTACTTCGAATTTGCGCGCACGTCCACCGGCACTTTCATTCTTCTCAAAAAGGGTAACATCGTAACCAGCCTTAGCTAAGGTACTGGCTGCCGATAATCCTGCAAATCCAGAACCTATTACAGCAACTTTCTTCATTCAAAAAAATTTCAGGAAGATACTAATAACCCTCCAACTGTTTTTGAATCTCTTTGCGTGCGTGGAAAATTCTGTTTTTTACCGTGCCGATAGGAATATTCAAATGGTCTGCGATCTCGTTATACTTATAACCAGAAGTATGCATTTTGAAGGGGATCAACAATTCATCTTTCACTGTTTCAATCTTCTTCCAGGCATCTTTGTATTCGTAACTAGAGTCAGGTGAATTGAAAGTGTGATCGTCTTTCACGTTTAAAAAGTATAATTCTTTTGTTGTGTCATGCGAGGTTTTAGCCCGCTGATTTTTTCTGTAGTTATTGATAAAGGTGTTGCGCATGATCGTGAACAACCAACCTTTTAAGTTAGTGTCGTCACGAAACTTGTCTTTATACATCAAAGCCTTCATAATCGTGTCTTGCACGAGGTCTTGCGATTCTTCGCGGCTTGAAGTAAACCTGCGCGTAAAAGTCTGGAGCGTTGGACGCAAACCAGCAATTTTGTGTGAGAATTCGATGGCGGTCATATGCTTCTTTGTTTTGTTTAACAAATATGGGTAAATAGTTAAACAAAAAAAAGTGAATTTGGATTTTGCCTTAAAATTTGTTTAATATTTTTATGAGCGGTATTAAACAAAAAAGAGGCATATGCCCCTTTTCCCTGATTGCCAGTCTATTGAGTTAATATGTTAAAGTAAATCTTTTAGTGCGAGGGCATTTTTAAACAAAACTATGTTTTCCGGTACTGGTCCTGTATAGCTAGCTAATTGCATCCCAGATACAAAAACTCGATTTTTAGGGAAATCGGAAGAAAGTTTACTCAGGTAATCTTTTATTGTGATCAATTCGCTACCGCTGGTAATGGAGGTTATGAGTATTTCAGGCTTTTGTTGTTGAACAACCTGGAATAAATCCTCGTGTGGTACATTCTGACCAAGGTAGTAGGTTCTGTAACCACTCTTCCTTACGATATAGTGGTAAAAAAGCAGACCTATCTCATGCAATTCCTTTTCTCTTAAATAAAGTACTACGCGTTTAGATTCATGTGGTGGTATGGGCAAACCATCAATAGCCACAATCATCTTTTGCCTTATCAGGTTTGAAATGAAGTGCTCCTGAGCCGGACTAATGTTTTGTGTTTGCCAGAGTACACCAATTTTTTCAAGAAAGGGATAAGTTATTTCTGTGATGGTTTTTTCGAAACCATAACGTAAAATCAGGTTTGATAAGATTTTTTCGAATTGCTCTTCCTCCATATCAATCATAGCCATTACCAACTGGTCTATGTGTATGGTTACATCACTTTTAAGCTCACTGATTTCCAATACCTTTTTATAAAGGTCATCATTGCTCATATCAGCAATTTTGGAAATTTTGATACCGTTGTTATTCAACAGCGAAACGCTGATGATCTTCTTTAATTCTGCATCAGAGTAATAACGAATGTTTGTATCTGTTCTGGCGGGTTCAATAATTCTGTGTCGTTTTTCCCAAATGCGTATGGTATGGGCCTTAATCCCCGACAGTTGCTCCAGCTCTTTAATTGAATATGATCCCATTGGTTTGTTGGTTCAAGAAATTTGTTGGATAAACCTTGCTTTTAGCCAATCTTTAACCATCTATAACAGTAAGTAATCGGTATTGTTTAAACTTTAGTTATGTGCCCCAATTTAAGCCATAGTTCTGATTTGCTCAAACCGGGCATCGATTGGTTTAATGCCAGGGGCTGGAAACCATTTGCCTTCCAGACCGAGGCCTGGCAAGCTTACCTGAGTGGAGAAAGTGGTTTGGTCAATGCACCGACCGGCAGTGGCAAAACGTATTCATTGTTAATGCCGATTGCGCTTGAGTACATGCGCACTCACCCGGATTATCAAAGTAAGAAAGCTCAGGGCTTGCAAGCCATTTGGGTCACTCCCATACGTGCTTTATCCAAGGAAATCTACTTATCGGCAAACAGGATGATGGAAGGCATGCACTTACCCTGGGAGGTAGCCATACGCTCAGGTGATACAAGTATTAAAGAAAGAGAGAAACAAAAGCAAAAACCCCCACAGTTACTTATCACTACCCCGGAAAGCCTTCATTTACTGTTAGCCCAGAAAAATCATGCTGAGCTTTTTGCCGATTTAAAAGTGGTGGTAGTAGATGAGTGGCATGAGTTAATGGGCTCAAAGCGGGGCGTACAGGTGGAGCTTGCGCTATCGCGTTTTAAAAAATTAGCTCCTGCTCTAAAAATCTGGGGTATCTCTGCCACCATTGGTAATATGGAGCAAGCAGTGGAAGCGTTATTAGGTAACCATTGGTAATATGGAGCAAGCAGTGGAAGCGTTATTAGGTAACACACTTCCTAAAGCTGGTAGAATAATTCGGGCAGATATAAAAAAGAAAATAGAAGTTGTATCGGTTATGCCTGATACCCTCGAGAAAATGCCCTGGGCTGGTCATCTAGGCATACATTTGTTAGAGAAGGTTATTGATATTGTTAAAGCCAGTAAGACTACACTGATCTTTACCAACACACGCTCTTTTGCAGAGATATGGTATCAAAAAATGTTGGAAGTAGCGCCTGAATTATCAGGATTGATTGCTATGCACCACGGCTCTATTTCGCAAGACTTACGCAACTGGGTGGAAGAGCAATTACACGAAGGCAAATTAAAAGCTGTAGTATGTACTTCCAGTCTTGATCTGGGCGTAGACTTTCGGCCGGTAGAGACAGTCATACAAGTGGGGGCACCCAAAGGTGTGGCGCGTTTTCTGCAAAGGGCCGGCAGGAGCGGACACCAACCAGGAGCTACTAGTAAAATTCATTTCGTACCTACTCATTCCCTGGAACTAATGGAGGCTGCTGCCATTCGTGAGGCATTAGATCGCAACATCGTGGAAGACCGCTTCCCTTATATCAGGTCATTTGATGTTTTGGTACAATACTTAATCACGCTGGCGGTAGGTGGAGGCTTTACATCAGAGGCAACTTTTAAGGAAGTAAAAAGTACCTTTAGCTATGCTTCAATCAGTGAAGAAGAATGGGAATGGTTATTGGCCTTTATTGTAACAGGTGGAGATTCCTTGCAGGCTTATGATGAATACAGAAAAGTTATTGTAGAAGATAAGGTATATAAAGTAGACAACAGGAGAATTGCCATGCGCCACCGTATGTCTATTGGCACCATAGTTGGGGATACAGCCATTCTTATAAAATACCAGTCTGGAAAATTTTTAGGAACCATAGAGGAGTACTTTATTTCCAGACTAAAACCCGGAGATGTATTTTGGTTTGCCGGCAGGAACCTGGAGCTTATTCGTATGCAAGGCATGGAGGCACAGGTGCGTAACTCCAAAAAGAAAACCGGTTTGGTGCCTTCCTGGCAAGGAGGGCGTATGCCTTTGTCATCTCAGCTAAGTGAGCTAATCCGTAATAAGATTCATGAAATGGTTAAGGGAACAGACCATGATGCAGAGATGACTTTTTTGAAACCCTTATTTCAGTTACAACAAGAAAGATCGCATGTTCCTGACAAGTCTGAATTTTTAATTGAATATTTTGAAACAAAAGAGGGTTATCACTTAGTGATGTATCCTTTTGAAGGTCGTTTTGTACATGAAGGTATGGGAGCCTTAATGGCTTATCGTATCTCGCAAATACAAGCCATCACGTTCTCCATTGCCATGAACGATTATGGTTTCGAATTGCTGAGCGATCAGCCTATACCTATTGAGCAGGCACTTGAAGAAAATCTTTTTGATACTGAAAATTTGCTGAAAGATATACAAGCCAGCATTAACGCAACTGAGATGGCGAGGCGAAAATTCAGAGACATTGCAGCTATTGCAGGTTTAGTGTTTAAAGGCTATCCCGGTCAGCCAATTAAGGACGGACATTTGCAATCAAGCACGCAACTTTTTTTTAATGTATTCAACGATTATGAAGCTCATAATTTGTTACTGCGACAAGCCTTTGATGAGGTAATGGATTTTCAGCTGGAAGAAGGAAGGTTGAGAAAAGCTTTGGATAGAATTAATAGCCAAAAAATTATTCTTAAAAGTCCAGAAAAACCAACACCCTTTGCTTTTCCCATTATGGTTGATCGCCTGAGAGAAAAAATCAGTAATGAAAAACTTGAAGACCAGGTGAGAAGAATGATACTGCAATATGAATAGTTTTTTTCCTGCAGATTAAAACCTTCTTTAAACAGAACTTATTTCATAGTTATCTGAACTTATTACAACACTTCACCTATTTTTCTTTAAGTGTCTACATCTTGCTTACCTGTTTTTCAAAAATATTTTTTGTTGTCTACTCTTTGTATACGGTAGTTTTTTGACTTTGCCTCGACTTGATGACATCTTGCTTCATCAAAATATTTTTAACCACGAGTATAATCATATTTTGATATTGGGTATTTCGGTTTAGTAAGACGCGTACCTATTAACATTACCTTCCGGTAGCGGGATGATCTTTGTTTCCTGTGGGGGGGGCATCTGCAGGCAACCGCCCGCTATCAAGGTATTGTTAGTGCTATTGACCAGCCAAATCTGACCACAAAAAAAAATGCCGGACCTCAATCCGGCATTTTTATTTCAAATCAAATCTTATTTACTTCTTTGATTACCTCCGTGATCTCTGCGGTTAGATCAATTTTCACCGCGAAGCACGCAGAGGTTCGCGGAGTTACTAGCTTGTCTCTTTCTTTGCGAACCTTAGGGTCCTCAGCGGTCTAAATTTTAACAGTAAAGATTACCAAGGTTCTCGGAGTGATTTTCTTTTTCTTTTATTGTTAGTGAATAAGATTAAAGAACCTGCTCCACCTGATTTTATTGAAGAAGCTTGCATTACTATCTAACGATAACCAGATAAAGAAAGCCTTACCTACAATGTGATCTTCAGGTACGAAGCCCCAGTAACGGGAGTCGAGTGAGTTATGACGGTTATCACCCATCATGAAATAATAATTTTGCTTGAAAGTATAAGTACTTAATTCTTTACCTTCAATAAAGAGTTTACCGTTTTCAATTTTAACATCTTCGTTGTGCTCATAGCGCTCAATCATTTTACCATAGAGGGTAAGCGTTGTTGAATCGATGTTAATGGTAACACCTTCTTTAGGCACAACAATGGGACCGAAGAAGTCTCCACTCCATGGAAATTTAGCAGCATCGGGGTAAATATTAAACTCTACATTCTTACGCGTTTCAAAAACAACAGAATCAATGAAGGGCAGTTTTCTCAACTCTTCTGCAGTGGTTTGAGTGAGTGGCATTGCATAGCGGACCTGGTTTTCGGTATTGCTAAGAATTTGAAAACCATCTATTTCATACTTATCTAATATTCTATCGTTTATTTGACTTTTGGCATACACAGAATAGTCGTGCTGCATGCCAGGTTCTTGCTCAGATAAAGTTCCATTAATATATACCTGATGATCTTTAATCTGAAGGGTGTCACCGGCAATGGCTACACAGCGTTTGATGTAGTTGGTTTTTAAGTCAACAGGATAATCGATCCACTTTGCCTTAGGCACATAAAGATTGTTCTCTTCTATACCAGGAACATTAAACACCACCACATCGTTACGCTTAACACTCGAGATGCCTGGTAAGCGGTATTGAGGTAATTGAATGGCCTTGCTATAGGATGGAATATTGGTAAACCATATTTTCTGGTGGGTGAGGGGTAGTTGCAAAGGGGTTTTTGGCGTGCGTGTACCATAGTGAAACTTGCTAACAAATAAGAAGTCGCCCACCAATAAGGATTTCTCCATAGAGGGTGTTGGGATGGTATAGGCTTCCATAATCAACCAACGGATAAGCGTAGCCGCCACCACTGCAAAAGCAATGGCATCAACCCACTCGCGAATTTTTGATTTAGGTTGCACTTCTTTTTTTTCTTCTTTGTTCTTTTTCCAAAACTGCCAGTTCATAGTTAAGCGTCTATAATATCAGGTTGCAAATAAAGTTAAATCTTTTGAATACACGACTTTTGGTTGGATTGAGGCCCATTTGACCTATGTGAGGCATTAGTCGCAGATATTTGCCTATAATTTCAAAAAGTCGTCCATAGTTAAGAGTCCCTGCTTCTTTTCCTGTACAATCCAGTTGGCTACATCAATGGCGCCTAAAGCAAAGCCTTCGCGTGTGTGGGCGGTATGCTTAATTTCTATGTCATCGATAAGTGAACTGTATTTAACGCTATGGGTGCCGGGTGCAGGGTCGATGCGGTGCGAAAAAATGGAAAGTTGTTCCGGATTTTCTTCGCTTTTATTTATCCAGCTGTTTTTGCGTTGCAAGTGCTTTAGGATGTCTTCAGCAATGGTAATGGCCGTTCCGCTTGGGGCATCCTTTTTCTGGGTATGATGGATTTCATCTACCGATACATTATAGCCAGGGAAGCCATTCATAAGTTTGGCCAGGTGGGCATTCACCTTAAAAAAAATGTTGACTCCTACACTAAAGTTAGAGGCATAGAAGAAAGTGCTTTGGTGTTGTTGGCAGAGTATTTCAATCTCTTTTTTCTTTTCCAGCCAGCCTGTGGTTCCACAAACAACCGGCAGCTTTCGTTCGATACAACGTTTTACATTTTCATAGGCAGCTTCCGGTCTGGAGAATTCAATAGCCACATCTGCTACAATATTTTTTATCTCTTCCTGGTTATGAATATCGATGATCCCTGCGATGCGATGCCCTTTTTTTACCGCCAGACTTTCGATGGTCTTACCCATCTTACCATAACCAATGAGTAGAATATTCATAATTAAAATCTGATTGAAACTGTAAAACCACTCTGTCGTCCGAGAAGCATGTCTTGTTTAAAACTTGGCTCGACCCTAACCTGAAGGTTTGGATTAATTTCAAACTCTTTTAGGTGAGAATCAACGTGTGCATCAACAATCTGTAAGTCGTACCATAAGCCCGTAAGAATAATAAAGAAATCTCTTTCCCTACGGTAGCGATCTGTAATGCTTCGTAGACTTGACTCTGGGAGGCCGGTTGAGCTTGATTGTGTATTTAAAAATTGAAACAATTCTCCTCTGTAGAAGCGATAGTTATCGTTATAAAAATCTATGTAATAACCTAAGAAAGCAAAGCCTCCGTACACAATAGGTACTTTCCAATATTTCTTATTGTACACCTGACCTGATCCTGGCAAAATGGCGGCATAGAGGAGGGCTTTCTGCGGATTGAAACGTTTGGCAATATAGGCCATTCTAGCAGAATCGGCCTGACTTTGCGTTTCTTTTTGAATAACGACAGGTGAAGTATTAATCTCGGTATTGGCCAGGCTGTCTTGTGCGTATACTGAAAAAGACAAGCTAAGCAAGGCATAAACAGCAAGGCATATAGTCAACTTTGTTAAGGAGGCTGACGGATTCATGAAAATATGCTTTTTACTACTGTTTCGCATTGAGGCGCTAAGATACACGAAGAATGTCGAGTATGCGATTCAAATCTTCAACCGACACAAAAGGTATTTTAATCTCACCTTTTCTACCATCACTTTTTACCATCACCCGGGTACTGAAATGTGATGAAAGCTTTGATTGAAGCTGCGACATTTCTTTAGCGGCCGCGCTGCCACCGGCAGGCGTTTGCGTGGGAGCACTTTCAGCTTTGGCACCACTCATTTCGCGTACTAATTCCTCTACCTTGCGTACTGAGAGTTCTTCAGCTAAAGTCTTTTTGAAAATATAGAGCTGCTGATCTGCACTGTCTACATTAATAATGGCACGTGCATGCCCCATGGTAATGCGATTATCCCTTACGGCAATTTGAATATCTGGTGGTAGTTTGAGCAAACGCAGGTAGTTGGTAACAGTTGCTCGGTTCTTACCCACTCGCTCGCCCAGTTGTTCTTGCTTCAGGTTACATTCCGTTAATAGGCGCTGATAGCTAAGGGCGATTTCTATTGCATTCAGATTTTCACGCTGAATGTTTTCGATCAATGCCATCTCCAGCATCTGCTGATCATCAGCAGCGCGTATGTAAGCCGGAATCATTTCCAGACCTGCCAGCTTAGAAGCCTGAAAACGTCTTTCTCCCGAAATCAACTGGTATTGATTATGAGCTAAGCGCCTTACTGTGATAGGTTGTATGATACCATGTACCTTGATGGATTCTGCCAATTCAAGCAGAGCATCTTCATCAAAATGCGTGCGGGGTTGAAAAGGATTGGTTTCAATTTCAGAAACCGGTATTTCGTTTATGCCATTTCTGGGGCTGCTAACAGGCGCAACATTGGCTACGGCCATTTCAGCTTCCAGACGGTCGGTTGTATCATTATCGCTCAACAAGGCATTGAGTCCACGGCCTAAAGCTTTTTTCTTACTCATTTCGACTTACCATTTTTCTTTAAAATCTCATTGGCCAGGTTCAGGTAGCTGATGGCACCCTTACTTTCTGCATCATGCACAATAGCCGGTAAACCAAAGCTGGGCGACTCACTTAACTTGACGTTACGTGGTATTATTGTGTTGAAAGTCATTTTCTGGAAATGTGTTCTAACTTCTTCTACCACTTGATTGCCCAGGCTTGTGCGTGAGTCATACAGTGTTAATAAAATACCTTCAATTTCCAGGCCAGGGTTTAATCTGGTTTGTATAATTTTAATGGTATTCAACAATTTACCCAATCCTTCCAGGGCAAAGTATTCGCATTGTACAGGTATAATAATAGAATCTGCTGCTGTCAGGGCGTTAATGGTGATTAAACCCAGGGAAGGAGAGCAGTCAATAATTACATAATCATAATCGTTTTTGATAAGCTTAAGTGCTTCGCGCATTTTTTCTTCCCTGCGTTCAATGCTTACCATTTCTACTTCGGCACCTACCAGGTCAATATGCGAAGGCATAATGTCCAACATCTTGAGTTGTTCATTTTTTACAATGGCATCTTGTGCTTTTACGCCATCTACCATGCATTCGTAAATTCCGTTTTCAACATCTTTGGGGTTAATACCCAAACCAGAGGTCGAGTTTGCTTGTGGGTCGGCATCAATAAGCAGGGTTCTTTGCTCGAGTACTGCTAAACTGGCTGCCAGGTTAATGGCGGTAGTGGTTTTGCCTACGCCTCCTTTTTGATTCGCAATTGCGATGATTTTTCCCATTGTGCGGATAGAATAAGTAAAAAAATAAAGCCCTGACGCTTAAAATTTCGTCAGGGCTTCAAATATAGATGATTTGTTATGCGGTGGATATTTTATGTTCCACAAACGTTCCACGCTTTATCCACAATCGGATAATTCAAAATTTTAAATTCAAAATTTCAGATTAAGTATTTGATGGTCAATTAATTCAAATTTTAAATATTGAATTTGAAATTTTGAATTGGTTATTACTTCTTCTTACTCTTTCTTTCTTCTTCCGCTTTTCTTCTGGCTTCTTCACTGGCCTTCATCGCGTTCTCAAGCTTGCTCATGAATTTAGACTTGGTGCCGCCTCCGGCCGCAATCTTTTTACGGTTCTCATCCATAACCGCACGGATTTTATCCTCATCTACAAAGCGCTTAATTACAATCTGCTGCACGATTGTGGCCATGGTAGAAACAAAATAATAGAAGCTTAGTGCTGCAGGGAAGGAGTTCAGCACAAAAATGAATACGACAGGCATGATGTATCCCAGGGATTTCATCGGGCCTTGCACAGTAGTCATCTGGTTATTCTGCCAGGTATAATAAAGGGTAGCTGCTGTCATCAGCAATACAAACAAGCTAACGTGGTTACCGTAAAAAGGTATAGTAAAGGGAAGTGTCAAGATGGAATCGTATGAAGATAAGTCTTCCGCCCACCACAAACTTTCCTGACGTAACTCTATGCTGTTGGGGAATAAATAAAACATCGCCATTAAAATGGGCAATTGCAGCAATACCGGAATGCAACCGCTGAGAGGGTTAACACCTACCTGCTGATACAGCTTCATCTGCTCTTGCTGAGCCTTGGCCATATCATCCGGGAATTTCTCCTTGATCTCATCCAGTTCAGGCTTTAATACCTTCATCTTGGCCATGCTCAAATTGGAGCTGTAGGAGAGAGGTAATAAAACAAGACGCAACACCAATACGAGCACAAGAATTACCAAACCGTAATTCATGTTGAAATCAACCAACACATTAAAGAGTGGACGGATTGCAAACTTATTGATGTATTTAATAGGCGCCCAGCCCAAATAAACGTTTTCGTTAAAGCCTGTAGTTACTTTTTCTAGCTGGTTGTAATCGTTAGGGCCAAAATAGAAAGTAAAGTCAGCCTTATTGTCGGTAACAGCCTTTAGTGGAATAAATAGTTTTGCATTGGCACGTTTTACCACCGAAGTATCAGACTGGTTAACAGACGTTTGTAGTTCACCACCTGAAAAACTTTCCTTTGCAATAATAGAGGCAAGGAAAAACTTCTGTTTAATACTGATCCATTTCAGAGGATCGGCAAAGGTTTCCGTTTCCGTGTCAACAGAACGCTCACTGATATAATCAAATTCACCTGCAAGAGTATAAGAATTGATCGTAGTGTTATTGCGACTGTCTGCTAAATCTTTTTCAAAAGGACGAAGTATGTTTGTCCAGTTGAGGGTCAGTTGTTCTGTGCTGAGTTGTTCCGCAAGCCCATTGTTTTTCAGGCTATAGCCAATTTCAAAACCTACCGGAGGTACGCTATAAGTTTGCGTGAAGGAACCTGTTTCGTTTCGCAGCGTAAAGGTAACAAGGGTGGTATCATTCTTTTTGCTGACCTGTGAAGTATAATACAATGAATAAAGGTTTAGTGCTTCGCCTTTTACTTTTGTATTTAACTCAAAAGCATTGGAGCGTGGCTCTACTAATATTAGAGGCTTACCAAAGTAAGTCTTATAATTTTTTAGTTCCAGGTATTTGATTACGCCACCTTTAGTGGAGAAGTCAATTTTAAGGTCTTGTGTTTCAACACTGATCTTCTCATCACGGCCTGTGGCAAAAGCTCCGAAGCCTTCCAGAGCAGAAAGCTTAGCGCTGTCCAGTAAGGGAGTAGTGGTGCTTGTGCTGCTATCACTTACAGTAGCGGCAGCAGGTGTGCTTAACTCAGTGCTAGTAGTAGGGGTAGTCTGTGGTTGAGGTGTTGGACTAAACCAATAAAAATAAACTAATAAGAGGGCGCCCATGAGGGTCATCCCGATCGCGGTGTTTCTATCCATTATTTCTCTGCTTCTTTCTTGTGATTAATAGCTGCTTCTACAAATTTTACAAACAGCGGATGCGGGTTCATTACAGTGCTCTTCAACTCCGGGTGGTATTGCACACCAACAAACCAGGGGTGGTCTTTTAATTCTACAATTTCAACAAGGCCTGAATCCGGATTGATACCTGAAGCTTTCAAGCCAGCCTCTTCAATTTTATCGAAGTACTTGTTATTGAATTCGTAACGGTGGCGGTGGCGTTCTTGTATAGATGTTTCACCATAAATGCTGTAGGCGCGGGTGCCCTTTTTAATCTTACAGGTGTAGGCACCCAAACGCATTGTACCACCTTTGGTAGTAATCTTCTTTTGCTCCTCCATCATATCGATAACAGGGTGCTTGGAAGCAGGGTTTAATTCAGTGGAGCTTGCGTCAGCCCAGCCTAATACGTGACGTGAGAATTCGATAACGCAACACTGCATACCTAAACAGATACCGAAAAAAGGTATTTTATTTTCTCGTACGAAACGGATGGCCTCGATTTTACCCTCCATGCCACGCTCACCAAAACCGGGTGCTACCAATACACCATCAAGGCCTTTGAGTGTTTCCGCCACACTGTCTTTAGTAATGTCTTCGGATGAAATCCATTTTACATTCACTTTGCAGTCGTTCTGAGCCCCTGCGTGTACAAAAGCCTCAGCAATAGATTTATAGGCATCGGGTAGGGAAACATATTTACCCACGAGGCCAACAGTCACTTCTTCATCCGGGTTTTTGAGTTTACCCAGAAAATCCTTCCAGCCCTCTAAATCAGGCTCACCTTTAACAGGAATTTTGAGTTTAGAAAGTACACGCTCGTCCAGTTTTTCCTTGCGCATGAGCAGCGGTACATCGTAAATGGTATCTGCATCCATCGCCTCAATTACAGAGTTGATGTTGACGTTACAGAACAAGGCCAGCTTTTTACGAATCTCCATGGGGAGTGGCCTGTCGGTGCGGCAAACCAATATATCAGGCTGAATACCAGCCTCTAAGAGCTCTTTTACTGAGTGTTGTGTTGGTTTTGTTTTTAACTCTTTAGCAGCAGCGAGGTAAGGCACAAGCGTTAAGTGAATGACCAATGAATTACCGGGGCCCAGTTCCCACTTAACCTGGCGCACCGCTTCTATAAACGGAAGGGACTCAATATCACCTACTGTGCCACCTAACTCCGTGATAATGAAGTCGTACTTATCATCCTGACCAAGCAGCATGATGTTGCGCTTGATCTCATCTGTAATGTGAGGAATAACTTGTACTGTTTTACCCAAATATTCGCCTTTGCGCTCTTTGGTGATAACATTATTATAGATACGACCAGTAGTTACGTTGTTTGCCTGAGAGGTAGGCACATTCAGGAAACGTTCGTAATGACCGAGGTCAAGGTCCGTTTCGGCACCGTCATCCGTTACATAGCATTCGCCATGTTCATAAGGGTTTAAAGTACCTGGGTCGATGTTGATATAGGGGTCAAACTTCTGAATAGTAACACGATAGCCTCTAGCCTGGAGCAAGCGCGCCAGGGAAGCAGCGATAATACCCTTTCCGAGGGAGGAGGTTACCCCTCCGGTAACAAAAATGTACTTAACGTTAGACATGCGTAGTGGTGAAAGCAGTAAAAAATCGCGTGCAAAGGTAGGCTTTTAACCCTGAATAAGCATTAAGATTTATCAACAACTTAATACAAGTGACGAATCCCGACTCCCGGTCAGGATTGTCAGGGTTAAACATTGACGGTGAAAATCAGCAACCAGGTTGAGTAAGAATAGACCTATGATGGTGATTTTCATTCGTCAAATTATGCAACACAATCAATTATAACATTATTCCGGTTTAAGGGGAATCCCGAAACTGAAAAAGAGATTTCGTGTAGGCGGTGGGTTAGCTTTAAAAAAAAATGGCGATCAGAGCTTTTTAGCACATTATTTTGACTTTTAGCTTATATTAGAAGCTAATTTTTGGTTACAAACCTGTCTATTTGATTATTAACCATCTGTAAACCTGTACTGCCTTCGCATGAGAAATTTTTTTATAGCCTCACTGGTACTTTTTGGATTTTTGCTTTTCAAAACAAATAAAACCTACGCTCAAGGGTGTTTAGCTGCTGCTGGTGATGGTATTTTCTCAGGTGGTGTAAATTTAGTTCAGTCTGGTTTCACTTGTGTTAACATCGATAATGCAAATGCCTTTGTTGCAGCAAGTGGTGCAATACTAGAAGTTACAGTTGGGCAGGTATTTCCTGGAGACGTTGTTCAGGCTCGTATAGATTGGGATGGTACTGGAACTGCTTTGGGGTTTACCGCGTACTTTAATTTGACAGATTTAGGTGGAGGACTTCATAGGGGAAATAGCCCAAAGTTTTATTTTCCTGTTACCAATACTGCTTGTGAATACAACCCTATTGTTCAGTTTCGGATAAATGGGGCAGCAGAGTGTTTTCCTAGTTGGGGTACACCACCGACAATTTTAAGATATAATAGAGAAGGGATAGCAAACTCCGCGAGTTCTGACATTATAGTTACCGATACAAATAACCCAGCAAATGCAGTAATTGAGGTTTGCGCAGGAGTAGCCACAACTGTTAGTTTCACGGACAGGTCTAATTTTAATTGTAATGTAGTAGGGCCGAATGATGTTACCTCCGCAGCCAGAATTAACAATGTAAGAAGGTGGAGAGAATATGTATATGGAGGAGCCGGTGCATTGAATACCATAACAGGGTCAGTATTAGTGGATGCAACGCCAGTAGCTACAGGTACTGGTTTAGATGGCGGAGTTATTACCTATCCAATTACTGGTGGTGCGCCAGCAGGTCCTGCGGGTGGTAATGACTTACCAGCAGTTTCGGGTGCATTCGTAAATCCACCTACTCCCTTAAACACACTCAATATTACTATACCTGCCACTGCACAACCTGGTGAGGAGTTTGTCATTACTACACGCTATTGGAATACTTGTAATTCTTACAATTTTGTGGGTGTTCCACCAGTAGAATTTAACCAATCCAGGGTAAGGGTGGTTGCTCAGCCAACGGCTCCAGCTGCAGTGGCAAGTAATGCAGTTTGTAATGGAACTACCAGGTCTGGTATGCCAACATTTGCTATAACTGGAGCTGCCGCAAATTCTACAGTAAGATGGTATGCCAATACTAATGCTGCAACGCCCCAAGTACCAGGAACTGTTGGTGCCTTAATCACCACCACTATAGCTAACGGTTCAGGTGCTTCATCAATACCATTCTCCACTGCTTTTACCGGTCCAGCAGGCACTGTAATGCCGGCTGAAAACTATATTGTTTGGGCTAGTTATGTCGGTGCTTCGGGCAGCTTACTATGCGAGAGTTTTCCGGTTGCGATAACAAGAAGCGTTAGAGAAGCATTGAGCCTTACAAGTCCTCTTCAAACAATCACACCAACCATAAATGGTAGTTTATGTCCAGGAACTAGTGGTCATACTTTTGCTTTAAGCATGCCGGCAGCACCTAATGCAAGGCCTGTTGGTGGGAATACAGAATATATCTGGACAGTGCCCACTAACTGGACAATTACAGCTGGTCAGGGTACTAATCAAATAACCGTTTCGTTAAATGCGAGTGCTGCCGCAGGAAGTCAAAGTCCTAGCGTGGTATGGCGATATGCCACTAATCCTCAATGTACCTCCCCATCGCTTTCACAAGCTGTTACAGTATTGGCTTTACCTGCCATAACAGTTCAACCGGTAAACAGGGATATTTGCGAAGATGGTTCGACAACATTTAGTGTAACCGCTACGGGGGCAGGGCTAACTTACCAATGGCAAATAGATGCTGATGGCGCTGGACCAGGAACTTTTGCCAATATACCTACAGTTGGAGGTGACCCGTATACTGGAGAGACGTCTGCTACATTAAATGTGAACTTAGTTGGCTTGGGATTAGGTACAACCCTCAGCGGAGCACTATACAGATGTGTTGTTAGTGGAACATGCTCCCCTTCTGTAAACTCTAATGCCAGAAGCCTAACGGTACGAGCAAAGCCTCTAATTACGACCGAGCCAATTGACAGAGTAATTTGTGTTGAAGGAAGTACAACTTTTAATGTCGTTGCCACTGGACAAGCTACTTTGACGTATCAATGGCAGGTAGATACAGGTTCAGGATTTGTTAACATCAGTAACGGAGGCGCGTATAGTGGTGCAAACTTACCAACGTTAACTGTGAATACATCAGGGCTAGGTTCAACTTTCAATGGTTTTTTGTATAGAGTAATCGTTGGCACAAGTGGTGCTCAATGCACTGGTAATACAGATACATCTGTTGATGCCTTATTAACAGTTGATGGCCCCACAGTGGATATAACTACAGGAGCATCAGCAAATGTTTGCGCGGATGCTGACCTGAATTTATTAGCGAATGAAACTTTTTCAAATACGAGTTTTGCGAGTAGGGTTTGGACAGGTACTTATGATGAAACCGGACCTACAGCGTTAATTGCATTGTTACCTGCCCAGCTAGATGCATTGTTAACTGATGGAGGCGTGGGGTCAAGAAGAACAGCCCTCAACCCTATCTTTAATTCAGATGGGTTAGGACCAAATAAAACTGGTGTGTATGTTCTACGACTTACCACTACTGACAATTTAGGATGTACTGATTTTGATGAGATAACTATAAATGTTACTCAAGTAGATGCCAACATTCTATATGGTCTTGATGCAGGAACGATAACAAATAACACACTAAACGCATCCATTTGTTCAGGAACAAATTTATTCTTAAATGGTGGTGCAACAGGTGGTTCAGGAACATATTCGACCCATACATGGACTATTGAAGTTCAACCAGGAGGTGCTGTTGGTTCCTTATCTGCAACTAATATTCCGAATCCGATTTTTAACTTTACAACGCCTGGAACTTATGAATTAAGCTACTTTGTACAAGATAATGGCGGTTGTAATTTCACTACAGATCCAACTAAAAATATCACAATCGTTGTTAGCCCTTTACCAGTAGCAAATAATCAAAGCCCTTCCGCTATTTGCTCTACAACGAGCGGAGGAAATACAGCCATTGTTGACTTAACTGCCTTAGAAAACTCCATCAATAATACTGGTACAGTTACTATTAATTGGTTTAGTGATGCAGGCTTAACCACCGCGATTGGAACACCAGCAGCAGCAACAGTTACTGATGGCGTTGCTGTTTATGCCAGGGTAAGAGAGAATGCTGCACCCAATTGCTTCAGTGTTGCCACAGTAACGTATACTGTTGAACCGAGACCCGCGGCACCAAACTCAAACGGCAATATCATTGCTTGCTCAGATGCAATTACTGCCGCTACTGTTAGTGTTGCGAACCCGGGAGGAGGTATACAAATTGATTGGTACGATGCACCAACTGGGGGTAATCTGCTGTTGACCAATAATCCTGTTTTAAACCCTGTTGCTGGAAATGAACCTGCACCTGGCGCGACTGTTACTTTTTATGCAGAGGCCAGAGATGCTGGCACAACTTGTACCAGCAGTACAAGAACAGCCGTTACGCTAACTTCGGATGAGTTGCCTGCAGTTGCCTATGCAGGTCCTGATCAGCCCAATTTATGTTCTGGCAATAGCATTACTTTGGCCGCTAATCCTGTTGGTGCTGGTGGTACAGGCACCTGGACTATTCCAGGGGCTGTAGCTTATTATCAAACCTTTACAGCACCGAATACAACTAATTTATCCAATGCATTCAATGGTTATTCAAGGGATGTGAGCGATCCACAAGCTTTTACAGGAACTCAAGGTTATTTCCACATTGTATCTGGAAAATTTGAAGCAAACAATACCAACGGAACATTAGGTGCAGGAGTAGGTAATACAGCAGAGCTTGTGTGGAACTCAAGGGTAATAGATATTTCAACTTTTGGTGCGGTTAATATTTCCATTGAGTTAGATAATGTTACAGGTGGATTAGATGCGAATGATTTCATTATTGCCGAATACCGTCTAAACCAAGTTGGTGGTTATACAACACTAACCAATGGTAACAGGAGTGGAAATTTTGCTGATGTTACTGCTACAGCCACTGGATTAACAGGTAATCAACTAGAGATACGCGTGCGTGTAGCGAATGATGGAGCAGGCGATAGAATTGCTTTCGACAACATTACGGTTAAAACGGCTGCTGCCTCTGCCATTGTATTTGCCGATGCCAATAGTCCGATAAGCACCGTAAGCGGTTTGCCTCAGGATGTACCGGGTGGTGCTTCTATTCCAACAACACTTCGTTGGGTAAGCAGCAGTCAGTTGGGTGCATGTAACCCCGGCACGAGTGATGTAGTTCTTACTGTAAATCCTTTGCCTACGGCAGTTGATCCATTGCCAGTGCTTTGTGAAGATAGTTTTGGAAGCCTAACAGTAGCTGGAGTTGATTTAACAACGTATAACACATCCATAACCAATAATGCAGGAACTTCGACAATACAGTGGTTTGAAGATGCTGCGCGTACAATTCCAGCCCCTGCACTGGTTGATGTCAATACTAATGCTACTTATACCACTACTGAGAAGTTTTATTTCAGGGTTACTTCAGCAGCACCGCAGTCTTGTGTTAATACTGGAGAGATTACCTTTACTGTTCGACCCTTGCCTGCAGTTGCCTTGCCATCCTTGTCGAGCAGAACTTTTTGTGATGACGTTCAGGGTGGAGCATTGTTTGCCTCAGGGGTTGATCTTGAGACTCGCTTTAATGCACAGATAAATGGTGCAGCGACTATTCGTTGGTTCCCTTCTTTAATCGATGCTCAAAATCTCACCAATGAGATTGTTGCAGGTTTAGGTGCCGGACAAACCAGAAATTATTCAGTTACTAATGGAGATGTATTAGCAGCAATGGTTACAGGAGCTAACACTTGCGTTAACTACCAGACTGTACCAATCGTTGTAACACCACTTCCACAAGCACCAACTATTCAGGGTATCAGTACTAGCTGTTCAGATGCAACTGCAATTACTTCGTTTAATTTTAATACTACCGTAAACAATTTCGGTACTTTACGCCAGTACAACTGGGAAATTGACGGAGCAGGAACAAACTTTGATGTATTTGACCTTACCACCTTTACTTTTATCAGTACAGATAACTTTGTATTGAACGGAAGTTTATCTTCTTTAATTATCATGCGTTTCCCTAATCCGGGAACGTTTACCTTTACTACCAGCGAAACGATAGATGGCTGCACAGGTGCAAACAATGTACGCGTTGTTACCATTACAGCTGATCCAGCTCCCTTGGCATTTGCAGCAGCACCTTCAGAACTTTGTAAAGGTCAGCAAAGTGTTGTTTATTCTTTAACCTCAGCACCCAACCCTGGCTCAACCTATACCTGGACGGTTGTAGGAGGCACGGTAGTTGGACCTTCTGCCGGAAATTTCACAAGTGTTACAGTGAATTGGGGTACTTCAACAGTTATACAACCTTCCGTTACGGTAACTGAGGTTAACTCAGGAGGTTGTTCAGGAACAGATGTTTCAGTGAACGTTTTCTTACGTGATTTACCAGTCATGAATTCTTCCACTACTGCCACAGTGTGCAGTGGGGATGCTGTTTCATCTGCTTTGACTTTCTCGGCTTTAGTAGGAGGAGCACCACCAGCCAGTCCGATTACTTTTAATTGGGAAGCTGTAAATGTTCCCGCCAACGTTACTGGTATCGCTCAAGGGCAAACAGGTACAGGAAATATTAATGCTATTTTAAACAACATATCAGGTGTGGCAGGCATTGTTACTTTTGAAGTTACTCCGATAGAGAATGATGTGCCCAATCCTCCTAACTGTGAAGGAGCTACACAAACAGTCTTTATTACTGTAAACCCAGAACCTGTTATTGTTCCAGGTCAGGTCAAAACCATTTGTAGTGGTGATGCAGTAGATTATAAAATTCTATTGAGCCCAGCAGCTCTGCCACCCAATACGCGTTTTGAGTGGGGAGTACCTGTGATGTCTGCTGGCTCTGCGCAAGGAAGTGCCAGTCCTGTTGGTGGTGTTTTGCAAAGCAATGCATTGCACCTTACTGATGTATTAACAAATACAACTGGTCTGCCCATCACAGCAACCTACTCGATAACAACTTTTGATGGAGCGTGTACCGGTACGAGTCGGGATGTTGTGATAACAATTAACCCTGAACCAGTTGGTGCTGATATAACCAGAGCCGCAGAATGTTCAGATG